>OGDS01002162.1_pt1 | contig 12273 bp, 23 predicted proteins | sample 1570351 | NCBI WGS metagenome assembly OGDS01 (sample SAMEA2581974, study PRJEB24529) | metagenome | biome: Human gut stool | place: China | collected 2011
AAACAAATAAACTTATGATTGCAATTGGTGATAAAATTATACCTGGGGGGATAGGAAAACCTATTGCTCCTATTAGTAAAGAATCTGATAATGATAATGAATATATAACTGCTAACTTAGTTTTTAGTAGAAATGATGTAGAACTTGAGAAACTATATATTTTTGTTTACAGACGTGAATTTAATGGTTGGGATAATAAATATTTAGTAACATTTACTGATGCGGATGTGTTAACGACTGGTATTAATACAAAAGTTGCTGATATGAATTATAACGATAATACGATAACTTTACAAAATTTTATAGATGATATAGAGTTTTATTCACCTGTTTATCTATATCCTATTAATTTACCTGAATAAAAACATTAATAAAAACATTAATTATTTTAACTTAACAGTGGGGGGGGGGTGAAAGCTCTGCCCTCATCACTATTATGATAGCAGTAGGAAGTATAAAAATATAGCCAATATACACTGGAACTTAGGAAATTGATGAAACATACGTTTCAACTACTTTAGTGTATCGGAAACATATTCCGGTTACTACATGGGAATATGTCTTTTCAATTGATAGCACAACTTACAATGCTCCTGCTACCGGGGGTAGTACTGTTGTAAATATAACATCATATAAAAAGAAGTTAATAGATGGAATAGAAACAGGAGAAACTGAAACTGTAAATGTTAGTGCAGAATATTCAAGTGGAACAGATTTTACCTCGTTAGACAGAACACAGTTACCAAATAAACTTACTATAACTTATCCAGAAAATAAAACAGAATCATCTAGAACTGAAATAGAAGTAATTGAACAACAAGAATCTGGTAAAAAACTATATTTTACAGCATCACAAAATGCAGGAGTTATAACATACAATTACACGTTTAATCTTGGCTATTACTCTTATGATTCCCAAGCTACTGCAAATTCAATAGGAATTGTGGTTGTGTCATACAAAACAAAAATTATAAACGGAACATCTACTGGAGAAAATACTACTTTATCATATTCTGTTAACAGATCAAGTGGATCTGATTTTGTTAACCTACCTGGCAGTAGTGTTAGTGGAGATATGACATTAAATATTCCTGAAAATACAAATACTTCTTCACGTACAGAAGTTATAAGGTTTACTTAGTCAGAAAGTAGTAACTATAAGGATTTTACTCTTTCATAGGCAGCTGGTACAATAACTTGGGATTATGTATTTTCTATAGATAAAACCCAATATACTGCACCATCTACAGGTGGAAGTGTTACTGTTAATATTACTTCGTACAAAAAGAAAATTATTAATGGAAAGGATTCGGGTTAGACACAAACTGTGGATGTATCAGTAGAATATTCAAGTGGAGATAATTTTAATTCTATAAATAGAGAGGGATTACCAAATAGTGTTGTAATTAGTGTTGGCTCTAATCCAACTACATCTACACGTTCAGAACGTGATTATTTTATATAGAGTGAAAGTAACAAGACTGTTTATTTTGTATTTAATCAAGAGGCTTCATAGATTGAATATGTCTATGAATGTAGCGTTAATCCTGATAATTTTGATTGGTTTGGAGATGATTACCAAGAACATCAAACAGCAAAAATAACTTCTAAAAAATTAACCTATATTGGAGGAATCTTACAGAGTACTGAAAGAATTAACTACAGTACGGAAATTATAGAATATGCTCCAATATTTTTATACACACATGAGGAAAACTCCGATGGTGGTACACTTGACATATGGAATGCTGGATATAATGAAGCAGGTTATACCTTAAGCGCTGAAATTGGTATACATTTTGATAATCCTGAAAAAACTAGCAAGTAGATTACCTTATTACAATACAGTCAATAAAATGAACCCATATTTAGCACATATGACAAACAGTGAACTGTTAGAACAAATATACCTACTATTACTGTAGATAAATGTTAAAGTAAGTGAAATTGATAATGATAGTAAACAATTTGGCATGAACTTAGCTGCAGATTTATTAGGTAATATGCTAGATGATTAGGTATAGGGTAACAGAAGAACAGATAATAAATAATAATATGGAATTAGTATTAAAAAGAACATTTAAAGGAGATAAATACACTATAGGTAAACTATACTGTAAAGTATACTCAGATGAACAATACGCATCAGGAGAAGGATTTGAATTGATGTACATTTGTGATACTTTGGAAGATGTAGATAGAGGTCTAAATAAAGATATGACATTAACTGAAATCAGCAAGATAAAAATCAAGAGTAAGACTGCAATCCCTACTGGAGCTTATAGTGTTACTTTAGATATACAATCTCCTAAATTTAGGAGTTACAAGCAGTATTCATTCTGTAAAGGTTACTTACCTAGATTAGTAGGAGTTCCTGGTTATGAAGGTGTATTAATACATATAGGTAATACCCCAGATGATACAGACGGCTGTATACTTGTTGGTCAGAATAAAGTAAAAGGGCAAGTAATTAACAGTACTAATACATTTAAAGAGCTGTATAGTATGCTTAAAGAGCATAAAGATATTAATGAACAAATACAAATTACTATAGAATGAGAATATATTTAGTTATGACTGAATTTGATTACAGTCAGTATTGCGAACCAGATATACATACAAATGTAGATGCTGCGTTTGATTCTGAAGATAAAGCTAAGCGTTACATAAATGATACATTAGTTGCTGAGCTTATTGAAGAAGAAAGTAATCGTACTTATGTTAGTAGTAAATAGGAAGACGATATCTATACTATAGAGTTTGAAGATGGGTTTACTATCAGTGTGTACATAAAAGATATGGAATTAGAATGAAAACATCCTTAGTAAAAAATTAGAATATTTAAAGAAAACATTATGATAAGACAAGAAAAACCTAATTTCGTAGCATCTAAATATGCTCCAAATTATAAAGAAGTAACATACTGGATTGATTTATCCGCAGATGCTACAGGTAATGTTATTAAAAGTTACAACGGTAGTAAGTGGATAACTATCAACTACTCTGAAAATTCAGACCAATCTGAACGTATTAACACTATAGCTGGAAAAGTTGATACATTAGAACAATCTTTAGCTACAGAAATAAACAGAGCTACTGGTAAAGAATCTGAATTACAGACTAGTATTGGTACCAAGGCAGAACAGTCTGAAATTACTAGACTTGAAGGTATTATCACAGCATTGACTGATAGAGTAGAAGCATTAGAAAATGCTGCAATTTAATAATCGGGGGGGGGGTAAATTATGCACGGAACACAAGTAATTGTTGGAGAAAAGGCTGTAAGTGGTAATGTAAGGATAGAATAGGACGGAGTACTTGAAGTAGGTAAATATATAGATTTCCATGGTGATTATCCTAATACATAGTCTGATTATACATGTAGGTTGAAGGACGAGAGTACTGTATCTAGAACTATAGCATTACCTAATGGGGAAGGTACCATTGCACTAGATTCAGATGTTACAGCTGTTGACAATAGAGTAACTACTGAGATTAATAGAGCATAGGGCAGAGAATCTGAATTACAGACTAGTATATAATCTATCTTCTACTGTAAGTAGTAAGTTAAACGCTAGTGATCTTACTTGGGGTAATGTACGGGGAGCTATCATGTTTGACAATGAATTTAATTTTTCTGATGATTCTATGGGTGGTTATTGTTGGATTAATTATAGAGGTAAAAGTGGAAATAGCACTTCTGTTACTGATTTATATATAGGGAATGGCACTGGTAATGGAGGATAAAATATAATCAAATTACAATATCTGGAAGTTACAGTGATAATGAACTAGTTGGTATTGACGATATTCATCCTCTTGATTTTTATATTTTTGTTGCTGCGTATACCGGCAATTATTCTATAAAAGTTAAAATAAATAATGGTAATTTGGCATCTGTCGGAGCTCCATCTATAGGTTAGAGATTAGAATCTCGTGTGCAAAATTTATATTCATATGGCTTTACTAAACCTTCTGACGGAGGTTTATTTTTTGCATTTTATAATAATTATGAAGACGCTAAAACAGGAAATTTAGAAAAAGCTTTACTGATTAGTAATGTTACTAATAATAGTACCATATTAAAATGTAGTTCATCCAATGATAAAAAAACTGTTACTATTTTGTTATCATCCGAGTTTAATAACAATTTTTAGGATAGAATATCGTTGCATTTATCAAATGGTTTAACTGTATTAATAGATGCTAATATGTATGTAACAACAGTATAAACACGCAACAATAACCGCTATTAGTTTCTATTAAGTTTAATTAAACAATAGCAACTTATTTTAACACTATACGTTTTATAGTTATAATCTCGAACAATTTTCAGAGTCCTTGCTGATTTTATCCCCTTTTCAAATCAGCAAGGACTTTTTGGTTACCTTATCAAACTACTATCTATGAATTATTATCAGTTAGGAGAACAGACAATGCCGATCTTTAAGAATATGTTTAGCAGTATAGAGAAATTTACTATCAGTGCAATTGGTGGATTAGTGTCTTTATACTCTCCCGTCTACGCTCCTATATTAGCCTTAGCTACTATTATAATTTTAGATGTTATATATGAATGTAAGGTAAATAAGAAAAAAGGAGCAAACGATTTTGTTAGTAAACAAAAGAGATTATTTACTAAGATATTTTATAAGATACGAGACTCTATAGTAGCAATATGCGGTGCATTTACAATAGAAAAGTTTATAGTAACTTCAATTAATTTGCACGCAGTAGAATTTGTTGCAGGAGCTATAGCACTCGTAGAATTCTTTACTTTACTTGAACATTTAGGTAAATTACACCCAAAGTGGAAAGTATGGAATATACTTAAAGGTTTAGTAAAGAAAAAAGGGGAATAGCTATTAGATGTCAAATTAGATAAAGAACTTTCAGATGATACCAATCATAAACGTAATTAATTGGTTAAGAAAGAATTTCAAAGTAGTCGCAGTAGGTTTAGTTAGTTTACTTATTGCGACTATTTTTATATAGCACAATTAGTTACAAAAGAAGAACAAAGAAATAGACAGAATAACTAACAATATAAGAGCGTATGAAGAAATAGCTTCTAACGCTTAGGACAATAACAGAGTACTTCAGCTTACTATCGAAGATCTTAACCATAGCAAAGATAGCTTAATATAGCAAGTTAATAAGGTTAAGAAAGAATTAAAAATCAAAGACAAGAACCTAACTGAAACAAGTGTAATCAATACCGAGATTAATGATTCTGTGAAAACAGTAATCAAAGAAAAGTTAATAGACTTTAATGAAGAGCTAAAACTCAATGATTTAACAACTATCATAGTTAGTAGAAAGGACTCAATCCTAACAGCCAAAATTGATATAAAGAATCAACAGATTATATTTATAGAAGATAAGAAAGAATATAAACGCTCTTATAAAAATTGGCTACTTAGGTTCTTCCACTTTGATTTTAAGAAAATACATACCAAAAAATATCAAATTGTAAATTCAAATCCTTTAATTAAGGTAACAGATACTCGTATTATCGAGTTACCTAAATAAATAATATATTCAATAATTATTAATCAATAATAATATGCATAGAATATTTCGTGTAAAAGCTTATGAGATGGAACACGGTCCTCACTTTAATGAGGAACACGCTCGTAAAGCTGTAATGAAAATGGAAAACGAGGATGGTACTCATGGACCTCATTGGTCTTTAGAGGAAACTACAACCTTAGCTAATCAATATGGAGTTACCTTAATGGGTAAATTCAATCGTTATGATTGGTTCGTAGCATTGAACATGGTATATTCTGATTATTGCAAAGTACTTATGAGCATTACAGGCTCTAATAATACTAAATATTATGTTGAGTTTGCTAAAGCTTGGCTGAACGATAAAGATATCGAAGATGGCAAGATGTGGTATTACTATATATACGTAATGTGTGATAAAATCAGAAATGCAGAAATGGAACACTACGAAGAAGAAATGAAAGAACATGATGAAGATGAAGAATCTTACGGAATGTTCAGACGTGGTTCTAGAGGTGGTAGAAGAGGAATGTATACTTATAGTAGAGTATATCCTTACTCAAAGTATGAAGAAGAATACGACAAGTATAGCAAATCATACGATCACGAAAGTGAAAGAGAATATGATCCTTATGATAAATATAGCCATGGTAGATCTACTCGCTATATCAGATATTAATTAAAATCAATTTATAAATAAATCAATTATGTTAGAAGATAGAATTATCGTGCAAGATCGCGGTATTGACGCTGGTCTCGCTGCTTTGATGCAAAATGCTAATAAAGGTAACCTTGACCCTGCTGCTTTAATGGCTATGATGAATAACGGTGGCTTCGGAGGTAATGGTGGATGGTGGATCTGGATCATCTTATTGTTCTTCGTTTGGGGTGGTTTCGGTGGTAACGGCTTTGGTCGTGGTGCTAACGAAGCTGACAAAATCGCTACTCAGTTGAATACAGATGCTAATACAAGCTGTTTAATGCAGGCTATCAATGGTAATAAAGAAGCTATCAATCAGTTAGCTAGTACTTTGAATTGTGATATCAATGCAGTTCAATCAGCTTTGAATCAAATCAACGCTGGTGTAAGTCAGATATCTTGTGATACTAAATTGTCTAGTTGTCAAGTAATCAATGCCATTACCTCTGGTAATGCAAATCTTGCTTCACAACTCGCTAGCTGCTGCTGCGATCTTAGACAAGAAGTATGTGGTGTAAATAACAACATCACGAGAATGGGTTATGAAAATCAGTTGGCTAACTGTAACCAAACTAACTTGTTACAGAACACTATTACATCTGGTTTCAATAACTTAATGGCTGACAATGCTACTAAGTTCAATATTGTTGGTGCTAAGATAGATGCTCAAACTCAGATAATCAATGACAAGTTCTGTCAACTTGAAATGCGTGAAATGCAGAATAAGATTGACACATTACGTGAAGACAAAGCAGCTCTACAGTTATCAGCTTCACAGCAAGCTCAGACTGCTAATATAGTAAGTCAAATTAGACCTTGTCCGGTTCCTGCATATCTGACATGTAACCCTTATGGTTGCAATGGTGGATTCACAGGCTACGGATATGGATATGATAACTATAGCTGTGGTTGTGGTTGCTAAGAAAGGAGGTAATTATGTATCCTTTTTATGCAATAACTCCGTTTAACCCTTACTTTGGTAGACGTCGTAGATTACATACGATAACTGGTATACCAGTACTTAAAACTACAGGTGTAACAGCTACTACTACTCAAGTAAGATATGATGTTAATCATTGTGAATACAATGCTTTACCTAAAGAAGGTTTATTCTTTCTTGATGTAAAGCAAGTAAACCCAACAGGCAGTAATGCTTTACCAGTAGCTTTAAGTGAAGATGGTAATGAAGCTGTACCAACATCAATGTTACGTAATGCATTATCGGCAAATGTGTAGGCTGGAGATTTAAAATAGAATATCAGATATTTGATATACTATAATAAGTGTAACAGCGTATATCAGCTTGTAAATGCTTATCCAGCAACTATTACAGCCTAATAGTTAATAACAAAGGGCTCTTAATTGAGCCCTTTAAAATATATTTAATTATGTTATTTAATCAATTAAAAACAGGAGATAACGTCTATATTATAGAAGTAATAGGTACGTTTAAGAAAACTACCGAATATAATATAGGACAGGTACTCAATGTATCAAGTACTTATGACGAACCATTACCGCAAGGTTAGTTCCCTATGCCTAATCAACCTAGAAAGAAAGTAATAGATGTAACTATACAATGTAATGGAGAATCTAGAAAATTTACTATTCCTGAAAATAGATCTGTAATAACAGATAGTAATTTAGGTCTTACTATATCTACAGATAAACAGGAAATAATAGATATACTTAAGAATTAGTATAATACATATAAAGCAAGGAAAGAATCCATAGCTAAGTGTGATGAAGAAATGGCAAAGTGTCAATCATTACTTGAGAAGCTAGATACGCCTAAAGAAATTAACAATGTAGAAGATCCAAGAATAAAGGAATTACAGAACGAAGTAAATGAATTAAAGAATATAATTAAACAAGCTAGTTCCATGGTTCCACCCCCAATGAAATAGATGTTACCATAGAATATGTAGAATGTAATGAATGAGGTTGACCAATAAGGTCAACCTTTTTTATTTTAAGGCTGTGTAAGAAGAGCTATTACATATTTAAATGGATTGTAAGTGCAAGGCTATAAAGTGTCTCTATAAGCTTTAAAATGCGTTTTAGGCTTATTAACGTTAATTTATAAATCAAGAAATGAGTTTAAATAATTTAGTTGACAATATTTTGCTAATAGCGCGCAATAGCAATATAGCTGAATCTGAACATCTATCTCGTAGATAGATAGAATTATGGATTCGTTACTATAGAACTATGCTTATCAAGCAAGCTATAGATAAAGGTTATGATATTGATGAAGAATACATAACCACATTAGGACCTATACATTTAGATAGGGATGAAACTGTTCCTGGTAAATTTGTATATGTAGGAGACAAAGAATTGCCTACATTAATAGGTTTTAAATATAGACCAGGAGTAGTAGCTGTACGAGATATGTTTGGTAATCTAATTTAGTTAGGTAGTTATACTAAAGCTAAATTACAAAAATATAGAAAAGCTACATGTAAAGATTACATTGCATGGGTTAGAGGAAATAAGATATATGTAGAAGGAGATTCTAATTAGTTAGAATATATCGAAGTAGATATAGTAGCGGAAGATCCTACAGAAGATAAAGCTTGTTATGATCCTAATAGTGATTATCCTGTTCCTATGCATATGATACCAGTTATTACTCAAATGATATTAGAAAGAGAATTAAGAATATTAGTAGCTCAACCTAGTGATGTTACTAATGATTCCAAAGATGATACTTAGAATAGATATAGTAAATGAAAGCAAGAGAAAGAGTAAAATATAATCGTAAAAGCTACACTATTGCTGATTTCTATACTAGTTATAAGTAGAATATTGATTCTAATACTCAATACGATGTAGATCTTAAAACGTATAAAGCAATAGTAACTGATTACTTTAAGTATATCAGAGATGAAATAATGTAGAATTGCAAAGAGTTTAAATTACCGTGTAGGTTAGGCACATTGCAGGTAATTAAGCACCAACCAAAGGAATTTTCAGGTAAGAGTTTAAGATGGGATTGGAAAGCTACTAGAGAGACTGGTTCACCTGTATATCTACTTAACGAGCATAGTAGCTATTATAAATACAGATTTCATTGGTCGAAAAAGAACTGTTTGTTAACTAATAAAAGTAAATATCAATTTATAGCTTCAAGGGAAAATAAACGCACGCTGGCAAAAATAATTTTCGCGGGGCTTAAAGATTATATAGAATTGTAATTATGATAAACAATAGAATGATTAGCGCCAAGACTGTAATCGGGAAGGTTATTGCGGATTTAGACTTAAAAGAGTCAGAAATACGAATATCTGATATTAAGGAATACATTCTTGAAGGAATGCTAAAGATTGGAGCTATATAGCAATATGAACACAAAGTAGCTGTATTACCAGTAAATTGTCATTAGGCTTCACTACCTTGTGACTTATATAAACTTGGTCAAGTTGCATTCTCATTTCAGTATAATGGAGGATGGTTACCAATGCGTAAAGCTACTTCTAGCTTTGGAGTATATCACGACACCTGTACTGGTAAACCTTGTATGTTAATTCCAGATACTGGTTTGATACCTTTAGTAAAGAATATGTTCAATTTAGTATCTGATAGAGATGCGCTAGATAAGCTAAATTCAGATGCAAATATGCGTAACACGTTGAGTGCTTTAGTAAATCAATACACAGTGGCGAGTCCAGCTAACCGGTATGTTAATGGAAAGTATGCTCACACTGACACTACAATGTATAGTTGTGATTTGCAGTATATGACAAAACCAGGATATATTATGACTAATATTCCAGAAGGCTTTGTTAAAATAGAATATTATGCTATATTTACCGATGAAGAAGGAATGCCGATGATACCTGATATGGAATCTTATAAGGAAGCTTTACTTTGGTATGTTACTTTAAAGCTAATGTATCCTAAGAAACTCAAAGGTCAGATATCACAATAGGACTACTTAGAAATGAAAACCAGTTGGAATTATTATTGTAAATAGGCATATGGAGAAGCTATGATGCCTGGTACAGATGAACTAGAATCAGTAAAAAATTCTTGGCATAAACTATATCCTGAATTTGATGATCACGATACTTTCTTTAGTACAACTGGCGATGAACAATTAATTTATAACTAGAATAGATAATTATGATTAGTAATACAGCTCAAATAAACACCTTTACGTCAGGTATGGATACTGATACTGATATCAACTTATTACCTAATAATAAGTATAGATATGCATAGGATGTTCGTATAACTACAGACGATTAGGGAACCACTGGAGTATTATAGAGTGTAGAAGGAGCTAAAAAATATAACTTTAATATTAAAACATCTGAAGAGATATTAGGTACAGCTACAATAAATGATATTGCTATCGTAATTACTAAGCTAGCTAATGATATTAACAAAGTATACCGTATAACTAACTTTGATTCGCCTGATCTAATAAGTACAGTTATACTTCAAGGAAAACTTGGATTAGGAAAAGATGAAAATTATGATAGATTAAGCATAGTGCTTAACTATGAGACCGATACCAATATAAAAGCTTATATAGCTGATGGAAAGTCCATTATTAAAGTAATAAATATAATGGATGACAAATATGTATATAAATCTGGAGTAGATAATCCTTATTTAGATTCAGATGGTAATATACTAAATCCTAAGAATTTAGATATCATACCTAGCGCTACTCTTCCTCCATTTGAGGTAACAGAAATGGCTACAGGTAATCTTAAAGCAGGCATGGTCCAATATTGTTATCGTCTGTACAATAAACATTCACAATAGACTTCATTATCAAGTTTAAGTAATTGTGTGCACCTTGATTCATCAGATGTAAATTCAACTCTAATAAATCATTATGGCTCTGGAAAAGGCGATAGCACAGGTAAAGGTTGTACTCTGGAAGCCCCATATACGGACAAAACATTCAGTAGATGTATTATTATACGTATATTTTATGAAGATAATAATACAACGCCTACTTATACTATAGCAGACGATATAGAACTAGATTCTAGATTAAATACTATTAGTTACACAGATACTGGTAGTAGTTCATTAGGAGTAATGACTCAAGAAGAATTTAATGCCTTTACCAGTTATGCTTTCATATGTAATAATATTACTTCGTTACAAAATAGACTGTTTGCAGCAAATATTAAAGAAGAATCTTGGATCCCAGTAATAGAATAGGATGGAAAAGTAGTAGAATATGATGCAAGAGCGTATAGAGCAAACTTAGATGGTCGTGTAAGATTAGAGACAGCTAGTTCTACAGATTATCTAAATTTCCCTATTACAGATTATGATACTATGAAAAAGATACCTGTTCAACACGACTGTATCAATCCATTCAATACTAATAGAGATTCTTTTACTAAAGACGGTAACTCCTATGTATATGGTTTAAATGGAGAATACGGAGGTAATGGCATCAACATATCGTACTCATTCATTAATGTAGAATTAAATGAAGCTTACTCTCCTACTAAAGGGTCTGATTTAATAGACAATATTGGTCTAGATAATAAAGTCACTTTTACTTAGGATATACCAATTTATAGTTTAGATAGAGATTTCATATAGAATGAATCTATAGACGGAGTTAGTAGATAGCTAAACTACGCAGATCCTATTATAGCGTCTAAATATAGAAGTTATTAGAGAGACGAAATATATAGATTTGGTATAGTATTCTATAACGATAAAGGTATACCATCTCCGGTGCTATGGATTGGAGATATCAGATTCCCCAATCTTGAAGACAGCTCCATAATAGAACAAAAGTCAAATGATATTTTAATATCTAAAGCGTTAGGAATAAGATTTAATATAAAAAATTTTCCGTCTAACGCTACAGCATATGAAATTGTAAGATGTGATCGTACAGCTAATGATAAAACAATCATCAGTCAAGGTGCTATCACCCCCATATATAATTATAGAATAATAGAAGATAGAGAGGATGGAGAAATAGGTGCAGGACAAGGTGATAAAGATACAAACGAATATAGACCTACTATATTTCTTCATACAAAACAACGCGAATTTCTTATAAGAAAAACGGG
>OGDS01002168.1_pt1 | contig 12261 bp, 9 predicted proteins | sample 1570351 | NCBI WGS metagenome assembly OGDS01 (sample SAMEA2581974, study PRJEB24529) | metagenome | biome: Human gut stool | place: China | collected 2011
CATACGTTGACGATGCATTCGGCAGCTGCCACCGTGCACACTGCTCCACCGCAGGTGTCACCGACTACATCAAGGATACCGCTGTCGGTTACCTGATGGAGAAGGAGATCAAGTACCTGGGCAACGCAGTCAACGATCCCGTTCGTCCCTTCACCGCCATCCTGGGCGGCGCAAAGGTCGCCGATAAGCTGAACGTCATCTCCAACCTGCTGGAGAAGGTCGATACCCTGATCATTGGCGGCGGCATGGCTTACACCTTCGTCAAGGCACAGGGCTACGAGGTCGGCAAGAGCCTGTGCGACGATACCAAGCTGGATTACTGCAAGGAAATGATGGCCAAGGCCAAGGAGAAGGGCGTGAAGCTGCTGCTGCCCGTGGATGCAGCCTGCATCAAGGACTTCCCCGATCCCATCGACGCTCCCGTGGACGTCACCGTGGTGCCTGTCACCGCTATCCCCGCTGACATGGAGGGCTGCGATATCGGCCCCGAGACCATGAAGCTGTTTGCCGATGCTGTCAAGGCTTCCAAGACCGTTGTCTGGAACGGCCCCATGGGCGTGTTCGAGAACCCCACCCTGGCAGCTGGTACTCTGGCTGTTGCTAAGGCTATGGCTGAGAGCGATGCTACCACCGTGATCGGCGGCGGCGACAGCGCAGCAGCTGTGCAGCAGATGGGCCTGGGCGACAAGATGACCCACATCTCTACCGGCGGCGGCGCTTCTCTGGAGTATCTGGAGGGCAAGGAGCTGCCCGGTATCGCTGTGATCCAGAACGCATAAGCATCTGAACCAGCATCACTGAGGTGCGGCGGCATATACGCCGCCGCACTTTTTATTTTGGGTAATAAGATCTCTCAGCATTGCCGACGTTCGCCAGCCCCCATCCGGGAGGCAGGAGATGTTGTTTATCCTGCCTCTCCTGCCGGGAGAGGCGGCAACGAAGGCGGCGGAGAGATATTTTGATAAGGAGATCGTAAGAATGGATAAGGCAAAGCGTAAGGCAATCATTGCAGGCAACTGGAAGATGAACAAGACCGCCACTGAGGCAGCCAAGCTGGTGGATGAGCTGATCCCCGCCGTCAAGGATGCTTCCTGTGAGGTCGTTATCTGCACCCCCTACACCGATCTGGTCACCGCTGTGGAAAAGACCAAGGGCACCAACATCCATGTGGGTGCTGAGAATGTCCACTTTGAGAAGTCCGGTGCGTTCACCGGCGAGATCAGCGCCGATATGCTGGTGGATCTGGGCGTGGAGTACGTCATCGTCGGCCACTCCGAGCGCCGCCAGTACTTTGCAGAGACCGACCAGACCGTGAACAAGCGCGCTCTGGCTGCCCTGAATGCGGGCCTGAAGGTCATCATCTGCGTGGGCGAGAGCCTGCAGCAGCGCGAAGAGGGCGTGACCGAGGAGCTGGTGCGGATGCAGACCAAGATCGCCCTGCGCGACGTGACCGCCGAGCAGATGGCAAATGTGGTCATTGCCTACGAGCCCATCTGGGCCATCGGCACCGGCAAGACCGCGACCGCTGACCAGGCCGAGGAGGTCTGCGCTCAGATCCGCAAGGTCATCGGCGAAGTGTACGGCGAGGCTGTGGCCGAGGCTGTCACGGTCCAGTACGGCGGCAGCATGAACGCCAAGAACTGCGAGGAGCTGTTGAGCAAGAAGGATGTGGACGGCGGTCTGATCGGCGGCGCATCTCTGAAGGCTCCTGATTTTGCTGTTATCGTCAATGCCGCTTCCAACGGCTGAGAAAGCCCTCTGACCTGTTTTCCCAGCGCCCGGCTGCGCCGTTTTCCAGCGCTGTGCCGGGCGCTATTTGTTCTAAATCAAAGGAGATTCAACGTTATGTCCAAGAAACCTGTACTTCTGTGCATCATGGATGGCTTTGGCTGGGTGCCCAACGAGACCTACGGCAATGCTGTGGTCGCCGCAAAGACCCCCCATCTGGATGCCCTGATGGCAAAATATCCCATGACCACCATCGAGGCCTCCGGCATGGCTGTCGGCCTGCCCGATGGTCAGATGGGCAACTCTGAGGTGGGCCACACCAACATGGGCGCTGGCCGCATCGTTTACCAGCAGCTGACCCTCATCACTAAGTCCATCCGGGACGGTGAGATGTTCAAGAACCCCGTGCTGGTCAAGAACATGAAGGCTGCCATTGAGGCAGGCAAGGCCATCCACCTGATGGGCCTGGTGGGCACCGGCGGTGTCCACAGCCACGCTGACCACTGGTTCGGCGTGCTGGAAATGGCAAAGCACATGGGCGCAAAGGAAGTCTACCTGCACTGCATCACCGATGGCCGTGATACCGACCCCCACGCCGGCAAGGGCTTCCTGGCTGACCTGCAGGCCAAGCTGGATGAGCTGGGCGTTGGCAAGATCGCCAGCGTTTCCGGCCGTTACTACGCCATGGACCGCGACAACAACTGGGACCGCGAGGAGAAGGCTTACGCCGCATTCGTTTACGGTGAGGGCAACCACGCTGCCAACGCTGCCGAGGCCATTGAGGCATCCTATGCTGCCGATAAGACCGACGAGTTCGTTCTGCCCTGCGTCACCTGCGAGGGCGGCCGCGTGCAGGATGGCGATACCGTCATCTTTATGAACTTCCGTCCCGACCGTGCCCGCCAGATGACCCGCATCTTCTGCGATGACGACTTCAAGGGCTTTGAGCGCCGCGGCGGCCGCAAGCAGGTCAACTATGTCTGCATGGCCGAGTACGATGCCACCATGCCCAACTGCGAGGTCGCCTATCCTCCCGTGGAGCTGAAGAATGTTCTGGGCCAGTACCTGTCTGAGAACGGCAAGACCCAGCTGCGCATTGCCGAGACCGAGAAGTACGCTCACGTCACCTTCTTCTTCAACGGCGGTGTGGAGGCTCCCTACGAGGGTGAGGACCGCTGCGTCATCCCCAGCCCGAAGGTTGCCACCTACGACCTGCAGCCCCAGATGAGCGCCCCTGAGGTGGCTGCTGAGTGCGTCAAGCGCATCGAGAGCGGTAAGTATGACGTGGTCATCCTGAACTTTGCCAACTGCGACATGGTCGGCCACACCGGCGTGTTCGATGCCGCTGTCAAGGCCGTTGAGGCTGTGGATACCGCTGTGGATCAGGTGGTCACCGCTGTGCTGAACGCCGGCGGCTGCGCCTTTATCACGGCTGACCACGGCAACGCCGAGAAGATGATGAACCCGGACGGCACTCCCTTTACCGCCCACACCACCAATGTGGTGCCCTTTGTGGCCGTTGGCTGCGGCGATGTGAAGCTGCGCGAGGGCGGCTGCCTGGCAGATATCGCCCCCACCATGCTGCCCTATATCGGCCTGCCTGTCCCCGCTGAGATGACCGGTAAGAGCATCATCGTGGAGTAAGCACTCCGCAAAAGAGCTTTCCTGAAACGCAAAAAGACCTCCCCGTGCAGGTGCTGCCTGCATGGGGAGGTCTTTTGCTGTATCGCTTAGTAGTGCAGCTGGTCAGCGGTCAGTGCTTCCAGCACCGGCAGCATGGCGGCTGCCTCGGCCTTGGCGGCGGGCAGATCCATATCGCGGTAGTTGCCGCATTCCACCTCGCTGGCACCGGGGATATCCCCCTCAAAGGCGGCCATGAAGCGGAAGGAATCCACGGTCAGCTCCAGTGCCTGCGCCGGGGTCAGCCCGCGGGTGAGCAGGTAGAAGCCGGTGCGGCAGCCCATGGGGCCAACGTAGATCACGCCGTCCTTCACCGCGCTGTTGCGGGCGTAGGTGGCAAACAGGTGCTCCAGCGTGTGGGCGGCACCGGTGGTCAGGTAATCGCCCTGATTGGGCTTCTTCATCCGGATGTCCCAGGTCAGCACATCACCGTCCTGGCGGCTCAGGTACATGCCCCGGTCCAGTTTGGTGTGATCGACACAGAAGCTTGCAATGCGTTCCATGATGTTCTCCTTCAGGATCAGGCCTGCAGGCGCTGGACGCTGCCGTGGACACAATCCACAGCGATATCCAGGCCATCGCGGATGTGGCTGCAGGCACCTGCGGCACCCACGATGGTGGGCTTGAGCAGGGAGTTGCCCACGATGGCAGCGTGGCTGTTCAGGCCGGGCTCCTCAACCACCAGAGCGGCGGCATCACGAACATAGCTCAGCATCTCGTTGCTGGTGGAGGGAACGACCAGCACCATGCCGGGGCGGAACTTTGCCTTGACCTCCTCCAGAGTGCGGCAGACGCAGGCCTTGCCGCTGGCGGAGACCAGATCGGTCTTGCCGCGGCCCACGCCCACACCGGTGGCCAGGCAGTTGCCCACCATGTGGATCTTGATCATGTTGGTGGTGCCGGAAACGCCCACGGGTACGCCTGCGGTCACAACGGTCAGCTCGCCGTTGTGCAGGTAGCCGTTCTTCTCGGCCAGAGCGGTGGACATCTCAATCAGCTCATCGGTGCTGTGGGCGGGGCCCATCAGCAGGGAAGTGATGCCCCAGCTCAGGGAGAGCTGACGCTGCACCTGCTCGTCCATAACGCAGGCAATGATGGGCTGCTTGGGGCGGTACTTGCTCAGCAGGCGGGCGGTGTTGCCGGATTCGGACACGGTGACGATGGCGGCAGCGTTCACGTCCTTGGCGGTCAGGCAGGCAGCGTGAGCGGTTGCATCGCTGACGCTGATCTGGATCTCGGCGTGGCGCTGGGGGCGGTAGTGCTCCTCGTTCTCGGTGCGCTCTGCAATGGCAGACATGGTCTTGAGGGCCTCCACGGGGTAGTCACCGGCAGCGGTCTCACCAGACAGCATGATGGCGGAGGTGCCATCGTAGATGGCATTTGCCACGTCGGAGATCTCAGCACGGGTGGGGCGGGGGTTGACCATCATGCTGTCCAGCATCTGGGTGGCAGTGACGATGGGCTTGCCGAAGGAGAAGGAGCGGTCGATGATGTCCTTCTGGATGCCGGGCAGCTCGGTGAAGTCGATCTCAACGCCCAGGTCACCACGGGCCACCATGACGGCATCGGCTGCGGAGAGGATGCTGTCGATGTTGTTCACGCCCTCGCGGTTCTCGATTTTGGCAATGATGCGGATGTTGGAATCGTACTCATTCAGCAGGTTGCGGATGTCGTACACATCCTGTGCGGTGCGCACAAAGGAAGCAGCGATGAAGTCAAAGCCGTTCTGCACGCCAAAGATGATGTCCTCGCGGTCCTTCTGGCTCAGGTAGGGCATGGACAGATGCACGCCGGGCACATTGACACCCTTTTTGGTCTTGATCTTGCCGCTGTTCAGCACAGTGCAGATGATGTCGGTGTCGGTGACCTGCTCAATGTGCAGCATGATCAGGCCGTCGTCCAGCATGATGGTGCCGCCGGGCTGCACGTCCTGGGGCAGATCCTTGTAAGTGACGGAGCAGATCTCCTTGGTGCCCTCCACCTCGCGAGTGGTCAGGGTAAAGGTCTGGCCGGCTTCCAGCATCTCCACACCGTTCTTGAACTCCTTCAGGCGGATCTCGGGGCCTTTGGTGTCCAGCAGGGCGGCAACGGGCTTGCCCAGCTCCTCACGCAGCGCTTTCAGCTTTGCCAGACGGCCGCCATGCTCCTCGTAGGAACCGTGGGAGAAGTTGAAACGGGCCACGTTCATGCCGTTTGCAATCAGGTCGCGCAGGACATCACCCTTATCGGTAGAAGGGCCCAGGGTGCAGATGATCTTCGTTTTTCTCATAAAATACCTCCAATGTTCACGCTATAATGCTCTCTATCTTGACGCAGCAGCCCAAGCTGGCTGCTCTTTGGCGGGCAGTGATTGCTTTGCGCCCGCGGCGGCAGTATACGCCAATATGGCTGTTTCAACAAACCATACTGCTATACATTATAAGCTCTTGGATACAATAGCGCAAGAAAAATCTTTGCAAAGAAACTGTTAAGATTTCATCAGGTTTGAACAAAAATCTTTCCACCACAAAGCGCTTGCATAACCGGTGGGATTTGCTTATAATGAAGGTAAGCAAAAGTGCGACTGTTCCGGGGGCAGCCCCGGAGGAAAATGGAGTGAAAACATATGGAAAAGCGTGTATTTCTGATCGTGCTGGACAGCTTTGGCATCGGCGCGGAGCCGGATGCAGCCGCCTTTGGCGACGAGGGCACCAACACGCTGGGGGCCATTGCAGGGCATCCCAATTTCAACTGCCCCAACCTGAAAAAGCTGGGCCTGTTCAACATTGACGGTGTGACCGCGGGCGAAAAGACCGACGCGCCCGCCGGTGCCTTTGCCCGCCTGCAGGAGCAGAGCATGGGCAAGGATACCACCATCGGCCACTGGGAGATCGCCGGTGTGGTCAGCCCGAACCCGCTGCCCACCTTCCCCAACGGCTTCCCGGAGGAGCTCATTCAGGAGTTTGAGGCAAAAACCGGCCACAAAGTCCTCTGCAATCTGCCCTATTCCGGCACCGAGGTGCTGAAGGACTACGGCGAGCAGGCCATGAAGGAAAATGCCCTCATTGTCTACACCAGCGCCGACAGCGTGTTCCAGGTGGCTGCCCACGAGGAGCTGGTGCCCGTGCACGAGCTCTACCGCTACTGCGAGATCGCCCGTGAGATGCTGAAGGGCGCGTACGGCGTGGGCCGTGTCATTGCCCGGCCCTTCCTGGGCAGCAGCGCCGAGACCTTCTACCGCACCACCAACCGCCACGACCTGAGCCTGAAGCCGCCCCGTGCCACCATGCTCGACCTGCTGAAGGAGGCCGGCAGGGATGTCATCGCCGTGGGTAAGATCTTTGATATCTTTGACGGACAGGGCGTGACCGAAAAGATCAAGACCACCGGCAACACCAATGGCATCGCCTTCACCAAGGCATTGCAGACCCGGGATTTCGAGGGCCTGGCCTTTGTGAATCTGGTGGATTTTGATATGCTCTACGGCCACCGCCGCGACGTGCCCGGCTATGCCGCCGCCGCCACCGAGTTTGACCGCTTCCTGGCCGACTTCATCCCCGGGATGCGGGAGGGTGACCTGCTGATGATCACCGCCGACCACGGCTGCGACCCCTCCTACACCAAGACCACTGACCATACCCGCGAGTATGTGCCGTATCTGGTCTGCGGCAAGGGCGTGAAGCCCGGTGTGGACCTGGGCACCCGGCTCTGCTTTGGCACCATTGCACAGACCGTGTGTGAATATCTGGGCGTGGATGCTTCCAGCCTGGACGGCCACAGCGTGCTGCAGGAGATCCTGAAGTAATATGAGCCCTCTCAGTCATGCGACAGCGTGACCGAGAGGGTTATTTTTTGTGCAAAGTCTTGAACAATATAGTCAGTTGTGGTAGACTAGCACATGCACGCCCGGTGCGTACAAGGTTTACGCCGGGCGCAGGAATTGATATGGTTTCAGAATAGAAGGAGACTATCACATGAGAATCAATCGTACTCTGGGTCTGGCACTGACCGCTGCTGTGCTGGCTGTTGCCATGACTGGCTGCTCCAATAGTGCATCCTCCACCGCATCCTCCGTTGCTTCCAGCGAGGCTGCTTCCTCTGTGGCCGCTTCCAGCGAAGCTGCCGAGAGCGAGGTCGCTGCCGCCAGCGTTGTCAGCACCGAGGATCTGGATGTGAACGGCACCACCTACTCCGCTGACTGCTACGGCGAGTTCACCCTGTCCAACGGCGACACCATGAAGCTGTGGAAGCTGAAGGACGCTTACGCAGACCTGAGCGCTCTGCCCATGAAGGGCATGGCCGAGGAGTTCCCCATCGAGGCCGAGGCCGAGCAGATCTATGTTGCTGACGTGACCAGCAACGGCGAGACCACCCGCCAGTATCTGCGCACCGACAAGGCTGGCCGCAACGGCACTGTCTCTGTCAAGACCTTTGAGCTGGGCGACGCTGAGTAATCGCGCTTCCCTGTAAAATCAGCAGACAACAAGCCCCGGACCTTTTGCAAGGCCCGGGGCTTGTGCTGTTTTATCCTGTTTTATTCTCCGCTGCTGCTGGAACCGAACAGAGCATCCAGCACGGTGGAAGCGGCCTGATGCAGGGAGTTGGCGGCAGATTCCACCTGCTCCTGCGTGGGCAGAGAGATAGAAGGTGTTTCTGCTCCGCTGGTGGATCCACTGCTGGCTTCACTCTCAGCAGGTGCTTCAGTGGAAGCCTCGCTCTCGGCAGGCGCTTCGGGGGTGGGTTCTGCGGGCTGCTCATCGGCGGGCTGTTCCGCAGGCACGCTTTCGGCAGGTTCCTCCACAATGACGCTGTCGGGCGATTCCTCCACAGAGGTGCCCGCGTTGGGGTCAGCCGTGGGGGTGAATACCTCGGTCTTTTCGGGGGTCTGCTGGGTATCGCTCACGGTGCCCTCACCGCCCAGAACGGATGCGATCAGTTCCTTGGCCTGGCTGACGGAGTTCTCATCCGGCTTCATCACATAGAGGCTCTGGCCCTTTGCGGAGTAGCACTGGGAGCTCTTGCCGCCGGTGCCGGTCACGGTATAGCTCTGGATGTCCCAGTCAGACAGGCTTGCCAGCTGCATCCGCACCAGCGCGGAGATCTGCTCCTGAGAAAGGCTGGTCACAAAGCAGTCGGACACAGCATCCATCAGCTTGGAGAAGCTCATCAGCACGGTGGGGGATTTGATCTTGTTCATCATGGCATCGATGACTTTCATCTGGTTGATGCCGCGCTGGATATCGCCGGAGGCAAAGGCATGGCGCTCACGGGCAAAGGCCAGAGCGCTCTTGCCGTCCAGATGGTTCCAGCCCTCGGCAAAGGTGGTGGGATCATAATAGCCGGGGCTGCCCACCGAGGTGAACGCCTGATCGGAGTAGACATCCACGCCGCCCACGGCATCGATGATGCTGATGAAGCCCGCAAAGTTGATGCGGAGGTATTGGTCCACATTGACCCCGTACAGGTTGCCCAGGGTTGCCATGCTGGTCTCCACGCCGTACAGACCGGCATGAGTCAGCTTGTCCTTGCTGTTGGTACCCGCCAGATCAACGTAGTAATCGCGGGGGGTGTTGATGAGCGCCACCTGTTTGGTGGAGGGGTTGACCACGGCGAGAATGTTCACATCGCTGCGGGCCTTTTCGGTCAGTTCGCCGCGGTTGTCCACGCCGCTCAGGTAGACCACAAAGGGCTCCTTGGTGATCTTGTTGGCCTCGGTGCCGGTGACAAGGCCGGAGGTCACGTTATCCAGTGCACTCAGGCCCTGCTGCGCCCAGACACAGCCCAGTGCCAGAAAGGCGCACAGGAACACCGAGAACACCCGGGATACCTTGCGGGGGGCGCTGTACTCCTGGCAGCGCTTGACCAGCAGCCAGAACAGCACCAGCAGCGCCGCAATGATGACCAGATACAGCGCGGGCAGCATCTGGGTGCGCCAGAGCTGCAGGAAAGCCGCAATGCTCAGAATGGCTTGTAGGATCAGCAAAACAGTACCTCGTTTCGGGTTGGCCGCGCCGGTATCTGCATCCGGCCTGCGGCGGGGCGGCTTTGACTCCGGGGCAGGCCCGCCGGTATGCTTCGGCGGCTTGGGCGGTGCAGGCGGCGGGGTGGGAGCGGCAGTTTCCGGCGCAAAAAAGGCCGCGCTGTCCACCTCCACAGTCTTTTCTTCCGGTGGGCGGTGACCCCGGTGGATGTGCCGGGTGCTGTCATCGTCCGTGTGGGAACGGGAAGTTTCATCAAACATAGGAATTCTCCTTTTTGACATGTCCTCAGGCAAGGGGTACGATGGTCAGAACGGCCCGTGCCGGCAGGCAGGTGGCCGTCTGATCCTCCTGCGAGATCCAGCCAAAGCTTTCGCAGATGTGGTCAGGGCAGGGGGAATCAATGAACCGTGCCGCGCCGTCCCTGACCTCGATGTGCACCGTCAGATAGCCGGTGTCGATGTCATAGACGGCATCCTTGTCCAGGGAGATCTTCTGCACCGTGTTTGCATCGCCGTAGATCAGCTCCGCGCCCAGGGTGCTGCCGCTCTGCCCGGCACTGCGGAGGTAAAAAAGCACCCCCGCGATCACCAGAACAACAGCGGCGAACAGTAAATTGACCCAGAGATTTTTTTTCTGCTTCATGGCTCAGGCATCCTTCTGGGGGAACAGCTGTTCCAGCTCGGCCAGCCACAGGGCGGCGCAGGCATCGCTGGGCATCCGCCAGTCCCCGCGCGGCGAGAGGGTCACGCTGCCGATCTTGGGGCCGTCGGGCAGGCAGCTGCGCTTGAACTGCTGGGCAAAGAACCGCCAGTAGAAGTTGCGCAGCCACTTGTAAAGCACCGCGTCCGGGTATTCCTCCCGGCCCGCAAAGGCTGCCCTGGCCAGCCGGAAGATCTTTGCCGGGCCAAAGCCGAAGCGGAGCACATAATAAAGGTAGAAGTCGTGCAGTTCATAGGGGCCCACCAGATCCTCGGTGCGCTGTGCGATCTCGCCGTTGTCCTTGGCGGGCAGCAGCTCGGGGGACACAGGGGTGTCGAGGATGTCCAGCAGCACCTCTTTCAGGGCCGGGGTGGCGGCAATGTCGGCTTCGTACCGGACAAGGTGGCGCACCAGCGTTTTGGGTACGCCTGCGTTCACGCCGTACATGCTCATGTGGTCGCCGTTGTAGGTGGCCCAGCCCAGGGCCAGCTCGGAAAGGTCGCCGGTGCCCACCACCAGACCGCCGGTGCGGTTGGCAGTGTCCATCAGTTCCAGGGTGCGCACGCGGGCCTGACCGTTCTCGTAGGTCACGTCCAGCACGCTCTCGTCCTGGCCGATGTCCCGGAAGTGGCTGTGCACTGTGGCGGCAATGTCGATCTCGGTAAAGCTGACGTGCAGCTCGTCACAGAGGATCTCCGCATTGCTGCGGGTGCGCCGAGTGGTGCCGAAGCAGGGCATGGTCACGGCCAGCACATCGGTGGTGGGGCGGCCCAGCTGTTTCATGGCGCGCACAGCCACCAGCAGGGCAAGGCAGCTGTCCAGACCGCCCGAAATGCCGATGACGGCTGTTTTGGCGCGGGCATGCTCAAGCCGCTTGGCCAGGCCGTCGGCCTGCATCTTCAAAATCAGCTCACAGCGCTCGGCACGCAGCTGCTCGTTGTGGGGGATAAAGGGGGTGGGGTCTACCCAACGGGTCAGCACGGTGTCGGTCAGGGTCAGGTCGAACTCCACGGTCTGGTAGCCCTCGGTGCTGGGCTCAAAGCTGGTGTTGCGCGCCCGCTCCGATTCCATCCGCTGGCAGTCCAGTTCCGTCTCGGCAAGGCCGCCCGCAAAGGGTTTCACTTCAGCCAGCAGGGTGCCGTTCTCGGCGATCAGGTCGTGGCCTGCGAACACCATGTCCTGGGTGCTCTCGCCGTGGCCTGCCGAGGCGTACAGGTAGCCGCAGAGCAGGCGGGCAGACTGGTTCTCCACCAGTGCCCGGCGGTACTCAGCCTTGCCTACCGTTTCATCGCTGGCCGAAAGGTTGGCGATGACGGTAGCGCCTGCCAGTGCGTGGAAGGTGGAGGGCGGCAGGGCACTCCACAGGTCCTCGCAGAGCTCCACGCCCAGCACAAAGCTGGGCATCTGGCGGCAGCGGAAGAGCAGGGAGGTGCCGAAGGGAACATCCTGCCCGCAGACATTCACCCACTCCACCTCGGTGGAACCGGGGGTGAACTGCCGCTTTTCATAGAACTCGCCGTAGTTGGGCAGGTACGTTTTGGGAACCAGACCCAGCAGCTGCCCGCGGCAGAACACGGCAGCGCAGTTGTACAGCTTGCCCCGCACCATCAGGGGCAGGCCCACAAGGGCCACGGTGTCCAGCTCCCGGCTGGCATCCAGCAGCTCCTGCAGGCCGGTCAGGGCTCCCTGCTGCAGGGTGCGCTGCAAAAACAGGTCGCCGCAGGTATAGCCGGTCAGGCAGAATTCGGGGAACACGGCCAGCTTCACGCCGCGGGCGGCGGCGGCACGCAGCTCCGTGAGGATCTGCCGGGTGTTGTAGGCGCAGTCCGCCACCCGAAGCGCGGGCGAGAGGGCTGCTGCTTTCAAAAAACCATCTTTCATCGGAGGATTTCACATCCTGTCTCTCTTGTTTGCCCACGGCGAACAACTGTGCTCCCGTGGTGAGGATAGTATACCACACTCTGGCCAAAACGAAAAGAGGGCTGTTATCAACCTTCTCTGTCCCTGCGCCTGACGGCGGGGCAAAGAAGGGTTCTAACAACCCCCTGCAGATACACCAAATGGAAAACGAGATGGACCGTAAGCCGGGTTCTGTATTAAACGACGATCTGTCTAGGCCTGCCATTGCTGACAGGCTCATGCCGCCTTCGGGACACGCGAGCAGCGCTGTACGTCCCATATAGGCGTTGCTTCC
>OGDS01002177.1_pt1 | contig 12231 bp, 9 predicted proteins | sample 1570351 | NCBI WGS metagenome assembly OGDS01 (sample SAMEA2581974, study PRJEB24529) | metagenome | biome: Human gut stool | place: China | collected 2011
ACGGCGGCGTGGTCAACTCCAGCCGCGGCATCCTGCTGGCCTACAAGAAGCAGCCCGGCGTGGCCTTTGATGAGGCCGCTTACAACGAGTGTGTGAACATGAAGGAGGCCATTGCTCATGCGTGCAGCCTGCTGTGAAGCCACCGTTCTGAGCCATGAGAGCATCCTGCCGGACATCCGGCTCCTGCGTGCCCTCTGGCCTGACCGGGAGCATGCCCCCCACGCCGGGCAGTTCTTTACCCTGCGTGCCTGGGGTGCCGATGAGGCCCCCTTCCTGTCCCGCCCCATCAGCGTGCACAAGTGGGAGCCGGAGACCCAGACCATTGAGTTCCTGTATCAGGTCATCGGCGAGGGCACTCACAAAATTGCCCAGCTCAAGACCGGCGATACCTTCCAGCTGACCGGCCCCATGGGCAACGGCTTTGATATCCCGGCCCTGACCGAACAATACCATAAGATCGCTGTGGTGGGCGGCGGCATTGGCACCGCCCCCATGTATCAGGTCACCCGGGAACTGGCAGCTGCCGGTGTTAAGCCGGACGTGTTCTTCGGCTTCCGGGATACCCCCTACTGCATGGAGGAGTACCGCTCCATCGCAAATGTGGTAAAGGTCTCCACCGACACCGGCGCAGTGGGCTTCCACGGCTTTGTGACCCAGCTGTATGACCCGGCAGATTACGATGCCGTGCTGATCTGCGGCCCCACCGTGATGATGAAAAACGCCGCCCGGATCTGTGCCGAAAAGGGCACCCCCTGCTTCGTGAGCCTGGAAAAGAAGATGGCCTGCGGCATTGGTGCCTGCCTTGGCTGCACCTGCGAGACCAAGGGCGGCGAGGGCAAGAGCGTGTGCAAGAATGGCCCGGTCTTTGATGCAACGGAGGTGTTCTTCTGATGGCTGACCTGAAAACAAACCTGCTGGGCTTTGTGATGAACAGCCCGGTCATCGGCGCTTCCGGCACGGTGGGCTACGGTGTGGAGTACGAGGAACTGGCCGATTTTTCCAAGATCGGCGGCATCTCCGGCAAGGGCCTGACCCTGCACAGTCAGTACGGCAACAAGGGCGAGCGCCTGTGGGAGACCCCCTCCGGTCTCATCAACAGCATCGGCCTGCAGAACCCCGGCGTTCAGCACTTCATTGACGTGGAGCTGAACGAGATGCTGGAGCTCAAGCAGAAATACGGCACAGTGGCCATTGCCAATCTGGGTGGACACAGTGAGGAAGAATATGTTGAGGGCGCGGCTCTGCTGAGCGAGAGCGCTGTGGACATCGTGGAGCTGAACATCTCCTGCCCCAACGTCAAGGTGGGCGGCATGGCCTACGGCGTGAAGGCCGAGGCTGCCGGTGAGGTGGTGCGGATGGTCCGCGCGGCCTGCAAAAAGCCCCTGATGGTCAAGCTGAGCCCCCAGGCAGAGAACATTCCTGAGATGTGCAAGGCTGTGGAGGCCGCCGGTGCGGATGCCATCAGCCTGACCAACACCTTCCAGGCCTGCGCCATCGATCTGGAAAAGCGCAAGCCGGTGTTCAACAACATCTTTGCCGGTCTGTCCGGCCCGGCGGTGCGGCCCATTGCCCTGCGCATGGTCTGGCAGGCTGTGGGTGCTGTGAACATCCCGGTGGTGGGTCTGGGCGGCATTGCCACCGGCCGTGACGCGCTGGAATTCATCATGGCAGGTGCCACAGCAGTGCAGGTGGGCGCGGCAAACTTTGCCAACCCCCGCGCCATGGAGACCATTGCCGATGAGATGGCACAGTGGATGGATGCCCACGGCGTGAAAACGCTGGAGGAGATCCGCGGGTGCGCCCGAAATGCTGAATAATCGAGCTGATATACCAGAATAACCACAGCTTATGCGTATAAAACGAAAAATTTCGCATAAATTTGCAATTGCTGCAAAAGCGTGGTACAATACCGTTCAAAAGATATTTTTCATAAAAAAGAGAGGGAGAACTACAATGAGTGAAGCACTTGAAATTCTGAAGAGCTGTGACGCATTCCTGGAGGGCCATTTCCTGCTCTCCTCCGGCCGCCATTCCAGCGCATACTGCCAGATGGCCTACCTGCAGCAGTACCCTGACCGCTGCGCCGAGGTAATGAAGGCTGTGGCAGACAAAGTCAAGGAGCTGGACGTGGATGTCATCGTGGGACCTGCCATGGGCGGCATCGTCTATGCTTACGAGCTGGCCCGCCAGACCGGCAAGCGCGCCATCTTCACCGAGCGTGTGGACAATGTGATGACCCTGAAGCGCTTTGCCATCCAGCCGGGTGAGAAGTGCATCATTGCTGAGGACGTTGTCACCACCGGCATCTCCTCCCTGGAGACCAAGCGCGTGATCGAAGAGGCCGGCGGCATCTGCCTGGGCATCACCTGCGTGGTGGACCGCACCAAGCCCGAGGCTCCGTCTCCCATTCCCATCCTGGCCAGCGCCCTGAAGCTGGACCTGCCCAACTACGCACCCGAGGAGTGCCCCATCTGCAAGGAGGGCAAGCTGCCCCTGGTGCACCTGGGCAGCCGCAAGATGAAGCAGGAAGCCAAGCAGACCCTGTAACTTGACAACAACCGTGTTGAAACAAGGAGTACCTATGAACGCTTATCTTCTTTTGGCAAACGGCATGGTCTTTGCAGGCCAGTCAGTGGGCGCTGAGGGCGTTACCGTGGGCGAGGTCGTCTTTGCCACCGGTATGGTGGGCTTTGAAGAGACCCTGACCGACCCCAGCTACTACGGCCAGATCATCACCCAGACCTATCCCCTCATCGGCAACTACGGCATGAACAAGGACGATATGGAGTCGGACCGCATCTGGGCCAAAGGCTACATTGTGCGCGAGGCCTGCACCACCCCCTCCAACTGGCGCTGTGAGGAGACGCTGGACAGCTTTTTGAAGAAAAACAATACCATCGGCATCGAGGGCATCGACACCCGCCACCTGACCCGCATCATCCGGGAGAGCGGTGTGATGAACGGTGCCATCCTGACCACATTTGACCCCGCTGATCCTGCCAACAAGGCCGAGACGGAGAAGCTGCTGGAGACCATCCGCGCCTATGCCGTGACGGATGCCGTCAAGAGCGTGACCTGCGAGAAGCCCGAGGTCTTTCACGAGAAGGGCGAGACCCACATCGTGCTGATGCACTACGGCTGCAAGCGCAATATCGTGCGCTGCCTGGTCAAGCGCGGCTGCAAGGTAACGGTGATGCCCGCCTTTGCCACCGCTGAGGAAGTGGCTGCCCTGAACCCGGACGGCATCATGCTGTCCAACGGCCCCGGCGACCCCGCCGAGCCGGTGGAAATCATTGAGAACCTGAAGCAGATCTTTGCGCTGGGCATCCCCACCTTCGGCATCTGCCTGGGCCACCAGCTCAGCGCTCTGGCCGCCGGTGCCAAGACCATGAAGCTGAAGTATGGCCATCGCGGTGCCAACCAGCCTGTCACTGATTTTGAGTCCGGCCGCACCTTCATCACCAGCCAGAACCACGGCTATGCGGTGGTGGGCGAGGAGCTGCCCGCCGAGATGGGCGAGGTGGCACAGGTGAACGCCAACGACGGCACCTGCGAGGGCATCAAGTACAAGAAGTGGAACTGCTTCACGGTCCAGTTCCACCCGGAAGCCAACGGCGGCCCCAAGGATACGGAGTTCCTGTTCGACCGCTTCCTGAACAACGTCAAAGCAGCAAAAAAGGAGGTGCGCTGAAATGCCCAAGGACCCCAGAATCAAAAAGGTGCTGGTCATCGGCTCCGGCCCCATCATCATCGGCCAGGCCGCTGAGTTCGACTACTCCGGCACCCAGGCGTGCCGCGCCCTGAAAGCAGAGGGCATTGAGACCGTTCTGCTCAACTCCAACCCCGCTACCATTATGACCGACCCCGATGTGGCCGATCATGTCTATATCGAGCCCATGACCCTTGAGGTGGTGGAGCGCATCCTGGAGATCGAGAAGCCCGACTCCGTTCTGCCCAACCTGGGCGGCCAGATGGGCCTGAACCTCTCCATGGAGCTGGCCCGTTCCGGCTATCTGGACCGCACCGGCATCCGCCTGCTGGCCTGCAAGCCTGAGACCATCGACCGCGCCGAGGACCGCGAGCTGTTCAAGGAGACGATGGAAAAGCTGCATCAGCCCATCATCCCCTCTGAGGTCGTGGAGACCCTGCAGGATGCACTGGCCTGTGCGGACCGCATCGGCTACCCCGTCATCGTCCGCCCTGCCTTTACCATGGGCGGCACCGGCGGCGGCATCTGCGAAAACAAGGAAAAGCTCATCGAGATCGGCACCAACGGCCTGCGTCTTTCCCCCATCCATCAGATCCTGGTGGAAAAGTGCATCGCCGGTTGGAAAGAGATCGAGTACGAGGTGATGCGTGACCACAAGGGCAACGTGATCACCGTCTGCAACATGGAGAACCTGGACCCCGTCGGTATCCACACCGGCGATTCTGTGGTCGTGGCTCCCTCCCAGACCCTGACCGATCACGAGTACCAGATGCTGCGCACCGCCGCACTGGATATCATCACCGAGCTGGGCATTGAGGGTGGCTGCAACTGCCAGTTTGCCCTGAAGCCCGACAGCTACGATTACGCGGTCATCGAGGTCAACCCCCGTGTGTCCCGTTCTTCCGCTCTGGCCTCCAAGGCCACCGGTTACCCCATTGCCAAGGTGGCCACCAAGATCGCCATCGGCTATACGCTGGACGAGATCACCAATGATGTCACCGGCAAGACCTGCGCCTGCTTTGAGCCTGCGCTGGACTACATCGTGGTCAAGTACCCGAAGTGGCCCTTTGATAAGTTCGTCTACGCCGACAAGTCTCTGGGCACCCAGATGATGGCCACCGGCGAGGTGATGAGCATTGGCAACAGCTTTGAGGCGGCCATGATGAAGGCGGTCTCCTCCATCGAGCTGGGTATGGACACCCTGACTCACAAGCCCTTTGAGGAGCTGACCGATGACGAGATCGTGGCCCACCTGCATGTGCAGGATGCGGAGCGCGTGTTCTGTGTCTACGAGGCCCTCAAGCGCGGCATCGACCACGAGACCATCTGGAAGATCACCAAGATCGACTGGTGGTTCCTGGATAAGATGCAGCACCTGGCTGACCTGGAAAAGGGTCTGGCAAAGTGCAACGGCGTTCTGAGCCTGGAGCAGTATCAGACCGCCAAGAAGTATGGTTTCCAGGATAAGACCATCAAGCGTCTGGCACAGGTGGATGCTCTGCCTGTGGAGAACTACCGCGCCGGTTTCAAGATGGTCGATACCTGTGCTGCTGAGTTCTCGGCCAACACCCCGTATTTCTACTCCACCTACGACGGCGACAACGAGGCCGCCGAGTTCATTGCCGCCAGAGAGGCTGAGGCTGCCGCCAACGGCCAGCCCAAGAAGAAAAAGGTGCTGGTCTTTGGTTCCGGCCCCATCCGCATCGGTCAGGGCATCGAGTTCGACTACTGCTCTGTCCACTGTGTCTGGACCCTGAAGAACCACGGCTGCGAGGCCATCCTCGTCAACAACAACCCCGAGACCGTCTCTACCGACTTTGACACCGGCGACCGTCTGTACTTTGATCCCCTGAACCCGGAGAGTGTGGACAACATCATCGCCACCGAAAAGCCCGATGCCTGCGTGGTCCAGTTCGGCGGCCAGACTGCCATCAAGCTGGCAAAGCACATGGATGAGATCGGCCTGCCCATCCTGGGCACCCCGGCGGATGCCATTGACGAAGCAGAGGACCGTGAGCGCTTTGACGAACTGCTGGAGCGCTGCAACATCCCCCGCGCGCCCGGCCGCACCGTGTTCAATCTGGAGGAGGCTCTGGCTGCCGCCGATGAGATCGGCCTGCCTGTCCTGATGCGTCCCTCCTACGTTCTGGGCGGTCAGAACATGATCGTGGCCTACACCAAGGCCGATGTCATCGAGTACATGGGCGTTATCACCGAGCACGTGGACATGGATCACCCTGTCCTGCTGGATAAGTATATCATGGGTACCGAGTGTGAGGTCGATGCCATCTGTGATGGCGAGAACTTCCTCATCCCCGGCATCATGGAGCAGGTGGAGCGTACCGGTGTCCACTCCGGCGACTCGATCTGTGTCTACCCGGCACAGCATCTGACCCAGGCAGAGATCGACACCATGGTGGATTATACCGGCCGCTTTGCCCGCGAGCTCCACGTCACCGGTCTGGTCAATGTCCAGTACGCGGTCTCCAACGGCAAGGTCTATGTCATCGAGGTCAACCCCCGTTCCTCCCGTACCGTGCCTTACATCTCCAAGGTCACCGGTGTGCCCATGGTGGATCTGGCCGTGCGCTGCTGCCTGGGCGAGAAGCTGGCAGATATGGGCTACGGCACCGGCCTGCACCCCAACGCCCCCTATGTGGCCGTCAAGGTGCCTGTGTTCAGCTTTGAAAAGCTGCACGGCGTGGATACCCAGTTTGGCCCCGAGATGAAGTCTACCGGCGAGGTGCTGGGCATTGCCCCCAACTACCACGATGCCCTGCTCAAGGGCCTGATCGGCGCTGGCTATACCTTTAAGACTCCCGGCCCCGCCTCCTGCTGCATCTTCACCGTGAAAGACAGCGACAAGCCCGAGTTCGTGGATATCGCCTGGAAGCTCAAGAGCATGGGCTACAAGCTGTACGGCACCTCCGGCACCTGTGCATGGCTCAACAAGCACATGGTCCCCTGCAATGAGGTGCGCAACATGTCCGGCGAATCCCCCAACATCGTGGACCTGCTCCAGAGCGGTCTGGTGGACTATGTGTTCTCCACCAGTGCCAAGGGCCGTGACCCCAAGCGCGATTCTGTCCGTCTGCGCCGCAAGGCCGTGGAGCTGAGCATCCCCTGCATCACTGCTGTGGATACCGCCAATGCTCTGGTCGATTGCCTGCGCAGCGAACATGACCTGAAGAATATCCCGCTGGTGGATATTGCAACGCTGTATCATAAAAAATAACGCGCAAAATGTAACTCGTGCGCAATATTGTGCGTTTCGTGCGCAATCTCTCGTAATGAGGGGCTGCATTTGTTATACTCAACAACGCAAAATTTGCCAAAAGACGTTACTTTTGGACGTTCCAGGAGGATATAGATACATGACTCGTTCCCAGATGATCGAAACCGTGGCACGCAAGACCGGCTTTACCGAAGCACAGGTCGAGACCACGATGGACGCTTTGTTTGACCAGATCGCTGACTGCCTGCGTGCAGACGAGAAGGTGACCATTGCCGGCTTTGGCCGTTTTGAGATGCGTCCCCGCAAGCCCAAGGCTTACACCAACCCCAAGACCAAGGTCTCCAGCCGTCTGGAGTCCACCTCCATCCCTGGCTTCAAGGCCAGCGGCCGTTTCAAGCAGAAGCTGGAAGCAGGCCGTGCCGCCGCTCAGAGCGTGGAAGAGACCGCCTGAGCGCGTACATCCCAGATCCAACCGCAGAGCCGTGCCCCAAAAGGGCGCGGCTCTTTTTGTGTGCTGACAAGCGCCGCGTTTCATGGTATACTGAACAAAACAAGGGTAGAAGGATAAGGAGTATCAAACATGCTTTACAGTGAGTTGCAGTGCAGTGAAGCCATCCACAAGGCCGTGGAGCGGATGGGATTTGCAGAGATGACGGAAGTTCAGGAAAAGACCATCCCTGTGATGCTGGCAGGCCGGGATGTGATCGCCAAGGCCCCCACCGGCACCGGCAAGACCTGTGCCTTCGGCATCCCGGTGGCGGAGCATATCGACCCGGAAAAAAAGTACCCGCAGGCCGTGATCATGGCCCCTACCCGGGAGCTTGCCCAGCAGATCGCCGAGGAACTGACCGAGCTGACCTACTTTATGCCTGAGGTGCAGGTGGCCTGCGTGTACGGCGGTGCCAACATGGAAAAGCAGGCCAGGCGTTTGGCAGAGGGCTGCCAGATCGTGGTGGCCACCCCGGGCCGCCTGATGGACCACTATAAGCACCACAGCATTGATCTGGCCCATGTGACCCAGGTGGTGCTGGACGAGGCCGATGAGATGCTGAACATGGGATTTTATAAGGACGTGCGGCATATCATTGAGCTGATGAAGGCCCGCAAAAGCCTGTCCATGTTCTCCGCCACCATCAGCCGCGAGGTCATGGACATCGGCTGGCTGTATCAGAACAACGCCGAGGAGATCACCGTTCAGCCCAGGGAGGAGAGCCAGCCCAAGATCACCCAGTACATGCTGGAGACCTCGGGCCGCAACAAGCTGTCCGACCTGGCTCAGATCATCATTGGCGAGGGCTACAAGCGGGTCATGGTGTTCTGCGATACCAAGTTCAATACCGCCACCCTGGCCAACCAGCTGGCCCGTCTGGGCTTCTCTGTGGACTGCCTCCACGGCGACCTCTCCCAGAAGGAGCGCAACCAGATCATGCAGAACTTCCGGGACGGCAAGCTGGCCATTCTGGTGGCCACCGACGTGGCGGCCCGCGGCATCGACGTGTCGGACGTGGACGCTGTCATCAACTACGACGTGCCCAGCGACAACGAACATTACACCCACCGCATCGGCCGCACCGGCCGCGCCAAGCGCGAAGGCGCCAGCTACCTGTTCTATACCAAGGACGAGCAGAAGCGTGTGGACACCCTGCTGCGCCTGACCCGCAATACGGATGACTGCCGCAGCGTGCATTTTGACTTCAACCATGAAAAACTGGTGGTGGAAGAAAAGCAGAACGTGGATAAGTTCAACATCAAGTGCTATTTCTGATCTTATTTCTGCCAATATAAAATAACGTGGGGCGGTGCTTGTGCATCGTCCCACGTTTTGTACCTTTTTGTCGGCCAGCCCCGTGCGCGCTTTCTATCCGGCGCTGGGGCAGCTGCTGCAAAGGCGAAGCACACCGGAACACACCACGCTCTTTGCACAAGATAGGCCATAAACAAAGGACCAAAGCCGCACGCTTTTCAGCTAATGGCTTTGGTCCTTTTCAATTCTATTCTCGCCGGGTATCTGATTCTGGGGTTGGGGCTGTTACTCGGTTTTGCCTGCAGGCAGGGTAAAGGTGAAGCGGCACCATTTGCCCATCTCGCTTTCGGCCTTGATCTGGCCGCCGGACAGGGTGATCAGCACCTTGCAGATATGCAACCCCAGGCCGCTGCCGCGGGTGTTCAGGCCGCGGGAGCGGTCCTCCTTATAAAAGCGCTCAAACACAAAGGGCAGGGCATCCGGCGCAATGCCGTCGCCGGTGTTCTCGATGGTCACCCGCACCATGTCGTTTTCCTGCTGGATATCAAACTTGATGACGCCATCCTGCGGGGTAAACTTGATGGCGTTATCCACAATGTTGTAGACCACTTGATGGATAAAGTCCGGGTCGGCATACACCATGGTGCCCGTGGGGCCAAGGCCCTGGATATCGATCTTGCCATCCTCAATGCGGCGCTCATCCGAAAGCACCACATCCGTAACGGTGGACCAGATATCGTAATTTTTGGGAGTACCTTTCACCTCGCCGGATTCCAGTTTGGTGATATCCAGCATGTTCTGCACCAGCCGGGCCAAGCGGCCGGTTTCCTGCGATACCACGCCAAGATAATGCTTGTACTCGCTTTCCGGGATGGTGCCGTCCAGCATGCCGTCAATAAAGCCCTTGATGCTGGTCATGGGGGTGCGCAGTTCATGGGCAATGTTGCCCATAAACTGCCCGCGGGAGTTATCAATGTTTTGCAGGCGGCCCGCCATGTTGTTAAAGGTCGTGGCAAAATCCGCCAGCTCCTGACAGCCAGTTACGGGGGCGCGTGCGGTGAAATCGCCGCCGCCCAGCCGTTTGGCGGCCTGGCTGATCTGTTCGATCGGCCAGGTAATGCGCCGCGCCAGCACCATGCACAAAATGCCGCAGACAATCAGGATGACCGCCGAGGACAGCAAGAACATCGTCAGGATGGAGCGGATATAGACCGCCAGCGCATGTACCGGTGTTGCAGCAAACAAATAACCCTCGCTGCCGCCCAGATTCACGCGGCGGCCCGCAATATAATACTTATCGTGCAGGGTATCGTCCATGGTACCCATAAGAAAGATATCCTTGCCGCTGTCCATCTCTTCCTGCAAGTTCTGCGGGATCTTTGCACTTTCGGCTACATCTTTGCCGGTGTGCATCAGGATGTTGCCATCTCGGTCTGCCACAAACACAAGTGCGTCCGATGATGTATTGAACAGTTCAAAGCCGGTCTTGGCTCGCTCCACCAACTCATTGTCCCCGCCGGGCAGGGTCACAATGTTTCCTTCCGAAGCATAGGTCTCCGCCATGGCAGTAGCACCGTCCAGCACGGCAGTCAGGGCACTTTTGCGCTCCTGGGCAAAGTACGCGCAGGAGAGCCCCGTTTGCAGCATGCACATCAACACCAGCGCCACCAGCAGCAGCGAGGCAAAGGTTGCAAACACTTCCCCGCTTACGCTGCGCAGCGGGGCTGCCCCGTTATTCTCTTCTTTTTTGGCGCGGCACATTATTCTTTAACCTCAAACTTGTAACCAACGCCCCACACGGTTTTCAGGTTCCACTGTTCCGAGGCTCCCTCCAGCTTTTCGCGCAGGCGCTTAACATGGACGTCGATGGTGCGGGAGTCGCCATAATATTCAAAGCCCCACACTTCGTCCAGCAGCTGGTCACGCGTATAGACCCGGTTGGGGTGCCCAGCCAGGCAGGCCAGCAGTTCCAACTCTTTGGGCGGCGCATCCACCACTTTACCCTTCACTTTCAGCTCATAGCGGTTCATATCCAGGTGCAGGTTGTCAAAGTCATAAACGCCTTTGTTTTCTTCGTCCTTGCTGCCGCAGCGGCGCAGAACAGCCTTGATACGGGCTGTCACTTCCTTGGCTTCAAAAGGCTTTACGATGTAATCATCCGCACCCAGTTCCAGGCCCAGAACCTTATCATAGGTTTCGCCCTTTGCCGTCAGCATAATGATGGGGGTCTGGTTGTTCTGGCGGATCTTGCGGCAGACTTCCCACCCATCAATGCCGGGCATCATCACATCCAACAACACAAGGTCCGGGTGCAGCTTATCAAATTCCTGCAGTGCAGCAGTGCCATCATTGGCAATGGTCACACCGTATCCCTCTTTGACCAGGTACAGGCGCAGCAGTTCACAGATGTTTTTATCATCATCCACAACCAGAATTTTCTCGTTTGACATGGGTTTTATGCCCTCCTACTCTATGTTTTCCCGCGCCGGACAGGGCCGGTACGGGGGTATTTTGATTTGACCTTTTAACATTATAAGGCATAAATGTGGAAAAATAAAGAACAACCGGTGGTCAAAACAGGTAAAATGTGTAGAATTGCGCAAAATTATGAGCATGACCGCGCCCTGCCCTTGCACGCAGTGCGCTGGTTGGGTATAATGATAGACAGTCAAAATATTCCGTTAAGGAGAATGAGTACAAATGAAATTAGGTATCGTCGGTTTGCCCAATGTTGGCAAATCCACTTTGTTCAATGCGCTGACCAGCACCCAGAATGCTCAGGCAGCCAACTATCCGTTCTGCACCATTGAGCCGAACTCCGGCATTGTTCCGGTTCCTGATGCCCGGCTGGACAAACTGGCCGAGATCTGGCAGACAGACAAAAAGACCCCCGCCATTGTGGAGTTTGTGGATATCGCCGGTCTGGTCAAAGGTGCCAGCCAGGGCGCTGGTCTGGGAAACAAGTTCCTGGGCCATATCCGCGAGTGCGATGCCATTGTACATGTGGTGCGCTGCTTTGACGATGACAACATCATCCATGTTGTGGAGGATGTGAACAAGCCGGAAAGCGTTGACCCCATCCGCGATATTGACGCCATCGACCTGGAGCTGATCCTGGCCGACCTGGAAGTTGTCAGCAACCGCCTGGGCCGCCAGCAGAAAGCCGCCAAGACCGGCAATAAGACCGCTGCTGCCGAAGCTGCCTGGCTGGCAGAGCTTGCCGCTCATCTGGAAGGCGGCAAGCCCGCCCGTTCCTTTGCCTTTGACCCGGATGACGACAGCCAGAACACCGCTCGCAAAGAACTGGGTCTGCTCTCCGCCAAGCCGGTGATTTATGCCTGCAACGTGGGCGAGGATGACCTGCTGGGCGGGTTGGACGAGAACCCGTACTATCCGTTGGTTGCCGCCCGCGCCAAAGAGGAAAACGCACAGGCAATCCCCATCTGTGCCAAGACCGAGGAAGATATCGCTGGTTCCAGCCAGGAAGAAAAGCTGGCGTTCCTGCACGAGATGGGCATTGAATCCACCGGCCTGGATAACCTA
>OGDS01002182.1_pt1 | contig 12210 bp, 10 predicted proteins | sample 1570351 | NCBI WGS metagenome assembly OGDS01 (sample SAMEA2581974, study PRJEB24529) | metagenome | biome: Human gut stool | place: China | collected 2011
TCGTTTCCGCCTGTTATGGCTTGCTTAATTGTATTAACAGAAAGTCCGAAACAACTCAAAAACCCACTTAATTAAGTACGCTTTTGAGTGGTCTCGGTGAAATCTTTCTGTTATTAGCTTAATAATAAGTAATTACTGCCTGATTTGCAAGCATATTACCAAAAGAAAAAGGCGAAGTTATACAACTCCGCCATAAATAATTAATTACTTTCTGATGCCTAAACGTTCGATTAAGTTTCTGTAACTTTCGATGTCGTTCTTCTTTAAGTAAGAAAGTAAAGCTCTTCTCTTACCAACCATCTTTAAAAGACCTCTTCTTGAGTGATGATCCTTCTGGTTAATCTTTAAATGTTCTGTTAATTCAGCAATTCTTTCTGTTAAGATTGCAATCTGAACTTCTGGAGAACCTGTATCTCCTGCTTTTCTTCCGTAATTAGCAATAATTTCTGCTTTCTTTTCCTTAGATATCATTGTTGATTCCTCCTAAATATTAATCACCTGCCACCAAGCCTGGGGTCGGAGTGTCCCGTATCTGAGTGACGGCTCATACGTTGATAATATATCATAACACCAATATGAAATCAAGTGGATTTACAAAATAATTTCAAGATTTCAAGACATTTTCAAAATTTAATTTTTTCAAAATCACTTCAAAAATATCTTTTCAAAAACAATCTCAAAATATTTCCATTTATCTTTTATTGTATAAGAAACATCTCTTTAGCAAAGCTTGCATCACTTTCCATCTGCTTCTTTAATGCCTCAACATTTTCAAACTTCATTTCCTGCCTTAAGAAATGATAAAGTGCCACCTCAACCCTGTTTCCGTATACATCTTTATCAAAGTCAAATACATTAGTCTCAACGCTCACTTCATATCCATCACTTATTGTCGGCTTAGTACCAAGATTAGTAACACCATAATACCAGACACCATCTATTAATATTCTGGATGCATACACTCCGTTCGGTGGAAGAAGCTTAATCTCTGTAGGATATACATTAATGGTAGGTATCTCTAACTTCCTGCCAAGCTGGTTACCCTTGGCAACAATTCCTGTTATCGAATAAGGTCTGTTAAGGAGCACATTGACTGTCTCCATATGACCTAACTTTAATTCTTCCCTTACATATGTACTGCTTATATCTTTATCCTGAAACTTCTCTTTCTCTACAACAATGGTTTCATAGCCATATTTAGCTGCATTACTTATAAGAAATTCCACATTGCCGCTTCTATCCCTGCCAAAGCAATAATCAGTTCCAACGACAATTACCTTTGCTTTCAATTTATTAATCAATATATCACTTACGAATTCTTCTGGTTCCATATTCATAAGTGTTGTAGTAAATGGATACTCAACCTCGACATCTATTCCATAATTCTCGCATAACATTCTTCTCTCAGAATTAGTAGATAAAAAATGTTGGTTTTTCTGAGGACAGATACTAAGCGGAATTCTGTCAAATGTAAACATAACCGACAAAAGTCCCTGTTCCTCTGCTTTCTCTTTAACTATGGATATAAGCTTCTGATGTCCAAGATGAACACCATCAAACTTGCCAAGCGTTACAGCGCTGGACCTTTCCAGCTTGAAATCCTCCGTTCCGTGTATGTATTCCATACTGGTCTACACCGCCTTTCAGGTACATCATTTATCCTTCATAAAACATCTTCTCAAGGACAAACTGTCCCGCAATATACTGATATATGCCAACAAATGTATTGCCAGAATCATATATCCTGAATTTCTCCATATCAAGAAACTCACAATCTTCATTAACAACCGCTTCTAAAGGAAGCTTATTGCCATTATACAAAAGCTTGTTGTAAGCTTCATCTACTGTAAGTCTGGTATATGACGGAAACATAGAATCAATGCTGATAATATGTTCTTCCATCTCTCCCTTAATCATATAAGCCGCTATCTGATTAAGTGTAAGAGTATCATCAATAAGAAAATCCCCCACTCTTGTTCTTATAAGCTCCATCATACAAGCTCCACAACCAAGTTTCTCTCCTATATCCTGACACAACGTCCTTATATAAGTTCCTTTGGAGCAGTCTACAGTAATTGTAACCGTCTTAATATCATCTTCAAGGTTAATATCATTAACCCTCAAAGAATTAATCTTTATACGGCGCGGTTTTCTCTCAACCTCTACCCCTGCTCTTGCAAGCTCATAAAGCTTCTTTCCATTAACCTTAAGTGCCGAATACATTGGGGGAATCTGATCATATTCTCCCTCAAAGCTGCTGCAAACTTCCAATATCTGTCTTTTAGTGACATTAACCTCTCTTGTCTTAAGAACAGTTCCCGATGTATCCTGAGTATCAGTAACTGTACCAAGAAGCATTACAGCCTCATAGGTCTTAGTCCAGTCTGTAATCATGGAACACAGACCCGTTCCTTTACCAAGACACACCGGAAGCACGCCAACTGCATCAGGGTCAAGTGTACCGGTATGACCTATTTTTTTCATATGAAGAATTCCACGAAGTTTTGCAACCACATCGTGTGATGTGAAACCTTTTTCTTTGTATACATTAATAATTCCGTTCATACCAACTTAACCTTTCTTAGTGATTACTCCTGTGCATACTGCTGTTCAATCATTTCGCCTATTCTGTTGACGATTTCATATACAGTGCCTTTAGCATTAAAGCCGGCAGCCCTTATATGTCCGCCGCCGCCAAAGCAGGCAGCTATCCTGCTTACATCAATCTCTTTCTTAGAACGAAGACTTACCTTATATTCATTATCGCCTGTTTCATATAAGAATATTGCAACTTCAACTCCATCAGTAAGCCTTAACTGTTCAATAATTCCTCCGAGCTCCCTGCCAGTAACTCCATAGAAATCCATTTCATCTCTTGTCACGCTTGAGAATATACATTTTCCGTCATAAAAAAGCACGCTTTCAAGAAGCGCCCTTCCAAGAATCTGGTTCTGTACATAAGACTTCTTATAAAAGCTATTATCTATTATATCAGAATAATCTATTCCCATCTGCATCATCTTTCCTGCTATCTCCATAGTGTGGAGTGATGTGCAGCTATATTTGAATACACCTGTATCGTGTATAATACCTGTGTATATACATTCAGCAGTATTCCTGCTCACTTTACCGGCATCAAATGTGTCATAAAGCACTTCACACGCTGAACTCGCTGTTGGAATAACATTATTAACATCTGCAAAACTGTCATTACTTATATGATGATCTATACATATAGTCTTATCCGCATTCTTAAAGCCGTCTGCGAATGGCTCTATTCTGTCTATTGAACTGCAATCAAGAACAATAAATGCATCAAACTTCTTATCCGGCTCAATAACATTTTTTATAGCATCAAAACCATTAAGATATGATAATTTGTCTGATGGCTGTTCAAGATAAACATTTACATCTATATCCGGTGCATTATCCTTTAAATAATTATACAGACCAAGCACTGAACCTGTGCAGTCACCATCTGGTCTTATATGCCCTGTTATACCAACTACTTTTGCAGCACCTAACTCTTCAATAATATTCATATATTACACCTTCTTACTTATTATGACTATCACTATCTTTCTGTGTAACTTCGTCTATAAGCTTAGACATATTAATTCCGTACTCAATTGACTGGTCAAGAATGAACTTGATTTCTGGTGTATTTCTTAAATTCACTGTTCTAGCAAGTTCTCTTCTTATATAGCCTTCCGCACTCTTAAGTCCTGTAATAGTGTCCTTTTGTGACTGCTCATCGCCAAGTACACTTATATATGCCTTACAAGTCTTTAAATCTGGTGCGACCTCAACAGATACAACCGATGTCATCGGATTGATTCTTGGGTCTTTGATTTCACTACGGATTATATTGCTTAGCTCTTTTAATACTTCCCCATTAATGCGGGTATTCTTAACACTATTTTTACGCATATACTCCTACTTTCTAATATATAATTATATCACTGTCAAAACCATATAGTCCAGAAAATTCAATTTCCTGGACTATCGGATCAACTCTATCTAGGTACTTCTACCATTATATGAGCTTCTACAAGATCGCCTTCCTGAATCTGACCAAAGTTCTCAAATACCATACCACATTCAGAACCACCCTTAACTTCCTTAACATCATCCTTGAAATGCTTAAGTGTAGCAATAGGTCCTTCGTATATCTGCTCTTTATCTCTTGTAATTCTTACAATTGAATCCTTAGTAATTCTACCCTCTGTAACGATAGCACCGGCAATATTACCAACACCAGAAGCCTTGAATATCTGTCTTATCTCAGCATGACCGATAATCTTTTCCTCATATATAGGTTCAAGCATACCCTTAAGAGCCGCCTCAACATCTTCAATTGCATTGTAGATTACACTGTAAAGTCTTAAATCAACCTTTTCTCTCTCAGCAACTATTCTCGCCTGATTATCAGGCTTAACATTAAAGCCGATGATAATAGCATTAGAAGCAGAGGCTAACACAACGTCTGACTCATTAATATTACCAACGCCGCCATGGATAACCTTAACGATAACTTCTTCATTAGAAAGCTTAACAAGACTCTGCTTAACAGCCTCGACTGAACCCTGTACATCAGCCTTGATAATAAGGTCGAGTTCCTTCATATTACCAGCCTGAATCTGCTCGAACAATGCATCAAGTGATACTTTATGCTTAGTATCATCAAGAAGCTTCTTCTTGCCTTCTGCAATAAATGTATCAGCAATATTTCTTGCTTCCTTCTCGCTCTCTGTAGCCATAATAATTTCACCAGCATTAGGAACATCATTAAGACCGAGAATCTCTACAGGCATAGATGGAGTAGCTTCCTTAACTCTTCTTCCAGTATCATCAATCATAGCTCTTATCTTACCATAACAAGAACCTGCAGCAACTGCATCACCAACTCTTAATGTACCCTTCTGTACAAGGATAGTCGCAACTGGACCGCGTCCTTTATCAAGCTCAGCTTCAATTACGATACCTCTTGCCTTACGGTTAGGGTTAGCCTTTAACTCATTAACCTCTGCTGTAAGAAGAATCATCTCAAGAAGTTCGTCAATACCTTCCTTAGTGTGAGCTGATACTGGAACAAATGTAGTTGAACCACCCCAGTCTTCTGCGATAAGTTCATATTCTGTAAGTTCCTGCTTAACCTTCTCGATATTAGCATTAGGCTTATCAATCTTATTAACAGCAACGATAATTTCAACGCCCGCTGCCTTAGCGTGGTTAATAGCTTCGATTGTCTGTGGCATAACGCCATCATCAGCTGCTACTACAAGAATAGCAATATCTGTAGCCTGTGCACCACGCATACGCATAGCTGTAAACGCTTCGTGTCCAGGAGTATCAAGGAATGTAATCTTCTGTCCATCGACATCCACCATATAAGCACCGATCTTCTGTGTAATACCGCCTGATTCCTTAGCTGTTACATGTGTTTCCCTGATTGCATCAAGTAAAGATGTCTTACCGTGGTCAACGTGTCCCATAACGCAGACAACTGGTGGTCTTGCAACCATATCGTCCTCTGACTCTTCATCTTCCTTAAGAAGTTCTGCAATAACATCAACCTTAACTTCGTGGTCACATATGCAGTTGAACTCAAGTGCTATTTCTTCTGCTGTATCATAATCAACTTCCTGATTAATTGTTACAACCTTGCCCTGTAAGAAAAGCTTCTTAACAATTGCAGATGGCTGAACCTTCATCTTATCAGCAAGTTCCTTGATAGTAAGGCTGTCTGGTAAAATGAGCTGCTTAATTGTCTCTTCTTCCTTCTTCTCCTGCTTTGGAGCCGGTTTCTTCTCTAACTTGCTGTTAGCAAATTTAAGATTTTCCTTTGCCTCATTATCTTTCTTTCTGTCATTCTTTCTTGAATCATTCTTTCTTGAGTCTGGTCTTCTTGAATCTGGCTTTGTCTCAAAAATGAAATCGTCCTTAGGTGCTGAAGAACCTCTGTCATTTCTTCTCTGACCAGAGAATCCCTGACCATCTCTTCCTGAACGTCCGCCGTTCTGGCCGTTATTATCCCTGTTCTGGTAACCGCCATTACGGTCATTGTTTCTATCGTTTCTATAACCGCCGTTGTTTCGGTCATTTCTATAACCATCTCTGTTCTGGCCGTTATTGTCCCTGTTCTGGTAACTGCCATTGCGGTCATTGTTTCGATCATTTCTATAACCGCCATTATTACGGTCATTTCTATAACCATCTCTGTTATTTCTATTCTGGTTATTATCTCTATTATTATTTCTATCTCTTGAATCAGTCTTCTGGCTGTTCTGTGGGAAGTACACCTGAGAAATGTGCTTCTTATCTACATCCTTAGATGTGTTTGCCGCTTTAGTATCCTGTGTATTCTGTTCTGACTTATTACCAGTCTTATCCTGTGCCTTAATATTCTTATTCTCCTCTGATTTCACTTGTTTTTCTTCTGCCTTTTTAGGTTCTGATTTATTAGCTGTATTTCCAGCTGCTTTTGTAAACTTGCTCTTTACACTGTTTATTTCACTTTCACCTAGTCCGCTCATAGCTGTATATTTCTTGTCAGCATTACTTAAAATATCAGTTATCGCTTTTGATGAAATATTTAATTCTTTCGCCAACTCATGAACTCTCATATTTGCCATTTAACCTCTTTTCCAATACAGGAATAATATTTCTGTATTATTTACACCGATTATCTCTAATCTTGTTTAAAATGTTTCTCAATACTATTCTTAAACCCTTCATCAAGGATTGCGAGTGATGCTCTGAATTCTTTACCTATAGCATGCCCTAAGTCATCCTTATTGCTAAAGAAATACACTGGCACTTTATAATATTCACACATATTCTTAAAATTCTTTTTGGTATTATCAGATGAATCATCTGCTACTATTACCATATATGCCTTATGCTCTTTTACAGCCTTTTCAGTAGAGAACTCACCGCTTGCTACTTTTCCAGCCTTCTGTGCAAGACCTATCATTGATAATGCTCTTTTATTGTCCAAGATTATTCATCTCCTTTTCTAACTCATCATAAACAGATGCATCAACAGCCATCTTAAAAGCTCTTTCAAGTCCTCTTGACTTTCTTGCTTTCTTAAGACACTCTGCGTCAGGACATATATACGCCCCTCTTCCGTTCTTCTTGCCTGTTGTATCTATTATTATCTGTTCATCCTGAGTCTTTAATATCCGTATAAGCTGCTTTTTGTCTTTCATCTCATTACAACCTATACACTGTCTTTGTGGAATCTTCTTTACTGCTGCCAAACTATCACTCTCCAATAATATTATTCTTCTACAACTTCTGTGTCAGAGGCTGCATCTTCGTTATAGTCTTCATCCAATGACATTACATTATCTGCCTGATTGTCATCATATCCTTCACCGTCTTCACCATATACGATTTCTGCGTTGTCTTTATCCATATCAGCAAATGCTTCTGGATCAGCTTCGCTCTTAATATCAATTCCGTAACCTGTAAGCTTAGCTGCAAGTCTTACATTCTGTCCCGACTTACCGATTGCAAGTGATAACTGCTGTTCTGAAACAATTATCTTAGCCTTCTTATCTTCTTCATCTGCTACTGCTGATACAACCTTTGCAGGGCTTAAAGCATTAACAATTAACTGGGCAGGATTGTCATCCCACTCAACAATATCAATCTGTTCATTACCAAGTTCATTAACGATATTCTTAACTCTCGCACCATTAATACCTACGCATGCACCTACTGGATCCACATGAGGAACATTAGCTCTTACAGCCATCTTAGTTCTTGAACCTGCTTCTCTTGCGATAGCCATAATCTCAACTGTACCATCTTTAATCTCTGTAACTTCTTCTTCAAAAAGTTTCTTTACAAGTTCCTGTGACTTTCTTGAAATCTTAACTGATAAACCGCTTCTTTCTCTGTTGCTTACACTTGCAACATATACCTTGATTCTTTCTCCGCATTTGAACTGCTTATCCTTAAAGTTATCATCTGCCTTAAGAACTGCCTGTGTTCTTCCTATGTCAATAGTCATATCACCGTTGTCGTTAATTCTCTGTACAACACCTGTAACAATTTCCTTCTCCTTGGCGTGAAGCTCGTTGTAGAGTGCATTCTTTTCCTGTTCTCTTATAGTCTGAACAATTGTATTCTTGGCATTCTTAGCTGCTTTTCTTGAGAATTCTTCTGACTTTACTTCTATAGTAATAACATCACCAAGCTGACATCCCGGCTTAATCTTTCTTGCATCAACAAGTGCTATTTCTGTACCAGATACATACTTTCCTTTCTTAGTATCAAGGAACTCTGGAACTTCTACTTCTTCAACTACAGTTCTGTCTGAATAAATGTGGAAATCACCTGTCCTTCTGTCAAGTACAACCCTGCCATTATCTGCCTTGTCAAATTCAGCCTTATATTCGTCCATTAATGACTTTTCAATGGCATCAAACATAATCTCTTTGTCGATTCCATTTTCTTTTTCTAAGGCTTCAATCGCAAGTATCAATTCTTTATTCATCTTCTTATCCTCCATTATTAACAACTTTAGTTATATATCTATTCAACATATGCCCATCTAATCATTGCAAGATTGCTTCTCTCAATCTTTATAAGATTATCATCAACCTCTATTGTAATGTTGTCTTTATCGTATTCCTTAAGAATGCCTGTATATTCCTTTATGCCTTCAACAGCTTTGTAAAGCTTAATATCTATAAGTTTCCCAATACTCTTTGCATAATCCTTCTCTTTCTTTAAAGGTCTTGTAAGTCCCGGTGAACTCACTTCAAAAATGTACTGGTCAGTAATATAGTTCTCCTTATCAAGTATCTCATTAAAAGCTCTGCTTACAGCCTGACAGTCATCAATTGTAACTCCACCTTCTTTATCTATGTAGACGCGCAGATACCAGTCCTGACCCTCTTTAATATAATCAACATCAAAAAGTTCTACATTATTGGCTTCAACAATTGGCATTATAAGCTTTTCTGTCTTAGCTTCATAATCTTCTCTCTTACCCATTACTACCTCTTTCTTTTAATAATATTCAGTTTTCATTCTGCATTAATCAGACAATAATTATATTGCAAAAACGAAAGAGTGGACATAAAGTCCACTCTTTCGAATCAATTATAACACAGAATAGCTTATAGGGGAGTCGAACCCCTGTCTTCGCCGTGAGAGGGCGACGTCTTAACCACTTGACCAATAAGCCACATCTTAAGTCTTGCTTTGTGTTAGTTGCTATCGCAAAGCACTTCATTATAATACACGACCCAGTGTAATTCGTCAAGCACTTTTTTGAAAAATTTTTGAAAAAATTTCAAAAAATTCAAAAACAGATCTTTATACGTGCTATAAGCCGCTAAAACACTGGGTTCATGTCTTACAAATCTGCAGCCTCTTTTCCTTCTTCCTGATAGTAACCACGTCCAGCTACGCATTTAATTCCTTACATCCATTTTCCGAAAATATTTATCTACATAATCTTGTTACCAACTTTTGAATATTTCAGACATTCTTTGCAATATATTGACATATTAACTATCCAGATAAGGCATACAACAAATGAAGGAAGAAAACCAATTCCAAACATAAGCGCACTGATTGCAAGAACAACTGCAAGTACACTGCACATACTATTCGTTATATTAAATGCTTTAAATGCACATTTCCCAACTATAATCTTCTCTGCCTCATCACAGGTTTCAAGCCATTTCTTCTGGAACTTCATATCATATACCGATGCCGTCTTTTCAGGATTCATTATCTTTACACAGTCAACACTTTTCTGCTGTATAATAACAGTCTCTGCCATAATTCCTAAAAATGCTGCAATGCTGACAGTTAATCCTATCATATTGTTAACGTTTTCAAACATTGCTGTACCACCTGAATATGATGCCGCAATAAGAAAATATGAAATTATAAGCGCCCCACTTGAAACCCATTGAATTATAGAAAGCTTCTCTTCGACACTATCTGATACTTCTTCATCTTCACCATCCCACTGTGATAACTGCTTCTTAGCCTTCTTGTAGTATGGCACTAACACTATAGGAATTATAACTGCAATAGCAAGCATAATCCAAGGTGCAGTTAATACTACATAACCACTAACTACGGCTTTAAAATTTCCTGACATTGTATCAATTCCATTTGCTCCAACAAGATACCCAGTTATGCCTCCGATTACAGCTCCTATAATACAAAGCAGTATGAACTTAGGCAACGCCTTTCTGTTTGCTTTCTTAATTTCTTCATTTCCCATCATTATCTTCCTCCTGTAAATAAAATACTTCTTCCACGGTAACTCCGCATACTTTTGCAATCGTTAATGCAAGATTGACTGATGGCGAATAATCGCCCCTTTCTATAAGACTGATTGTCTGCCTTGACACTCCGCACAGTCTTCCCATCTCCTGCTGATTGACACCTAGCGCAGCCCTGCGTTCCTTCAGACGATTTCGCAGTATCATACCACACCTCCATATGACAACTTTTATTATCAATTTGACAACCTTCATTGTTATAATGACAACTTCTTTTGTCATTTTGCATTATACTCTTGTCATTAATTTCTGTCAATACCCAATAATAAACAGCTCTATCCCTCTTTTTGTTGAAACAACCGGCAACATCCTTAAAACTGAAACCATCGAAACTCATCGTGAAATAGCAGAGGCTATCGCAGAACATAATGCTGTCCGTGCCCAGGATGCTATGTATATGCATCTTATGTACAATAAAAGGTGTATTAATTCTTCAAAATAATACACCTTTATTAAACATTATACATTTTATTCAATTTAGCTTTAACCTATAATCTCATATATATACTTCATATCCATATTCTCACGGATCACATCTGCCAGCTTATCATATTCTCTCTGCTTGTATTCATCAAAGCTTATTCTGACACCACTCTTTGATGTAATACCATGCCTTGCACAGAGCATATTGATTAAGCTGTCGCAGAATTCCTGTCCATCGAATATCCCGTGCATATAAGTTCCTGCTGTATTGCCCCGTACACAGCCATCCATATATTCGGTCTTATCAACAGTATTGAATATTCTTGCAAATGGATTCGCACCATCTTCACTTATTGTACTTTCACCCATATGTATTTCATAGCCTTTACATTTCTTCTGTCCGAGCATTTCCCACATTCCAGATTGTATACAAGTTATTCCCTGCACTCTTGTACGATGTTTATTCTTTGAAAATGTGGTTGTTACTGGAAGCAGTCCCATTCCTGCTACAACTTCTCCAGTTTCTGCACCACACGAATCATCAATGACATTTCCTAACATTTGAAAGCCACCGCATATTCCAAATACCGGAATATCCTGTCTTGAACATTTTATAATCTGTGCTTCCATTCCATTTTTACGAAGCCATTTTAAATCATTAATTGTATTCTTGCTTCCTGGAAGAATTATGAGGTCGGGATTTCCAATCTGTTCTGCCTTGTCTGCATAACGCAGATTGACCTCTTCAATACGCTCAAGTGCATTAAAATCCGTAAAATTAGAAATGTGAGGCACACGTATTACTACTATATCGAACTGCTCATCTGACATATGTGCATTGTAGGCTGATGGCTCAATCCGTGAAGCAAGGCTGTCCTCATCATCAATGTCAAGCTTAACATAAGGAATTACACCTGCAACCGGAATTGGACATATATCATATAACTGTTTTATGCCCGGCTCTAATATTCTCTTATCTCCACGGAACTTATTCATAACAAGACCTTTTACACGCCTGCGTTCTTCTTCCTCTAACAGCATAATTGTTCCAACAAGCTGTGCAAATACACCACCTCTGTCAATATCACCTACAAGCAGAACAGGTGCATCTACAAGCTTTGCCATTCCCATATTAACAATATCATCTTTTTTAAGGTTAATCTCTGCCGGACTGCCAGCACCCTCAAGAACAATAATGTCATACGCACTGGCAAGCTTATTATACGCTTCTAATATATCTGGAATAAGCTGCTTTTTGTACTGGAAATATTCTTTAGCCGGCATATTCTTTAATGGTATTCCATTTACAATTACCTGAGAACCAACATCACTTGTCGGTTTTAAAAGTATAGGATTCATCTCTACACAAGGGGATATCCCAGCCGCCTCTGCCTGCATAACCTGTGCCCTTCCCATCTCCAGACCATCGGCTGTTATATATGAATTAAGTGCCATATTCTGTGAC
>OGDS01002183.1_pt1 | contig 12192 bp, 8 predicted proteins | sample 1570351 | NCBI WGS metagenome assembly OGDS01 (sample SAMEA2581974, study PRJEB24529) | metagenome | biome: Human gut stool | place: China | collected 2011
TTCATTGCAGTTGATAGTGAACGAAGGAACTCCTCGTTTGGCTTTCCTGTACCTAAATACAAAATCAATTAAGGAACTGGTTACTCCTGAAGTGAAGTAACTCCAAACTATTAATAAATTGACTAAATCTCTCTCTTAATAATTTAGTGTTAATTAGCATAAGCTAATGGAGTGCCTCGGCGTAGTGATTACGCCGGGGTTTCTTTTTTATGAAAGGCGAATTGAAAAGCAGTGTACGAATTGAAAGCAATGAGCGCTTATCGCAACATCCCCAATGCCTTATTCTCAGCTGCTTCCATAACTTCCCGTTCTCCGGGACCTTTATCATTAATGCCGCACAAATGAAGAATTCCGTGGATAATCACACGATGTAGTTCGTCTTCGTATGAAGCACCAAACTGTTCCGCATTGGTGCGTATCGTATCCAGGCTGATGAATAAGTCACCTGATAGACGATCGCCTTCACAATAATCGAAAGTAATAATGTCCGTGTAGTAGTCATGTTGCAGATACTGACGGTTTACCTCCATAATTTTTTCGTCCGAGCAGAAGATATAAGCGATTTCACCGAGTCTTTTTCCGTAAGAAGCAGCTACGGTCTTTATCCATTCCGTAGTCTCACGTTTCTTGATATCAGGCATTTTTACGCCTTCTGTTTGATAAGTTACAGCCATAGTTGAATGTTATGATTTAAAAGAAAAATAAATAACTGATTAAGATAGCGGCTATGATACCCGAAAAGTCAGCTATCAGACCGCAAGTCACTGCATTACGAGTTTTGGTAATTCCTACACTGCCGAAATAAACGGCCAGAATGTAGAATGTGGTATCTGAAGCTCCGCGTACTACGCAACTCATACGCCCTACAAATGAATCCGGTCCCAGTTCTTTCATCGTATCGATCATCAAGCCGTTGGCACCGCTACCGCTAAGCGATTTCATCAATGCAGTAGGCAGTGCCCCTACAAAGCTTGTATCAACTCCGCATGAGCCTACTATGTAGCCAATGCCTCCCACTAGAAAATCCATAGCTCCCGAAGTGCGGAACACGGCGATTCCTACAAGGAAAGCAACCAGATAAGGTATGATACGTACAGCTGTCGTAAATCCTTCTTTAGCTCCCTCTACAAACGAATCGTATACATTGATTTTTTTCCTGACTCCCGTCAGAATAAACAGGATAATGACACTGAACAGCAGAATATTCGCTATCAATGTAGAATAAGTACCCATATCCTCTCGTGAAACGCTTAGAAACAGATAAATCAATCCCGAAAAGAAAAGACAGATAACACCCATTAAAATGAGAATAGGCTTATTGATTAAGTTTATCTTTTGAGCGATGCTGACTGCTATGACTCCTACTAAAGTTGAAATGAAAGTACTTAGCAGGATAGGGATAAATACATCCGTAGGCTGTGCAGCCCCCATTTGTGCACGATACACCATGATACTGATTGGAATGATGATAAGGCCGGATGTATTAATCACCAAAAACATAATCATCGGATTGGAAGCAGTGTCCTTTTTCGGATTCAGTTCCTGCAGCTCTTTCATCGCTTTCAGCCCTAATGGGGTGGCTGCATTGTCGAGGCCAAGCATATTGGCAGACATATTCATGAAGATGGACCCTAACACCGGATGTCCTTTAGGAATATCTGGAAACAGTCGGCAAAGCACCGGACTAAGAAAGCGAGCCAGTGCGTTAATCAATCCACTGTTTTCTCCGATTTTCATGATACCCAGCCAAAGAGCCAGTACGCCTGTAAGTCCCAGGGATATCTCGAAAGCTGTCTTTGAAGAATCGAATGTAGCGTTCATGATAGCTGTAAATATCTCCGTATCTCCCAGAAAAATCACTTTTACAAGGGCGATGATAAAGGCGACGACAAAGAATCCTATCCAAATGTAATTTAGAACCATAGTTGATAACGTGTATATAGATAGTGCAAAAGTAGTTATTACGTTTCAAATAAACTAAATCTTCGTCTTTCTTATACTGAAAATGAATGTAAATCTCTATCTTTGTCTCCTACTTTCAAGAAATAAATGGAACAGGAAGATTTTAACATACGCGAACATCAGCTTACTTCAAAAGAACGGGATTTCGAGAATGCACTCCGTCCGTTAAGCTTTGAAGACTTTAGCGGGCAGGACAAGGTGGTGGAAAACCTTCGCATTTTTGTGAAGGCGGCACGTCTGCGTGGCGAAGCACTCGACCATGTGCTGTTGCACGGCCCTCCCGGATTAGGAAAAACAACTCTTTCAAATATTATCGCCAACGAATTGGGAGTCGGCTTTAAAGTAACTTCCGGTCCGGTGCTAGATAAACCGGGTGACCTGGCAGGTGTATTGACCAGCCTCGAACCGAACGACGTGCTTTTTATTGATGAAATTCATCGGCTGTCGCCTGTGGTGGAGGAATATCTTTATTCGGCGATGGAAGATTACCGCATCGATATTATGATCGATAAGGGACCTTCGGCACGCAGCATCCAGATAGATTTGAATCCTTTCACGCTGGTTGGTGCAACCACACGTAGCGGTCTGCTGACGGCCCCGCTTCGTGCACGTTTCGGTATTAATCTTCATTTGGAGTACTATGATGATGATATTTTGAGCAATATCATTCGTCGTTCTGCGTCCATACTGGATGTGCCTTGTTCGGTACGTGCAGCATCGGAGATCGCTTCCCGTAGCCGCGGAACGCCCCGTATTGCCAATGCCTTGCTCCGTCGGGTACGTGATTTTGCGCAGGTGAAAGGCTCCGGTTCTATCGATACGGAGATCGCCCAGTTTGCATTGGAAGCACTGAATATTGATAAGTACGGCCTGGATGAGATAGACAACAAGATACTTTGCACCATTATAGACAAATTTAAAGGTGGTCCGGTAGGTATCACTACCATTGCCACGGCTTTGGGAGAAGATGCGGGAACCATTGAGGAAGTTTACGAACCTTTCCTGATAAAAGAAGGATTTATGAAGCGTACTCCCCGTGGACGTGAGGTGACCGAACTTGCCTATAAACATTTGGGAAGAAGTCTTTATAACAGTCAGAAAACGCTGTTTAATGACTAACATAAAGCGTCATGTGACAAGTGGTATTAACGGTATAAAAGAACTTTATAAAGCATAGTTGGATGATGAAGCAATGGACTACTTTACTTGTTTTTCTCTTTTTGAGCTTGTCTTTATCGGCTCAACAGGAATATGGGAGGGATATTTTTGTCTCTTCTAAAGGAGACTCTTTACCTTATCGGATGATTCATCCCGAATCGGTGAAGCCAGGTGAAAAGTATCCGCTCGTACTGTTTCTGCATGGAGCCGGCGAACGGGGAAATGATAATGAGAAACAGTTGACTCATGGTGGACAGATGTTTCTTAATCCGGTCAATCAAGAGAAGTATCCCGCTTTCGTTCTAATTCCACAGTGTCCGACAGACGGTTACTGGGCTTATACAGGACGTCCGAAGTCGCTTATCCATACAGAAATGTCAGCAAGACCAGAGATAAGTCCTATATTGCAAACGCTTAAACAGTTGCTCGACTCTTATCTGGTAATGCCCGAAGTGGACACACAACGGGTTTATATTATCGGTCTTTCAATGGGAGCGATGGGAACGTATGATTTAGTCGTGCGTTATCCGGAGATTTTTGCAGCTGCAGTTCCTATTTGCGGTACAGTCAATCCAAACCGGTTGTCGGCTGCCAAAGATGTGAAGTTTCGTATCTTTCATGGAGATGCGGATGATGTAGTTCCGGTGAAAGGTTCTCGCGAAGCATATAAAGCACTGAAAGCTGCCGGTGCAGATGTGGAATATATTGAATTTCCCGGTTGTAATCATGGAAGCTGGAATCCGGCTTTCAATTATCCCGGATTTATGGATTGGTTGTTCAAACAAAAGAAGAAACGTTGAACCAATCTGAATGATAATCACTAATAAAACATGGCTGGACTAAAATCATTAGCTAAAGATACTGCAATTTATGGGTTAAGTAGTATTGTCGGACGATTCCTTAACTATATGCTGGTACCCCTGTATACAGCAGTATTACCGGCTTCCACCGGAGGTTACGGAGTCGTATCGAACGTGTATGCGTTTACAGCCCTGATGCTCGTACTGCTTACGTTCGGTATGGAAACGGGATTCTTCCGTTTCGCCAATAAATCGGGAGAAGACCCGATGAAAGTATATGCCAACTCCCTATTGTCAGTAGGAGGCGTATCTTTGATTTTCGTTCTCCTTTGCCTGTTGTTCCTGCAACCGATTTCCAATTTGCTGGATTATGGCGATCATCCGGAATTTATAGCTATGATGGCTGTTGTGGTAGCTTTAGATTCTTTTCAATGCATTCCTTTTGCCTATTTGCGATACAAGAAACGCCCTGTCAAGTTTGCAGCTATCAAACTGCTCTCTATCATTGGCGGCATCGGTTTGAATCTGTTTTTCCTGTTGGTGTGTCCGTGGCTGAATGTACATTGTCCGGCAACCATCTCTTGGTTTTATGATCCGGACTATCTGGTGGGATATATTTTCATTAGCAACCTGATTATCTCGGTTGTCCAGATGTTCTTCTTTATTCCAGAGCTGACAGGTTTTGCTTATAAGTTGGACCGGGTGTTGCTGAAGCGAATGGTAGTATACTCTTTTCCGGTATTAATCTTAGGTTTGGTAGGGATTCTAAATCAGACTGTTGACAAGATGATCTATCCGTTTCTCTTTGAAGATCGACAGGAAGGGTTGGTACAACTGGGTATCTATGCGGCAACCAGCAAAATAGCGATGGTGATGGCCATGTTTACACAGGCTTTCCGTTACGCTTACGAACCGTTTGTATTTGGTAAAGACCGCGAAGGGGATAACCGAAAAATGTATGCGGCTGCGATGAAATATTTTCTTATCTTCTCATTGTTGGCTTTCCTTGCTGTAATGTTCTACCTCGATTTGCTGCGTTATCTTGTAGCAAAAGGTTACTGGGAAGGTCTTGGAGTAGTAGCTATTGTGATGCTTGCAGAAATCTGTAAAGGGATTTATTTCAATCTGTCCTTTTGGTATAAACTGACAGATAAGACCTATTGGGGAGCTTACTTCTCGGTGATCGGCTGTGTCATTATTGTTGTATTGAACATATTATTTGTGCCGGTTTATGGCTATCTTGCTTCGGCATGGGCTTCTGTTGCAGGCTATGCGGTAATCTTGCTGTTATCCTACTGGATAGGACAGAAAGAATACCCGATTCGTTATGATTTGAAAAGCCTCGGACTTTATGTTCTGCTGGCAGCGGTACTTTACGTTATTGGAGAACAGGTGCCTATCCCTAATCTGGTGCTCCGTCTCGCTTTCCGCACCGTACTCTTATTGCTATTTATAGCTTATATTATCAAGAAGGATTTACCATTGAGTCAGATTCCTGTTATTAATCGCTTTATAAAGAAGAAATAACTATGAAGACAGATGAACGTAATAAGTTTGCTATCAAGTCCTTTCTAGGAGAATATCTGGACTTGAAAAAAGACAAGGATAATGAACTGGCCACCGTGGATTCTATCCGTAAGGGTGTAGAGTTTAAAGGTGCCAATTTATGGATCCTGATTTTTGCCATCTTTATGGCATCACTCGGATTGAATGTAAATTCTACTGCTGTAATTATCGGTGCCATGTTGATTTCTCCGCTGATGGGACCTATTATGGGAGTAGGACTCTCTGTCGGACTGAACGACTTCGAATTGATGAAACGCTCTTTAAAGAGCTTTCTCATAACGACCGCTTTCAGTGTGACGACGGCCACTATTTTCTTCCTTCTTGCCCCTATTGCCGGTTCACAGTCAGAGCTGCTGGCACGTACATCGCCCACTATTTATGATGTATTCATCGCGCTTTTTGGTGGTTTGGCAGGTGTGGTAGCTCTCTCTACCAAGGAAAAAGGAAATGTGATTCCGGGCGTTGCCATTGCTACTGCATTGATGCCACCGCTTTGTACGGCCGGTTACGGACTGGCTTCCGGTAATCTTATTTATTTCCTGGGTGCTTTTTATCTTTACTTCATCAACTCTGTTTTTATCAGTCTGGCTACTTTCCTCGGAGTTCGTGTGATGCATTTCCAACGAAAAGAGTTTGTAGATAAAACCCGTGAGAAGACCGTACGTAAATACATCGTTCTGATTGTGGTGCTTACCATGTGCCCTGCGGTTTATCTGACATTTGGAATTATAAAAAGCACTTTCTATGAGGCGGCAGCCAATCGTTTTATTAGCGATCAGTTGAGCTTTGAAAATACACAGGTACTTGATAAAAAGATCAGCTATGAGCATAAAGAAGTGCGGGTTGTTTTGATTGGTCCTGAAGTGCCCGATGCTTCGATTTCTATTGCCCGTAGCAAGATGAAAGAATATAAGTTGGAAGATACGAAGCTGGTTGTATTGCAGGGGATGAATAATGAAGCGGTAGATGTGACTTCTATCCGTGCCATGGTCATGGAAGACTTCTACAAAAACAGTGAGCAGCGACTTCAGCAACAGTCAGTGAAGATTTCCCAACTGGAGACAACACTGGAACAATACAGAACGTATGACGCAATGAGTCGTACATTAGTGCCCGAACTGAAAGTGCTTTATCCTTCTATCACTACGCTCTCCATCGCTCATTCGCTCGAAGTGCGGGTTGACTCGATGAAGACCGATACGGTAACATTGGCTGTTTTGAAATTCGACAGACATCCGTCTGTTGCCGAAAAACAGAAAATCAGCGAATGGCTGAAAGCCCGTGTAGGAGCGAAGAAGTTGAGGCTGATTACCGAATAATGAATCTAAAAATAGTAATATGAAATTCAGACTAACCGTCTTGATAGTCTTTTCTCTCTGTCTGTCGAATGTATTTGCCGATGAGGGAATGTGGTTGTTGGGAAATCTCCGAAAGAATAAACAGACTGACCGGGTAATGAAAGAACTTGGTTTGCAAATGCCTGTGAATAAAATATATAATCCGAAGAAATCCTCTCTTTCAGATGCTGTTGTCAGCTTTGGAGGTTTCTGTTCGGGAGTGGTGGTTTCCGAAGACGGTCTGGTGTTTACCAATCATCATTGTGGTTTCAGCAGTATCCAGCAACACTCTTCTGTAGAACATGATTATCTGAAAGATGGCTTTTTTGCACGTAGCCTTGACGAAGAGCTGCCGAATCCGGAGTTGTATGTCCGTTTTCTGCTTCGTACGGAAGACGTAACCAAACGGGTATTATCTGTCGCCCGTCATGCTAAAACGGAAACAGAACGCCGTGTAGCTGTTGATTCGATCATGAATGTAATCGGTATGGAAGTTTCCGAAAAAGATTCTACGCTGACCGGTATTGTCGATGCTTATTATGCAGGTAATGAATTCTGGCTTTCCGTTTATCGTGATTATAACGATGTTCGTTTAGTCTTTGCGCCTCCTTCTTCTGTCGGGAAGTTCGGATGGGATACGGACAATTGGATGTGGCCGCGACATACGGGCGATTTCAGCGTATTTCGTATCTATGCAAACACCAAGAATGGTCCGGCTGATTATTCTCCTGACAACGTCCCTTATCACCCTGAATATGTAGCGCCCATCTCTTTGGATGGATACAAAGAAGGTTCTTTCTGCATGACGCTTGGCTATCCGGGAAGTACGGAACGCTATCTTTCTTCGTATGGTATCGAAGAGATGATGAATGGAATCAATCAGGCAATGATTGATGTGCGGGGAGTAAAACAAGCAGTTTGGAAACGGGAGATGGATCGTCGTCCGGATATTCGTATCAAGTATGCTTCAAAATACGATGAAAGCTCCAATTATTGGAAAAATAGTATCGGGACAAACAAGGCCATCAAGCATCTGAAGGTATTGGAAAAGAAACGGGCGGCTGAAGCAGCACTTCGCGACTGGATTCAGTCTCATCCGGAAGAAAGAGAGAAACTGATTCGTTTATTCTCTTCTCTGGAGTTGAGTTATAGTAATCGTCGGGAAACAAATCGTGCGTTGGCTTATTTCGGTGAATCGTTTATCAATGGTCCCGAGTTGGTGCAGCTTGCTCTTGAAATTCTCAATTTCGACTTTGAGGCCGAGGAGAAGCTGGTGATTACCCGCATGAAGAAGTTATTGGAAAAATATGATAATCTTGATCTTTCCATTGATAAGGAGGTTTTTGCTGCCATGCTCAAAGAATATCAGTTGAAAGTGGATAAGAAGTATCTGCCTGCTATGTATGAAAAGATAGATACACTCTATAACGGGAATATTCAGGCTTATGTAGACTCTTTGTATGCAACTTCCAATATAACGTCTCCTAAGGGCCTAAAACGTTTTCTGGAGCGGGATACTACGTATAATCTGATAGAGGACCCGGCTGTTTCCTTGAGTCTGGACCTGATCGTGAAGTATTATGAGATGAATCAGAGTATTTCCGAAGCTTCCGAGCAGATAGAGCAAGGGGAACGCTTGTTCAACGCTGCCATGCGCCGTATGTATGCTGATCGTAATTTCTATCCGGATGCCAATTCCACTATGCGGCTTAGTTTCGGAACGGTTGGGGGATATACTCCTTTTGATGGGGCCACTTACGATTATTATACCACCGTGAAAGGCATCTTTGAGAAGGTGAAGGAACATGCAGGTGATATTGACTTTGCCGTCCAGCCCGAGTTGTTGAGTTTGCTTTCTTCCGGTGATTTCGGAAGATATGCCAATGCACAGGGAGACATGAATGTTTGCTTTATTTCTAATAATGATATTACAGGCGGTAATTCCGGCAGTGCCATGTTCAATGCCAAAGGAGAATTGCTTGGGCTGGCTTTCGATGGCAACTGGGAAGCAATGAGCAGTGACATCGTATTTGAACCTGACTTGCAGCGTTGTATCGGGGTAGATGTGCGGTATATGCTCTTTATTATGGAGAAATATGGTAAGGCGGGCAATCTTGTTCAGGAGTTGAAGATAGCTCGATGAAGTAAATGTTTCGATAAAAGATATATATTTACTAAATAGAAAGGCAACTAATCTGTGGTAGTTAGTTGCCTTTCTATTTTATTTAAATGAATTCCTTTTTACTTTTTGGGTTTTCTGCGTGCCCATCCTTCCTCGCTGAAGTCAGGCTCTTTGTCTTTGAAAAATTCTTGCCAGTCATCTTTCTTTTTTGGACCACGGGCATCAGAATAACCTCGTTCTGCACGACTAGGTTTATCTTTTTTAGCTGATTTAGCACCTTTTGCAGAAGCATCTCTCGATTTTCTATCCTTATTCTCATAGCGTGGTGCACGTTCGTCACTTTTGCCGCCGAATCGTTTACCTCCCTTGCGCTCATTAGAACTGCTTTCGCGTCCTTTTCCGCTTTCTTCACCGGCTATTTCAATAACGACCTTACGTCCGTTCCATTTAGCTTTGTTCAGCGCTTTAATTACATTGGTCGCTTCCTTTTCGGGTACTTCAAAGAAAGAATAGTTCTGCATCAGGTCAATGCGTCCCAACTCGATACGTCCGCGTGTATTACTGTTCAATAAGCCGATAAGATCACTGGGGAAGAAACTGTCTGTTTTACCCAGATTGATGAATAGGCGGTTGAAGCCTGGAGCAGCTTTCCGACTTCTCTTTTCGAAACCATTTTCTTTGCGGTCACTTTTTCTGGCACGTTCACTACGGCTTTCAATTGTTGGTTGTTCTATTTCCGGGCGGTGGCGGTAATATTCTGCGAAACGGTTGAATTCGTGCGAAACCACTCGTTTTATCAGGTCTTCCTTGCTCAACCATTCTAGTTTACGATAGATTTCCGGCATGAAGCCTGCGATTTCTTCTTCATTTACTTTTACTTTTTCAAGGTCGTCAATAACCTTAATCAACTGCTTTTGGCAAATGCCTGCCGCAGTCGGCATCTCTCCGGTAATGAATTTCTTGCCGATAATTCGTTCTATTTCTCTTAACTTTCCCTTCTCGCGGAGATTGATGATAGCGATAGAAGTACCGGTTTTTCCGGCACGTCCTGTACGTCCGCTACGGTGAGTGTAGCTTTCTGTATCATCAGGCAAGCCGTAGTTGATGACGTGAGTCAAATCGTCCACATCCAGACCACGGGCTGCTACATCCGTAGCAACAAGCAGCTGCAGATTACAAATACGGAACTTTTGCATGACAGTGTCTCGTTGTGCTTGTGAAAGTTCGCCATGCAGCGAGTCGGCATTATAGCCTTCTTGCATTAATTTGTCAGCAATTTCCTGTGTTTCCTTGCGGGTACGGCAGAAAATAATACCGTATATTTGCGGGTAATAGTCGACAATGCGTTTTAAAGCCTCGTATTTATCTTTCGCTTGTACGGTATAAACTACGTGTTTAACGTTGTTGGTACTTTCGTTCTTACGGCCAATAGTAATTTCTTTCGCGTTACGTAAATAGTTCTTGGAGATACGTGCAATTTCCGGGCTCATAGTAGCGGAGAAAAGCAGTGTGTTACGTTCTTGCGGTACATCAGCCAGAATAGCGTTAATGCTATCTGTAAATCCCATGTTCAGCATCTCGTCTGCTTCGTCCATTACAACGTTGCGGATGGTGGATAGGGAAACGGTCTTGCGTTCCATCAAGTCCAGCAAACGTCCAGGAGTGGCTACGATGATATGTACGCCTCGTTTCAGGCTGCGTATCTGGCTGTCAATGGAAGAACCTCCATATACAGGCAGTACTTTTAGTCCATCAATGTATTTGGAATAGTCGTTCAAATCTCCTGCTATTTGGAGACAAAGCTCACGGGTAGGGCAGAGGATAAGCGATTGTGGAATTCTGTTTTTTACGTCAATCTGTTGGAGCAAGGGCAAACCGAATGCGGCTGTTTTACCTGTTCCTGTCTGTGCAAGAGCTACTACATCATTATTTTCTCCTAAAAGGTACGGAATCACTTCCTCTTGTACCGGCATGGGATTCTCGTATCCCATTTCTTCAATTGCTCTACGTATCTCCGGAGAAACGCCAAGCTCTTCAAATGTCTTCATTAAATCTCTGTATATCTTTTATTTCGGCTGCAAAGATAGTTAATTTAGTTGATAATGAATGGTTGATAACGGATAATTATTGTAGACGTCATCATATTTATGGATCAGTCTGAAAATTGGGGGATTTGATTCAGAGCAATCATATTCTTAACAAAATAGATTCATTCCGGTGTGAAAATGAACTAAACTGTGCAGTTCTGACTCATTCGATAGCGGAATACTGCGTAACTTACCTCTTTTTTTATAAATAAAGTATCATCAATGCCACTATAAGATTATTGCCATTCATCGCTTTCACCTGATTCTTGAAATGCCGATGAATAAGGCTATAGCGGGTGAAAGCGAGGGGTGAAATCAGGTGAAACAGAACATTATCGGTTTCACCTTGGCTTTTCAAAATATCCTTTGAGCTAAAACCAATATCATTATAGCTAATCCGGATATCATTATAGCTAATGAAAATATGCTTATAGCAAATCCATTGTCAGGTATTAATAGATGAACTGTCAGATGTTAATAGCTTAGTTGTCAGGTGTTAATACCTTGGTTCTCATCTGTTAATACTTGAATTGGTACATCTGTAGATTCAACAGATTGGATCTATATACTCACCGTATTAAATCTATATGTCCATCACGGTGGCTATATATATTCATCACGGTGGCTATATATGTCCATCACGATGGCTATATATGTCCAGCAATCGGTATAAATAAATTCAAAAGGTGAAAGCGATAATGGAAGCCTTCACCTGTTTTTTTCCTACGCTTTCACCCGCTATCTCCTTATTCATCGATGTTTCAGTTATAAGGTGAAACGGGTGAAACTTATGAATCCAAAGTTCATGTTATACTTATGCAAATCAGTAATTGAAAACAAAATCTCATTCATTCCAATATAGAATTGAATTAAATTTTAAGGATGTGATTGCACTGAATCAAATCTCCAAGAATTACAACTGAGCCATATTTATCCTTTATCAACAATCAATTATCTGTTAATAAAATGCTGCGCAACTGTTCTATGTCTTCCATAAAGAGTCCGATTCCTCTTTTCAGATACGTTTGTATACTCCTATATAGTTGTTGAGCGAATGATATAAAGCTCTGTGTCCTTTTGTGCATTATGGTAAATTTTACCTGTATTTCTTAGCAAACTCCACGGATACTGAATTACTGAAACTTCCGCAAACCTCGGCT
>OGDS01002185.1_pt1 | contig 12180 bp, 7 predicted proteins | sample 1570351 | NCBI WGS metagenome assembly OGDS01 (sample SAMEA2581974, study PRJEB24529) | metagenome | biome: Human gut stool | place: China | collected 2011
CCGCCTGATATATCCTCTCAAACGAAGTAGATGACAAAGTAGGAAATATACCGGTAGCTCCATGCTTCAAATGAGCAGTTGCTGCGATACGGAAAGCCTCCTCCGTTGCTTCGGTAAAATCATGGCCGCCGCCACCATGGGCAGGCATGCTGACAAGTCCCGGTACGATCGTCATTCCTCTCGCATCAATCACTGTTGCACCGATAACTGCCAGATCACTGTTGGTTACCTCTAATATTTTTCCATCACAAATCAATACAGAGCCGTCTTTCAGCCAGCCTTGCGGAGTAAGTATTCTACCGTTGATTATTTGAGTTAACATCGTTTTCTTTTTTAGTCGTTAAAACAGCTTGTTTGTACCTTCTACCAATTGTCCCATCGCCCAGACCGCTCTTACATTCAGATCTCTCTCCAAAGCAATAATATCCGCGTCCTTGCCACGTTCCAACGTACCTTTGCGGTCGAGCACTCCCATGATACGGGCCGGAGTCTCGGAAGCCATACGGACAGCGTCGGCCAAAGGAATATCGGCCTTCTGCACCATCGTACGTACCAGTACGTCCATCGTGGCGATACTTCCCACCAATGAGGAATGATCCGCCAACTTGCATACGCCATCCTCAATGATAATGCGGGGATCGGATAACGGCTTACCCTCGTTGGCTGCGCAAGAAAGAGCATCCGTAACCAAGCAAGTACGTTCCACTCCTTTCAGCTTATAGACCAATCGGAGAATCGTAGAGGGTAAATGACGCCCGTCAGCGATCACCTCTACCGTCATATCGTCCATCAAGAAAACACTTTCCACCGTTCCCTCGTACTTATATTCACGACGCTTATGGAAACCGGGCATAGCGTTATAGAAATGAGCCGCATGCGTGAAACCGGCATTGTAAGCGGTCTTAATATCATCAAACTCCGCTTCCGTATGCGAGATAGCGGATAGGATTCCCCTCGACTTCAAGTATTGGGCGAACTCAAGCGCACCCGGTATCTCCGGGCTGGAATCCCAACGCTTGATGCAATCCGTACGTTCCAATATCTCTTTATACTCTTTCGGGTCGGCGGGATTCTCCTTATCGATAAATAAACTCGCCGCCATCTTCGGATTCAAATACGGTCCCTCAATGTGCAATCCTAAGATAGGACCGTCTTTTTTCCTCATCATCTCCTCGCATACAGTTACCGCCTTATCGATCACCCCGATTTCTGGAGCCAACACGGTAGGGAATATCGTCGTGGCCCCATGTTTCTGATGAGCAGCTACCGCACCGTGGAAAGCCTCTTCCGTACATTCGGAGAAGTCGAAGCCCCCACCGCCATGGATATTCATCGCCACGAAACCGGGGACGATAGACATTCCTTTCGCGTCCACCACCTTGGCGCCAATCACCGCTAAATCGCTATTTGTAACCTCTAAGATCTTCCCGTCGCTAATCAATACGGAACCATCCTTCATCCATCCTTGCGGCGTAAGGATATGGCCATTTATAATCTGTGTCAACATAATCGTTCTTGTTTAGAATAGTTTATTCGTACCTTCAACCAACTTACCCATCGCCCAAACCGCACGGACATTCAAGTCACGGTCCAACAAGACGATATCCGCGTCTTTGCCCCGCTGCAACGTTCCCTTGCGATCGGATACGCCCATGATACGGGCGGGAGTCTCCGAGGCCATACGCACGGCATCCTCCAAGGGAATCTCGGCCTTTTGCACCATCGTACGGATCAAGCGGTCCATCGTGGCGACACTACCCGCCAAGGCCGAGCGGTCGGCCAACTTACACACGCCATCCTCGATGATGACACGGGGATCGAAAGCGACTTGGCTATCACTGGCGGCGCAAGCCAAGGCATCCGTGATCAGACAAGTGCGTTCCACACCTTTTATCTTATAGACCAGACGAAGGATCGTAGGCGGCACATGGATACCATCCGCAACGACCTCGACGGTCATATCATCGAGCAAATAGATACTTTCCACCGTTCCCTCATACTTATACTCGCGGCGTTTATGGAAGCCCGGCATGGCGTTATAGAAATGGGTGGCGTGGGTATAACCTACCTCATAAGCGGTCAAGATATCCTCAAACTCGGCTTGGGTATGCCCTACCGAGGCGAGTACGCCTTTCGAGGTGATATATTTACCGAACTGCATCGCTCCCGGAAGTTCCGGAGCGGCGTCCCAGCGCTTGATGCAATGCGTTTCCTCCAACAGAGGGATATATTCCTCGGGATCGGGATTCTTGATGTTCTCCGGGATTTGTCCACCAGCCATTTTCATATTGAAATAATGTCCTTCTAAGTGAAGCCCCAGAACCGGGCTATCTTTCTCAGCCATCAGTTTCTCGGTGGTCTCGGCGGCGGCACGGATCATCGGGATGGTAGAAGAGGATAAGGTGGGGAAGATACTGGTCGTACCGTGTTTCATGTGCGTGGCTACCGCCGCACGGAAAGCTTCCTCGGTACCTTCCATAAAATCACGGCCTCCACCTCCGTGCACGTGAATTTCCACACCCCCGGGGACGATATACATACCTTTGGCGTCTATCAAGGTTGCCCCTACTACCGCTAAGTCGCAGTTTGTTACTTCTAAAATCTTACCGTCGCTTATCAGTACCGAGCCGTCTTTCAGCCAGCCTTGCGGGGTAAGAATCTTTCCATTAATGATCTGTGTTAACATGATATGTGCTTTAAGCTTTCGCGTTTTTTTGGATAGCAAAGTTAAGGACTTTCTTTTTAAAACGGGTAAGCTATTAAAGGTTATTTTCAAGGAATAATCAAAATGACACTTTGTAATCCGAACCTCCGGAGAACCGAATATTCCGGGCCTAAGTACTGCTCGCCTCCAAATCCGAAAGAAAATTTCAGCAAACAACTAATAGCCAACTCTATACCCGAAAATAGCCTTTTATTCTAGCGAAATCAATTCATCCTAATTCATATCAAAGGGAAAGATTGGTATCATTTATAGGGTTACAATAGGGTTCTAGCAGGGTAAGAATGCCTATTCACGAGTAGTCATAACCCTATTCTTGAGTAGTCACGATGCCCAACGGCGGCATACGCATCGGCCGATGGCAGTACTGGCGTAGCCCAACGCAGCCTATCACGCATGAGAAAAGGGATATTCTCCCCTTTAAAAGCCAGCTCTCGTACTCTCCCTTCCGCTATTTTGCGTCATCAACGGCAAGCGCTTGTCACGAAAACAGGAGTATTTGGATCAAAAAGATCAGATAAGCAGCCTTTCACTGACTAGCAGCCTTTTCATGAATCCTGCGTATTCAGCTCTTCCAACTCCATTGTCCGTTCGGTCCATAGATCCATCGCATCGGAAAGTTCTTTTTTTAGGGCAGAATATTCACCGTAGAGAGAAGCGTCGGAGGCACCTTCCGGCGTAGCCAGCTTCGCCTCGATAACGGCAATGCCATTCTCAAGCTCCGAGATACGGGCCTCGGCCTCGGCAACTGCTTTCTCCGCTTTCTTAATCGCTTTACTCAGTTCCTTCCTTGCCTCATAGGAGAGCTTGTTTTGAGATACCTGAGCCTCACCGGTACCGGATGTGGAAGTGCTCGTCCCGGTAGAACGTTCCAATTCACGCAAGCTATCCATTTTCTTATGCTCCAAGAAATTATAGATGCCGCCTAAGTGCTCGACGACTTTCTGGTTACCGAACTCATAGACCTTATCGACTAGGCCATCCAAGAACTCACGGTCGTGGGAAACCAGAATCACCGTGCCGTCGAACTCCCTCAAGGCGTCTTTCAGCACGTCTTTCGAACGCATATCTAAGTGGTTCGTCGGCTCATCGAGAATCAGCAGGTTGACCGGCTCCAATAACAAGCGGATCATCGCCAAACGGGTACGCTCGCCACCCGACAGGACTTTCACCTTCTTATCGGAAGCCTCGCCACCAAACATGAAAGCGCCTAGGATATCCCGTATCTTCAAGCGGATATCTCCTTGCGCTACGTAATCGATCGTATCAAAAACGGTAAGATTCTCGTTCAATAGTTGCGCTTGGTTCTGGGCGAAGTAACCGATCTTCACGTTATGACCTAATTGGAGCTTTCCGGTGAAATCGGCAATCTCTCCCATGATACATTTCACCAAGGTAGATTTACCCTCGCCGTTCTTTCCGACGAAAGCTACTTTATCGCCCCGGTTGATCGTAAGCGTCACATGGTCGAAGATCAGATGATCGCCATAACGCTTCGCCACCTCCTCACAAATCACCGGATAGGAGCCGGAACGGGGAGCAGGCGGGAATTTCAGCCGCAGCATGGCTGTATCCACATCGTCTACCTCGATACGTTCCACCTTCTCCAATTGCTTGATGCGGGATTGTACTTGTACGGACTTCGTGGCTTTATAACGAAAACGCTCGATAAACGCCTCGGTATCGGCCAATTTCTTTTGTTGGTTCTCATAAGCGCGCTGCTGCTGCTCACGGCGTTCTTGGCGAAGTACGACGTACTCCGAATATTTCACTTTATAATCGTAGACCTTGCCTAATTCGATCTCCAAGGTGCGGAAAGTCGTATTATCAATAAAGGCACGGTCGTGCGATACTAAGATCACGGCGTTGGCACGGGTAGCGATAAAGTTCTCCAGCCATTGGATGGATTCTATATCCAGATGATTCGTCGGCTCGTCCAGCAACAACACGTCCGGTTGCCGGAGTAAGAGCTTTGCCAGCTCGATACGCATACGCCAGCCTCCGCTGAACTCAGACGTCGGGCGGTCGAAATCGCTACGGCTAAAGCCTAATCCGACCAATGTACGCTCCAACTCCGCATGGTAGTTGTTTCCTCCCATCATCTGGAAATGCTCGGATAGGTACGTGACACGATCGATCAGCTTTTGATAGCTCTCGGAGTCATAATCCGTACGCTCCGCCAATTGGGTATTCAAGCGGTTGATCTCCTCCTCCATCTCATGGATATGCTCGAAAGCGCATTCCGCCTCCTCCCGCACCGTACGGGTATCAACTAATTGCATGTGCTGGGGCAAATACCCGATCGTAACATCTTTCGGTACGCTAACAGTTCCGGAAGTGGGTGATTGCAAACCGGCGAATATCTTCAACATCGTCGATTTACCCGCACCGTTCTTGCCCACCAAGGCGATACGGTCCTTCTTGTTTACCACAAATGAAATGTCATCAAAAAGCGTAAAACCGCCAAACTCAACTGTTAGTCCTTCAACCGAAATCATACTGTCTCTTTAATTTATGACCGCAAAGATACAACAGTTCAAGGTTTACTCACAAACTTTTCAATTAATATCAGCACATCCTTATGCAACGGAAGGGCGGGATCGGTATAGGTAGCCATTTGCCTCTGCTGGTCCATCGTATCGCAGGTCTTCATCAGATGGTTCATATTTCCAATCAAATGATAATCCGCCGAAGGCTGGGCTTGCTTCAACAGTTCGGCATCTTTTACGGATACTTGCATATCCTTATCCCCTTGTAAAATCAACACCGGCACTTTTAATTTTTTGATGATTTCTTGCGGATTATACGTATACCATGAGATCATATAAGGCTGTACCGACGAACGGAACAAGGATTGTAAGCCGATCGGCACGTCCGGTACGAGCTTCCCTCCCTTCAAGGACGCATTTATCGACTTTACCATGTCCCGGATCACTTCCGGCTGACCCGCCATTTGCTCCTCCACGATCTCATAGGCCGGACGCCCCGCACCCGCCACCGAAATGTATCCTTTCACTTTCGGGTTATCCACCGAAGCCGCCATACCGATCAACGCTCCCTCGCTATGCCCCAACACATAGATTCCGGAAATACGTTTATCCCGGCTCAAATAATCGATCCAGCCTCGTGCGTCCTTGATCCCGTCCTCGAAACGCATGGAATACTCATCCTTTCCCGCTGAGGCGCTGGAGGCGATACCCCGTTTATCATACCGCAAGGAAGCGATACCTTTTCCCGCTAGCCCTTCCGCCAAGTATTTAAGGGAGTTATTCTTACCCGGCAAGGCGGCGGAGTTCCCGTCCATATCCGTAGGGCCGGAGCCGGGGATGATCAATACCACAGGATAACCGGACTCCTGATTGGGAGTTACCATCTTCCCTTTTAATGCCCCGGTAGACGTATTTAGCACCACCGAACGCTCGTTCAACCGTACAGGCAACTGCGGCAAACAAGACAAGGATACGAGAAGAAAGCAGGCAAAAACTATCAGTTTCTTTTTCATAACGGAATCAATTTATATACTTAAGCACATGAGACATACAATCTCAATATTCGCCAAATGTAACTAAAAAAGGGGAGAACCTCTCGGCCTTCCCCCCCTTTTTATCTAACATCTCATAGGAAACTAATACCCCGGATTCTGTTTCAAGTTTGGATTCTTATCCATGCTTGTTTGAGGAATCGGCAAGTAACGGTTACGAGAAGAGAACTGACGAGTCTCAATAACAGCCGTACCCGTGATTTCCGCACGTTTAGTAGGCTCAGACTCCCCATAATTAATCGTTCCTGTAACACGTAACAAATCACCATTCATGACTTTCTCGGCAAGCATCTTTCCATCTTCCTGCCAACGGACGATGTCCGCACGACGCAAGCCTTCGCCGGCCAACTCTACCGTACGCTCACGACGGATCAATTCACGAAGTTTCTCCTTCGTCCCATATTTAGCCTTATCCACTTCCCGCATTCCTACACGCTGACGGATCTGATTCAAATAACCATAGATCTCATCAGAAGGACCGCTCAACTCATTCGCAGCCTCCGCATACGTCAATAGAACCTCCGCATAACGGAATACGATCGGACAAGCTCCCGAGCTCCAAACATCTCCATATTGATCCATTGGATCCAAGTATTTCGCCCAAGTCAAAGCACTCTTGGAAGCATTATCTGTATAAGTCGGGAAGTTCTTGTTGACAGTACCATCTTGAAGTTTCTCATCTAAAGTATTCAAGATATCACCTCTCCAGTCACGTCCCGGATATAAAATGGTCATGGCCATACGAGGGTCGCGATTCGCAAACGGATGCTTTGCGTCATAAGTCTTCGACTCTTCTTTCGTCAATCCATCAGACATTTCATACATATCCACCAAATTCTGGGTCGGGACGATAGAAGACCAACCTTGGTCTACATTATTGTACATTTGCCCGATGGTTCCCAATCCGTCCAACGTCTCAATATTCTGATCCGCTAGGATTATCTCTTTAGAATCCACTCCCGATACCTTAAAAAGATTCGTATAATCCGGATCCAACTCATACTGCTTCAAATCAATGATTGCCTTAGCTGCGTCTTTTGCCTTTTGCCAATCACCATAATACAAAGCCTCACGCATCTTGATAGCTAAAACAGCACCTTTAGCGATATAGCCACGAGCCTCCGGAGCCTCCGCGATCCCAGCTAAGGCCTCGTCTAAATCCTTAGCTATATAATCGCGTACCTCTTGTTCCGTATTGCGTTCCACTTTAGCCTCGTCTGCACTTGAATAAGAACTAATAATAGGCACACCACCATACCACCAATTCATCAAGAAATACTTATAAGCACGGATCGCTTTAGCTTGAGCCACATAATTAGCTTTTACAGCGTCACTAGAAAACGTCACCTTGTCTACATTCTCCAAGAATGTATTCGCCTTACGAATCGACTTGTAATCATAAAGGATCTGCCCAGGATTAGAACTAGACAATGACCCATCCCCCCACGGGCGGAATCCTTCCCAAGGGAAATTATTATAGCCTATATCTGAGCCACAATCCAGATAAAGCAACGTATTTCCATCTAGCAAATCCTTATAACAGCCTACTATGAAGCCCTTCGCATCCGCCTCTGTCTGCCATGTGGTAGAAGGAGCCAACTGATCCTTAGGCACCGTATCCAGAAAATCTGAACACGAAGTAGATAACGCAGCCATACCAGCCGCCAACATATATATTGATAATCGTTTCATAAAATCTTCTATTTAAATGGTCTTAACTAATTAGAATGTCACATTTACGCCAAAAGAATTTGTCATCACTAATGGGTAGCTAGACAAACGGGAACTAACAGTCTCCGGGTCTACGTTCAATGGCATAGAATCTATCGTAAACAAATTCTCCGCAGAATAATAAACACGTACATTCGACAAACCGATAGCGTTCAGCACACTCTTTGGAAGCGTATATCCCAATTGCAATGTCTTCAGACGCAGGTAACTGGTATTAATTACCCAGAAATCAGACATCACGTTAGAAGCCTCACTCGGAGATTTTCTAGACTCCGCTACACGCGGCATACTTGCATTGGTATTTTCCGGTGTCCAGCTATCCAGCCATGCAGTAGAAGGATGTCCGGCACTACCCGAGAACTCACCAAACGCTTCTTTCGTAAACGCACGGCCTACATTAGCCGCACCGGTGAAGTTCAAAGTCAAGTCAAATGCTTTATAGCCTACATTCAAGTTCAAACCAAATGTAACAACTGGATTGATAGTCTTAGACAATACACGGTCATCCGCATCCAGCTTTCCATCTCCATTCGTATCTACATAACGTAAATCACCGGCTTGGAAATCCTGTCCGAACGGGTAGCCGTCTTTTCCTTTATAGGTATCCATCCATTGCTGTGCCTCTGCGTCAGATTGGAAAAAGCCATCAGCCTTATATACATAGTAAGAATCGATTGGCTTTCCAACAAAACGCCACAAATCACCGTCATCAGGATTTGTCATACGGTCTACACCTCCTAAATCCTCGATCTTGTTCTTATTATAGGCCATATTTCCCATCACATTCAATGACCAGTCATTCCACTTATTGTTATAACCTAGCTGTACCTCGACACCTCGGTTACGCATAGAACCCACGTTGTCGAAATAAGGATCCAAGCCAAACTCAGTCGGGACCGGTACCTCCATGATGATATCCGTAGTCTTGCGATCATAGTAATCAAACGTGAAAGTCACATGATTAATAACCGCATCCAAGCCAATACCCCAAGTCGTAGATTTCTCCCATGACAAATCCTCGATACGATAGGCTTTCTGATAATATCCCGTCGTCAAGTTGCCTCCCATAGGATAATTACCATCCAAATTATAAGTCTGCATCCAAGGATAATATTGGTTCTCCCAAGGATTCGATTTATTCAAGGCGTCTTGATTACCTAACATACCCCAAGAAGCACGAATCTTCAAACTGCTCAACCAATCATGCGTACTTTCCATAAACTCCTCCTCGCTGATACGCCAAGCACCGGAGAAAGAAGGGAAATATCCCCAACGATGTCCCGGAGCAAAACGAGAGGAAGCATCCGCACGGAAGTTTGCCTCTAATAAATATTTTCCCGCAAAATCATAATTAATACGCCCAAAATAGGAAAGCATGGCAAGCTCTCGGCTCAAACCATCATTTGTTTGTGTAGAAGCCCCACCGGCATCCATATCATTCAGGCTATTACTCGGGAAATTATTCCTCTGCATCTGATTCTTGCTAACCTCATACTTCTCCGCATGATAACCTACCATCACTTTCAAGCCATGCTGACCAAAGTTCTTGCTGTAATTCAGCAAAGCATCGAAATTATAACGTTTCCAATTCACGAAACGTTCAACCAAGGAAGTGGTACGAGACGCAGATGCCGGATCATCCGGTATGCTCAGGACTCGCTCCGTATGACGTTGGTCCTCGTTCACGTAGGCACCCGTCACAGTAGCCTTCAGCCCATCAATAATATCATAATCAACAGAAAGTGCCCCCGTAAAATTCTGGTTACAATTATCCACCGTCTGCCCGGAATCCAACCATGCGATAGGGTTACCATCGTTAGTTTGTCCGTATTTGCCATCCTTATCCTTGACAGGGATCATCGGGCTAATAATATTCAATTGACGGATAATCTGGTCGGAAGAACCACCATAATAGCTAGCATTCGGATCCGAGAAGTCATTCTTGATAAAAGACATGTTCATCCGAACAGCCAGTTTCTTCGTCAACTGCATATCCAGATTCGTACGTCCGTTAAACTGTTTACGATCTGAGTTAGGAAGGATACCCGTCTGCCCTAAATATCCGGCCGAAGCCATATACTTCACGTTCTCCGCACCTCCTGTAATACTAACATTGTGCTTATGCAACAAACCTGTCCGATAAGCCTCATCATTCCAGTCCGTATTAGGATGTCCGTAAGGATCAGAGCCATCCTCAAACATCCGGATGTCCTCGTCACTATAACGTCCCGGCTCGAAACGATTCCACAAACGTGCGTAATCGGCTGAGCGGACACGATCAATCATGGAAGTAGCTTTCGAGGCACCCACATATCCGTTATAAGAAATACGAGGAGCACCCGTCTTACCACGTTTTGTCGTGATCAAGATAACACCATTAGAAGCCTTCGAACCGTAAATAGCGGCGGAAGAAGCGTCTTTCAATACAGAAATACTCTCAATATCATTCGGATCGATATCATTCATGGAGCCACTCTCGATACCATCGATCAAGATATATGGGCTGGCAGAGTTCAAAGTACCGACACCACGGATACGGATCGTACTACCATCCTGTCCCGGACGGCCTTGACCCGAGGTAACGGTTACACCCGGCATCATACCTTGAAGACCGGAAGCCACGTTAGAGATAGGACGGCTTGTCAACTCCTTGCTATCCAATTGGGCTACTGCTCCCGACAAGTTCGCCTTCTGTTGCGTACCATAACCGACAACGATCACCTCATCTAATTTCTGGGTATCTTCCTGCAAGGACACATTGATGGAAGGCTCTCCATTATATTTGAATTCTTGAGTTAGATAACCGATAAAGGATACTTGGATCACATCCCCTTTCTTCACATCCAACACGAAATTACCATTCATGTCGGTTACAGTACCATTCGTAGTACCTTTTACAACTATTGACGCTCCAGCCACAGGGCCAAAACTGTCACTAACCGTTCCCTTCAAACTACCTTCTTGCTGGGAAATACCTACCCTCGGAGTTATCGCCGCACGATCAGAAGCATGAACCACACCCCCGGAACAAAACGCTGCAGACAATAGAACAAAACTGACAGGTCTTACAATTTTCAACATAAGAATCGTTTTTTGTTTATTAAATAGCTGTTACTATTATAAGACTTAAGGCATACTATTTTAGATCTCGTTTCTTATAATATTCACTCTTCTAAATCATTAAATGTATAATTATAAATCCTCGGTTAACTACCATGAAAGCGCTTCTTCATCGTTCTGGCGGAACTCCGTTTATTACTAATATACACTAACTTCATGTTTGAATTTCAAACCATATACCTCTTTGATGTCCATAGCTCCATACTAAAAAAGATTATGGTTGGAAAGATTGTTTGTTAAATATTTTAATAACTAGGTGGTGCTGTTTTAGATTCGTATGCGAAAAATTAGTCTTTTTTGTTTTATAATTAAAAATAGTGCTATATTTGCTGCGTCTAATGATTATAAGTTCCGCCAGAACTACGTACTTAATAGAAGCTTGATTAATATTAAGGCACTTATTCCATTTATTCCTTTATAACCACTATTTATCATGAAAAAGTTGTTATCTTCGTCCCTTGTAATAACTAATTATTAAATTATGAAAAAGAAAAGCTTAACTTTATTACTAGCGACTACGGTGGCAAGTAGTATCCTATTTTCGTCCTGTATAGGATCTTTTGGTTTAACAAACAAACTTTTAACGTGGAATAGAAGCATCGACAGTAAGTTTGTTAATGAGCTAGTGTTCATTGCTTTCTGGATTGTCCCGGTTTACGAGATTTCCGCTTTGGCTGATGTCCTTGTGATCAACTCTATCGAATTTTGGAGCGGAAGTAATCCTGTAGCAGATGTAGGTAACGTTAAAACAATCGATGGTAAAGACGGCGTTTATACCGTAGAAACAAAAGTTGACGGATACCATATCCAAAAGGAAGGCGACGAGAAAGCGCTTGACTTAGTTTTCAACGAAGCAGATCAAAGCTGGAATGTAGAGGCTGACGGTGAAAGCACAAAATTGTTAAAATTCAATGGCAATGACGAAGTTGTCATGTACCTACCGGACGGAAAAGAAATGAATGTCGAGTTAAGCCAATCTGGGGTTTTAGCATTCCAGCAAGTAGCTAACGGATATTCTTACTATGCAGCTAAATAATTGAAAATTGAGAATTGAGAATTGAAAATT
>OGDS01002190.1_pt1 | contig 12162 bp, 10 predicted proteins | sample 1570351 | NCBI WGS metagenome assembly OGDS01 (sample SAMEA2581974, study PRJEB24529) | metagenome | biome: Human gut stool | place: China | collected 2011
CCAGCCGCGGCCTGTTCGGCTACCGCAACCAGTTCCTGACCGATACCCACGGCGAAGGCATCCTCAACCAGATCTTTGATGGCTACGATGTCTGGGCCGGCATGATCGCCAACCGTTCCACCGGTTCTCTGGTCAGCTTTGAGACCGGCGAAGCCGTTACCTACGGCCTGTACAACGCGCAGCAGCGCGGCACCCTGCTGGTGGGCGCTGGCGAAAAGGTCTACGAGGGCATGGTCATCGGCTACACCGCTTCCGGCGAGGATGTGGATGTCAACGTCTGCAAGACCAAGCACCTGACCAATACCCGCGCTTCCGGTTCCGATGACGCTCTGCGCCTGATCCCCGTCAGCAAGCTGAGCCTGGAGGGCTGCCTGGAGTTCCTGGCACAGGATGAGCTGCTGGAGGTCACCCCTGAGAATCTGCGCATCCGCAAGCAGATCCTGAACCACGACCAGCGCATGAAGGCCAAGAGCAAGCTGAAGTAAGCTGCTTCCCTTCCCGATCAACATAAAAAACGGCATCGCAAACCGATCGGTCTGCGATGCCGTTTTTGCGTTTCGCTCTTTATTCAGCGCTGTATGCGCTGCCCATAGTCCAGGAGTTGGAAGCCGAATACTTTGCGTGGTTGCGCAGGTAGGTGACCCAGGCACCATAGCCGTTTCCGGCCGAGAAGTGGACTCCATCCGGAGCCGCCAGCATCTCCTTCAGATTCCCGTTCTCATCGGCAAAGGTCTCCCACAGGTCAAGGTAGACACAGCCCTTGTCTGCGGCCAGCTTTGCCAGCTGCTCGTTCACAGAGCGCAGGACATCGGACGCAAGACCGGGCTTTTCCGCAGCGGCCTGGGGCCGCACCGGCGGGATGGACTGGACATAGATGACGCAGCCGGGCAGGGTCTGCCTGAGCTGATCCAACATCTGGCCATAGTAGGCCAGAAAGCGGTCTGCCGCCCCCAGCGTGGTCAGCGTGTTGGTGCCCAGCAGGATATAGAGCTTTTTCGGCTGGGCCGCTGTCAGCACATCCATTGCCACCTCTGAGCCGCGCACGCTGCTCTTGACCGCGCTGCGGTTCACGATGGCATCGGGGCCCACACCGGTATAGCCGCAGATGAGCGCCCCGCCCAGGTTGATGCTGTAATCGGAAAAGCCCACGGTCAGGCTGTCGCCCAGCAGGGCCGCATCCGAAAAGTAACTCAGATCCACCTGCCCACAGCCGGGCTGACGGATCACGCTACTGTCATACGCCTTGACCTGATAGGCCCCCGCTGCCTGCCGGGCGGGGCCGAACTGTTCCAGCGTGACAGCCGCCGCATCGGCGGTTCCACTGCCTCCCCCTGCCGTACCGCCGGCGCTGTCTGCCGCGGAGGCTCCCGTATCCCCCTGCATGGGCAGCGGAGCCAGGATATTGGCCGCTGTGCCCGCCGCCGGGCTTTGCTGGACAGCCTCGCTCTGCTTTTCGCCATTTTCCAGAATGGCCGTGATGGCCAGCGACAGCAGCAAGATTGCTGCAATGATTCCCGCCAGCCGCAGGCCGGTGCCTGCCTTGCTGCGCCGTCTCCGGCCATGGGTGGAATGATATTCGTGTGAGATTCCCATTCTCTTTCCCGCCTTTCCCTGTTTTCTTTTCTCTATCATTACGGTCAGTATCCCCGAAAAATTGCAAAGTTTGCATTCTGCACTCCGACCGACCCTGTGTTTTTGTAGGATACGCCAAATATTGTATCATAATTTTTTTGCCCATGCAACCAATCAGGTCTTGCATACAACAGAGAAATAGTTTACAATAGTATTGTTGCAGGAATTGCACAGTTTTCATTGAATCAGATGCACATCCTGCATTCTTTTTGTACGACTTGCGGCGCGCATCCGCAATCTCCTTCCCCGGGCAGTGCAGGGCTCTGGGAGGACACAGGAGGACTGACCGCGCTTTGCAGGACGTGAACTGTTGTTCTTTTGGATAAGGAGGACGTATGTCAAAAAATGTCATCATCGGCCAGAGCGGCGGCCCTACCGCCGTTATCAATTCCAGCCTGGCAGGCGTATACAAAGCTGCCTGTAGTCTGGGAGCCGATAAGGTCTACGGAATGAAGTACGGCATCGAGGGCCTTTTAAAGGAAGAGATGCTGGAACTGAACGTTCTGCTGGATGACCGCATGAGCATTGAGCTGCTCAAGCGCACCCCGTCCAGCTATCTGGGCAGCTGCCGCTACAAGCTGCCGGACCCGGACGTGGATTCTACCCCGTTCATCAAGCTGTTCACCTTGTTTGACAAGTACGATATCTGTGCGCTGTTCTACATCGGCGGCAATGACTCGATGGACACCATTGCAAAACTCTCCCGTTACGGTGCCCAGGTGGGCAGCAGCGTCCGGTTCATCGGTGTGCCCAAGACCATCGACAACGACCTTTGCCTGACCGACCACACCCCCGGCTACGGCTCTGCCGCCAAGTACATTGCCACCATCCTGAAGGAGGTCATCCGTGACTCCTCCGTTTACAACATCCGCAGCGTAACGGTGGCCGAGATCATGGGCCGCCACGCGGGCTGGCTGGCCGGTGCGGCCTGTCTGGCCGGCGGCGATGACTGCGAAGGCCCCGACCTCATCCTGCTGCCCGAAGTTCCCTTTGACCCGGACAGGTTCCTGACCCGGGTGGACGAGCTGCAGCGGGTCAAACCCAATGTCATCATTGCAGCCAGCGAGGGTGTTAAGACAGCCGACGGCACCTATCTGTGCGATCTGGTCTCCACTGCCGGGCAGCTGGATGCCTTTGGCCACAAGGCCATCCTCAGCGGCACCAGCCGGTACCTTTCCGATCTCATCCACGATAATCTGAACTGCAAGAGCCGTGCCATTGAGTTCTCGACTCTGCAGCGCTGCGCCAGCCATCTGGCCAGCCGCACCGATGTGAACGAGGCCTATGCCGTGGGCGGCGCTGCCGCTTCCGCTGCCTTTGCGGGCGAGACCGGGCGGATGATCTCGCTCAAGCGCATTTCCGATTACCCCTACCAGTGCATCACCGAGTCGGTGGATGTCCAGCAGGTGGCAAACCTGGAGAAAAAGGTGCCGCTGGATTGGATCGCCCCGGACGGAATGCAGGTGACGGCGGCGTTTGGGGAGTATGCCCGTCCGCTCATCCTGGACGAAGTGACACCGGTCTATGTCAACGGTACCCCGCGCCATATCTGCCTGTAAGTTTCATTTGCGCGCTTCCCCCCCCCCCTTCCTCGTGGTCTGTTTTCGTGCTCCTGCACGATAATATAAAAGCCGAAACAGAAGAAAAGGAGAAATCATCATGGGTAAAAATGCAATCGTTGGTCAGTCTGGCGGCCCTACCTCCGTCATCAATGCAAGTCTGGCAGGCGTATTCGAGAGCTGCAAGAGTCGCGGCGCTGAGATCGTTTACGGCATGTGCAACGGCGTTGCCGGTCTGCTGGAGGAGCGCGTGGTGGATCTTTCCACCGTGCTGACCGACGACCTGGATATCGAGCTGCTCAAGCGCACCCCGTCCAGCTTCCTGGGCAGCTGCCGCTATAAGCTGCCCGATTGGCACGATGACGAGACCGTTTACAAGAAGCTGTTCGCCATCCTGGAAAAGCTGAACATTGGCTACTTCTTCTACATTGGCGGCAACGACTCCATGGATACCATCGGCAAGCTGGCCGAGTACGGCAACCGCATCCAGAGCGACATCCGCTTCATGGGCGTTCCCAAGACCATCGATAACGACCTGATGGTGACCGACCACACCCCCGGCTACGGCTCTGCGGCAAAGTACATCGGTGTGGTGATGAAGGAGATCATCCGCGATGCCACCGTTTACGGCACCAATTATGTCACCGTGGTCGAGATCATGGGCCGCAACGCCGGCTGGCTGACCGCTGCTGCCTCTCTGGCCAAGAGTGATGACTGCGAGGGCGTGGATATGATCTGCCTGCCCGAGGTCCCCTTCAACGTGGAGCACTTCATTGAGAAGGTCCGCGCCATGCAGGAGAAGAAGCCCAGCATCGTAATCGCTGTTTCCGAGGGTGTCAAGCTCGAGGACGGTCGTTATGTCTGTGAGCTGGCCGATGATGTGCACGCAGTAGACGCTTTCGGCCACAAGGCACTGACTGGTACCGCACGCTATCTGGCGAATGTGGTCGCCCGCAATCTGGATACCAAGACCCGCTGTATCGAGCTGTCTACCCTGCAGCGCTGCGCTGGTCACCTGACCAGCCGCACCGACATCACCGAGGCTTACCAGGTGGGCGGCGCTGCTGCCAAGGCTGCCTTTGAGGGTGTCACCGGTCAGATGGTCGCCCTGAAGCGCATCTCCAACAGCCCCTATCAGTACATCACCGAGCTGCACCCCATCAGTGAAGTTGCAAACCTCGAGAAGAAGGTTCCCCTGAGCTGGATGAACGAGAATCACACCCAGATGACCGAGGAATTCCTCGAGTATGCCCGCCCGCTGATCCAGGCTGAGCTGACTCCGCTGTACATTGCAGGTCTGCCCCACCACATCTACATGAAAAAGTAATTTCTCCTTTGAATCCTTCTAAGGCATAGCAAAACTCCCGCCCGGATGCGCTCCGGACGGGAGTTTTTTCTGTGTGGCTTATGAATTACTGTTTGCCCAGCTGCCAGAACGCCACGGCGCTGGCGGCGGCAACATTCAGGGAATCGACCCCGTGGGACATGGGGATCTTGACTGTGTAATCGCAGGATGCGATGGTGGTATGGGAAAGGCCGTCTCCCTCCGTGCCCAGCACAATGGCAAGCTTCGGTTCCCGGGCAAGGGCTTCGTCATCGATGCTGACCGAACGGTCACTCAAGGCCATGGCAGCCGTCTTGAAGCCCAGGGTATTCAGCTGAGCGAGTCCCTTTTCGGGCCAATCAGCAGGCGTTTCGCCGATCTGCGCCCAGGGCACCTGAAACACCGTTCCCATACTCACGCGCACGGCCCGGCGGCAGAGCGGGTCACAGCAGGAGGGATTGACGAGAACTGCGTCCATGTTCAGCGCTGCCGCGCTGCGGAAGATGGCACCCACGTTGGTGGAATCCACAATGCCCTCCAGCACGGCCACCCGCCGGGCGTTCCGGCAGAGCTCCTCCACGGTGCGGGGCTTCGGACGTTGAAAGGCGCAGAGCACACCCCGGGTCAGCTCGTAGCCTGTCAGTGCAGCCAGCAGCTCCCGGTCAGCAGTATAAATGGGCGCATCCCCGCAGCGAGTCAGGATCTCCGCCGCTGGGCCGGTGATCTGCCTGCGCTCCATCAGCAGGGAGACCGGCACAAAGCCTGCATCCAGTGCCCGGGAGATCACCTTGGGGCTCTCGGCAATGAAGATGCCTTTTTCGGGTTCCAGCCGACTGCGCAGCTGGTTCTGCGTCAGGCGGGCGTAGGGGTCCAGCTCCGGCGCGTGAAAGTCCGTAATCTCGATGATATTGGGCATGGGGAGATTCTCCTTTTTCTGTATGAATGGTCTTATTGTAGCACAACCCGGATGCAATTGCAAAATACATGGCAGGCATATTCGTTTTACATAGTCAAAACCGCCAAAAATCACCTTTTGTTTTTGACAAATCCGTCAACCCGCGTTATAGTATAGGGGTAAAAAATCAGAGGGGGAATTTGTATGAATTCCAAGAAAAAGCGCCGCGGCCAGATGTCGGAAGCCTTCTGCACGGCAATGTTCCTTTCACTGTCCGGCGGCCTGCAGGATGTATACACCTATCTGTTCCGGGGCAAGGTGTTTGCCAACGCCCAGACCGGCAACATCGTGCTGATGGCTGTCCATGCCTTTGCCGGGGAGTGGGGGCATGTGCTGCATTATCTTGTGCCCCTGTGCTTCTTTGCGCTGGGCGTGTTCGCGGCAGAGCTGATGCACCAGAAGCTGCAGAATCTGCAGCGGCTCCACTGGCGGCAGCTGGTGGTGCTGTGTGAGATCATGATGCTGTTCGTGGTGGGCTTTTTCCCGCAGGAGTGGAATCTTATGGCCAATGCGCTGGTCTCGTTTGCCTGTGCGATGCAGGTGCAGACCTTCCGCAAGGTGAACGGTTATGCCTTTGCCAGCACCATGTGCATCGGCAACATGCGCAGCGGCATGGACTCCCTCTGCAGCTGGGTGCTCAACCGCAATCCTGCCGCCCTGAAAAAATCCCTTTATTACTGGGGCATCATCCTCCTGTTTGCGCTGGGCGCGGGCCTGGGCAGCCTGGCGCTGGATCTCTGCGGCGCAAAGGCCATCTGGCTCTCCTGCCTGCTGCTGGCCGTCAGCTTCTGCCTGATGTTCCTGAAAGAAGATGTGGAAGAGATCAAAGAAGATCTCGAAGCACTGGAAGCAAAACATTAAATCAAGGAGTTTCCCTCAGTTTCACGCTGTTTACCGCCATGCCAAAGGCTCCCCTGGTAGGGGAGCTGGCGAGCGCCAGCGAGACTGAGGGTTTATTTTTTCCGAATCTATCCAACACTTCCCCGGTCTCCTTCGTCTTACAGGCAGAACGACGCAATGAAAGGAGGAAGCCCCATGTGGGAGCTGCTGTACGAGACCTTCTGGGACAGGCTGGAACACTTCTGTTTCAATCTCTGCCGGGACGAAGCCCGGGCGGAGGATCTGACCCAGGAAGTCTTTCTGCGGGCACTGCAGAACCGGACCCTTATCAACAGCTTTACAGAGCGGCAGTGCAAAGCCTGGCTGTTTACCACAGCGCGGAATCTCTACTGCGACCAGCTCCGCCGGGCGGCAAAGGAGGAGCAGCTGCTCAGCACCTTTTTCCCGGAAGAGGACAGTGCCGAACCGGATTCCGCACTGGACTCAGTGGAAGCCGCCAGTCTGCTGGCTCTGCTCACCCCGGAAGAGCGGCGGCTGTTCACCCTGCGCTATACAGCGGGCTACAATGCCAGCGAGATCGGTCAGCTGCTCAGTCTCCCGCCCGGCACGGTCCGCAGCCGCCTTGCCCAGATACGCCATCGCCTCAAAACTGAACTTACGGAGGAATAAATGATGAAAAAGAACCTGAATGTGGACGCTATGATCCTGGACCTGCGCAATGTGCAGGAGGATTTTCTTGACCGCTATGAGCAGATCAAGCTGGACTGCATGATCGCGCTGACCTCGCCCCGGGTGCAGACGCTCCTGAGCCAGCACAACGTTTCTCTGGATTCGATGCTCTGCAAAAATGTCCCGGAGGAGGTCTCGGTGGGTGTGGTCAATGGCAAGGTCACGCTGAGCTCTGCCAGCCAGACCACCGCCGGGCAGGTACTGGTGGTCAACGGCAAGCTGATGATCACACCGGATGCTGCGGAGGTTTTACAGAAGTACGCCTGCATTCTGGTCAACGGTATGATCTACTGCCCGCAGCGCCTCTCGGCAGTGGTATCCGCCCGCTGCATCCTGAACGGAAAGCTGGCGGTCTACCCCGATGATGCAGTGCTCCTGCCGGGAAGCTCCATCAAGCTGGACAACACCTTCCTGCTGCGGGCACAAAGCCGCCTGTACTGGAATGAACATCGCTTCCTGGCGGTTGACCCCAGGCTCGACACTGCCGCACTGGCCGCCAAGGGCTGCAGCTTTTCCGCTCCAAAGGCCATCCTTTGCGCAAGCCTTGCGCCCGTTCTGGCCCCGCTCTTCCCGGACTCCACCGAGCTGATCATCGTGCCGGACGGCACCGCCGTGGTGGAGGACGACCTGGAACTGACCGCCTCTTCCCTGCGCCGGTATGGCACCCGTCTCTATGTGCTGGGCGATGCTGTCATCCCCGCAGAGAGCGCAGACCTGCTGGCTCAGATCGAATTCCTGCATGTTACCGGTGAAGTAGAGCTGCCTGATGCTCTGGAGGCAGCCTTCTTTGCCATCCCTGAGCTGGAATGCGGCAAAGTAGTCCACGAGGACGCTCTGCCCAAACAGACCCGCACCAAAGCAAAGGATGAGGAGCCCGATCCGGATACCGTGACCCTCAGCGGCATCCAGCTGACCCTGTAATCCGCACTGTTCCTCCCTGCCCCGCTCTTTCCGGCAGAAGCGCTCTGCTGGAAGGAGCGGGACTTTTGTTGATTTTTTATTGCACCCGCTCCTCTGATATGATATACTGTTTTTGTATTGTGTAATTCCCCGGGCACACTTCCGCTGTGGAACCCGCTGCCCGGGCAGGATATGGGAACCGAAATCAGGAAGAGGAGCAACGAATGAAAAAAGGATTTGACAACGACAAATACCTGCAGATGCAGTCGGAGCACATCCGGGAGCGGATCGCGCAGTTCGACAACAAGCTGTATCTGGAATTCGGCGGCAAGCTGTTCGATGACTACCACGCCTCCCGCGTGCTGCCCGGCTTCCAGCCCGATTCCAAGCTGCAGATGCTGCTGCAGCTGAAGGATCAGGCCGAGGTCGTTATCGTCATCAACGCTGAGGACATCGTCAGCAGCAAGGTGCGCGGTGACTATGGCATCACTTATGATCTGGACGTTCTGCGTCTCATCGACGCATTCCAGGAGCGCGGCCTGTTTGTGGGCAGCGTATGCGTGACCATGTACACCGCTGCCCCCGAGGTGGAAGCCTTTGAGAAGCGGCTGAACAGCCTGGGCATCCGCACCTTCCGGCACTATAAGATCCCCGGCTACCCCAACGACGTTGCCCGCATCGTGAGCGACGAGGGCTATGGCCGCAACGAGTACATTGAGACCCAGCGCCCGCTGGTGGTTATCACGGCTCCCGGCCCCGGCAGCGGCAAGATGGCCACCTGCCTGTCCCAGCTGTACCACGAATACAAGCGGGGTGTGAAGGCCGGTTATGCCAAGTTTGAGACCTTCCCCATCTGGAACATCCCCCTGAAGCACCCGGTCAACCTGGCTTACGAGGCTGCCACCGCCGACCTGAACGATGTGAACATGATCGACCCGTTCCATCTGGAGGCCTATGGCAAGACCGCGGTCAACTACAACCGCGACATTGAGATCTTCCCCGTGGTCAACGCCATGTTTGAACTGATCGCAGGCAAGAGCCCCTACCACTCCCCCACCGACATGGGCGTGAATATGGCAGGCAACTGCATCGTGGACGATGCGGCCTGCTGCGAAGCTTCCCGCAACGAGATCGTCCGCCGCTACTTCAAGGCCCTGTGCGACCTCAAGAACGGCGCACAGATCCAGAGCGAGGTCTACAAGCTGGAACTGCTGATGAATCAGGCCGGGCTGACCCAGGGCAGCCGCCCGGTGGAGCAGGCCGCCCATGCAGTCTCTGAAAAGACCGGCGGTGCCCCCGCTGCTGCCATTGAGCTGCCGGACGGCACCGTTGTCACCGGCAAGACCGGCCCCCTGCTGGGTGCCGCCTCCTCCGCCCTGCTCAACGCGCTGAAAAAGCTGGCCGGCATCGACCAGGAGATTGACCTCGTTTCCGCTGCCGCCATCGAGCCCATCCAGACCCTCAAGACCAACTATCTGGGCAGCAAGAACCCCCGCCTGCACACCGACGAGATCCTGATTGCCCTGTCCAGCTCGGCCGCGCAGAATCCCACTGCTGCAGCCGCCCTCAAGCAGCTCTCCCACCTGAAGGGCTGCGATATGCACTCCACCGTCATCCTGTCCAGCGTGGATATGGATACCGTGAAGAAGCTGGGCATGTATCTGACCTGCGAGCCCACCTATGAGGAAGCAGACCGGATGTACCACAAGAAGTAAAAAATAATGACCCTCTCTGTCATTGCTTTGCGCTGCCGTCTTTCCCCAAGGGCTAGGCGACCGTATCTGCGCGACGGAGAGGGTCATTTTTATTTCCGGGTCTGTTCCCAGTAGGCTCCCATGCTCTGGCCGGGCTGGTCAGTGACATCATCGTTCAGATAGTCTGCAAGGCCAAAGGCTTCCGGCTTCCAGCTGCGGGCAGCATCCACGGTGGGGTATTCCACCTCAGCGTACCAGAACGCAGTGGGCTGGCCCTCATCCACGTGGTTCACCTCCAGCACAAGGCCATCGGGCAATGCGTAGCTTCTGCGGATCTTCCCGATCAGGGGCTTGCCGATGATCTTTGTTTCCAGTTCATCAAACAGTTTCTTGTCGATGGGGCGCTCGATCTCCTCCCGTGCAAGCCCGCTTCCGGACTTGAAGCAGAGGATATAGGCCGTCTCGCCGCCCTTGAGCGCCTCCTCCCGGATGCGCACGGTGGGCCGCACGCTGATATATCCCTGCCGCATGGCAAACTCTTCCTTGAGCGGCAAAGCCGGGAGGGTTTCACCCTCCGGCCAGCCGTTCACCATCCATTTGCGTTCGATCTCCATGGTGTTTTCCTCGTTTCTGTGTTTTTGTATTTATTCTAGCACGTTTTTATGTTAGAATAAATATCAGTATGAAATTTTAGCATCCTCACCCTCTCAGTCAATGCCTGACGGCATTGCCAGCTCCCCCAAAGGGGGAGCCAAGAGCCGCTCTGTATTCAAGCTTGATGAGACTGAATCGAAAATCGCCAAAGGCTCTCCCTTTGGGAGAGCTGGCGAGCGGAGCGAGACTGAGAGGGCGAGCCAGTTATAACAGGAGCAGCTATGAAATCTTCTCGCAATTACCCCGTTTACACCGTCAACAAACACGCCGAGGGCCTGCTGGTGGGCGGCCACCCCTGGGTGTACGAAAACGACATCCTGGGTTCCCCGGAAGCAGAGCCTGAAAACGGCACGCTGGTCGATGTAGTCAGCACAAAGGGTGCCTATCTTGGCACCGGTTTTCTCTCGCTGAAAAGCAAGATCCGGGTGCGGCTCATCTCCCGCAACGCCAACGACACCTTTGATGCCGCTTTCTGGAAGCGCCGTGTCGAATACGCCTGGGCCTACCGCAAGACCGTGCTGGAGCCCGCCGACCTGACCGCCTGCCGTGTCATCTTTGGCGAGGCTGACCAGTTCCCGGGCCTGACTGTGGACCGGTTCAACAATATCCTTGTCACCCAGACCCTGAGCGTGGGCATGGAAAAGCTCAAGCCCATCCTCTTCCCCCTGCTGGCAGAAGTCCTGCGCGCTGACGGCCAGACCATTGAGGGCATCTACGAGCGCAACGACGAGGCTCTGCGGGCCAAGGAGGGCCTGGCACAGAACAAGGGCTGGTTTGACCTGCCCGGCGAGACGCACCCCGACAGCACCCAGACCGAGATCTGCGAGAACGGCGTGTTCTACCACGTCGATTTTGAGAACGGCCAAAAGACCGGCTTTTTCCTCGACCAGAAATACAACCGCCGGGCCGTGGCCCGCATTGCTGCCGGGCACACCGTGCTGGACTGCTTTACCCACACCGGCAGCTTTGCGCTGAACGCCGCAAAGGGCGGGGCTGCCCGGGTCACTGCCGCTGACATCAGCGCCGAGGCCATTGCCATGGCCCAGCGGAACGCCCAGCGCAACAACCTGACCAACATGGATTTTCTCTGCGAGGACACCTTTGAGCTGCTGCCCCGGCTGGAAAAGGAGGGCCATCCCTACGACTTTATCATCCTTGACCCGCCGGCCTTTACCAAGGCCCGCCGCACGGTGGAGAACGCCATGCGCGGCTATAAGGAGATCAACTACCGCGCCATGAAGCTGCTGCCCCGGGGCGGCTATCTGGCCACGGCCAGCTGCTCTCACTTTGCCACCGAGGAGCTGTTCATCAAGATGCTGCACGCCGCCGCAAAGGATGCCCACCGGCAGCTGCGGCAGATCGAGGTGAAGCAGCAGGCCCCGGATCACCCCATCCTGTGGGGCGTGCCCGAGACCAATTACCTGAAGTTCTTCCTGTTCCAGGTGATCTAAAAGTAATACCAAATACGATATCTCCCAAAAAAACGAGAACGTGTTTGTGCAGAATCGTCAGTTTTGTCAATTGCGTTTTTGACCCGCAGCGACTATAATCAAAGCATAAACAGCAACGGCGCTGTGGGTCACCTCCTGACTCGCAGCGCCATTTTTGTTAAAAAGCTTTTCGCTGTTTCCGGGCCGCAGTTCGGCGGCGGGAGACAGTTTCGGAAGGGACAGACATAAGATCAAGTAAGGAGTAGGATTTATGGCAGCAAATGTTATGGAAATCTACGGCAGCAAGGTCTTTAACGAGCATGTAATGAAGGAGCGTCTGCCGAGCGCTACTTACAAGAGCCTGGAGCGCACCCTGCACAAGGGCGCACCCCTGGATATCGAGGTGGCAAACGTTGTGGCCAGCGTGATGAAGCGCTGGGCCATG
>OGDS01002191.1_pt1 | contig 12159 bp, 10 predicted proteins | sample 1570351 | NCBI WGS metagenome assembly OGDS01 (sample SAMEA2581974, study PRJEB24529) | metagenome | biome: Human gut stool | place: China | collected 2011
CGGCGGTTCCCCAATGTCTTTCATGTCTTTTGTTAATTTTTCACAATTCAATTTACGTTATGATGAGTTACACAATTATCTGATATTCTATCTACAATGTCGTACCTATTTTAACACATTTTTCTATATAGTGGATAGCATTTCCATAATTTTACAAGGAGATAAAAGCTAAATAAATGCCTACCGGGAAGAAGTAACGCACGAATTTCAGAGCCGGGATGTAGGCTGCAATATCCACAAGAACCGGGCAGAACACCAGATTTATCAACACAAGCAGGAACATGTGGGATGTAAAACTGGTCAGATTTTGTATCCATTTTCCAACGATCCATATCCACACGATACAGGCTGCCAGTAACAATAGCATGGCACTGATCTCCCGAAGGAGTCCGCGGCTCTCCCTGGAACAAAGCAGTAACACCAAGCCAGCCACCGCCGGAACGGTTCCCGCTGCGAGAAGTCCCATCATCTGAAATCCTTGGCCAAGTGGCGCCGGAAGTGCCAGATATGGTTTTCCACTGCCTGCTTCAAAGCGTCGTCCGTATTCCACAAATAAGTTCAAAAATAGAAACAATGCCACAAGTCCGTGAAGTGGAAATACCTGTTTTTCTTTCTCTGTCGTCTCCACCGCCTCTGTCTGCTCCACATTAACCTGAAAAACTTCGTTTCCTTTGAGATATTTTTCATAATTGGCAAGCAGAACATCACATGCTGCTTTTGCATCATCTCCAAACAACTGCTCTGTCCTTGCGCTCAGCATCTGTGCTCCGTACACCTCAAACAGCGCCGCATAAAATGTCTCACGCGCCACCTCGCCCTTTGTGGTAAGCGGAGTACAGAGATACGACACACTGTTTTTTAACTTTTCATGCTCAAATTTCTTTTCAAAATTGTTGGAAAAATAAAAACCACATTCCAGTTTTCCTGCAATGACATCCTCCTGCAACGCCTCTTTGCTGTCGTACATCACAAAGGAAAAAAGACTTTCACGCTGTGTCAGATGTTCCAGCACTTCTTTTCCATGCGTTCCGTCTGTTTCCACAATTCCAACGGTCACATTGTCAGACTGCGGCATGGAGATCTGTCCGGCAAACCAGACCACAAAAAACATGGACGCTAATAACAGCAAGCTTGTCCCGCGTTTCAGCCACGCTTTCAACTGTAAAAAGTACCAGTTGAAAAGCGCTGATTTTCCAAACCCTCCGACGGTCAGACTGCCTCCTTTTTTTTGTTCCTTCCGTTCCACCTTTCCAAAATATCCTGCCGCTTTTGCCCATAACACGCTGGCCGCAAAAAGCACAACAAACATGAGAATCAGCTGCCTTGTCTCCTGCCCTTTGATTCCGAAAAACAATAATTTCAGATAATAGCTGTCCCAAAAGGTCAGTGGAAAAAAGGTTCCGATTTTTCCAAAAAGTTCCGGCAGATATGCAGTAGGGATCACAACACCGGAAGCCATGATCTGAAAAACATTGACCGCAAGCAGCACGATCGTTCCTCTGGTGCTCTCTCCCGAAATCGTATAGATCAGTTGAAAATACGCTGCGATCACCGCTGCAAGAAGCAGTGTTCCAGGCAGCACCTCCCGGTCAAACCACAAAAAAGACAGATGATACTTCCCTGATACCAGACAGCCCACAGCATACACCAAAACTCCCACAAGCCACAGCGGAACGGTCATAAGAAGCACTTTGACCAACGCATTTTTCCCTTCGCCGATACCGTAAATTCTGATTTTATCCTCCACAGCACGGCTCTGCTTCTGATACAGATAACCATAATTGACCCCCATCATCAGAAAGAGGAGCAAAACAGCCGCAGAAAAATAGTATTGATGGAGGTCTGCTTTTCCAAGCGAAGAATACACATTTTTCTGGAAAACCAAAGTGCGGTCAAACGCCTCATAAATATAAAGTTCGGAGATCACATCCCCAATCTGATCCCTTGAGATTTCCGCCTGATAAATCTGCGCGGTATCGTAGGTGGCATAGACACCAGCCTCCGCCGTCCGAAGCAGGGAGACGCCGTCCGCCACAAGTTCACCGAACACTCTCGTGTTTAACGAAGCATTTTCCGGGAAATAAATGGTTGCCGGTGTATTTTTCCCGGAATCCACATCCTCGTAAAACTGTTCCGGCAGTGAGAGCACCGCATCTAATGTGCCTTTTTCCAGCGATGCCATCGCTTTATCCTGATTCAGGTACTGAAAGTGGCAGACACTTTTCACGCTGTCCATCGCAGAGATAAACTGTGCCACCATCTTCGTCTGTGCCTCATCCTCAGGGATCACAACGCCAATCTCCGCCGTTTGGAACACACCTGCATCCTTCATAACGAGACTGACCGCAAGCACTCCGCCTGCGATCAGTAATAACATTACTATAAACTTTACCATGCTTTTTCTCGCCGCTATCAGGCTTTTTTTACCCTCAAGTGACAGATATCGAAGAAAAAATCTCATGAATTAAAATCCACCTAACATTGCTGCAAAGATTTCATGAAGAAGATCCTGCCATTCCTCTTCCGTTGCATTTCCAAGGTCAAAGGTATCGCCGGAAACTTCCTCAAACTGGGCACCTTTTTTCCATGTGATACTACCGCTCACATCTTCAGAGGCACTTCCGAGATCATCAATGGTAATGACCATGCTGTTCTTATCGACTGCAAGATTTCCTGCAAAATTATAAGATTCTTCATCATATTTTGCTTCCATTGTGATATCTCCGCTGTCACTGTCATACGTGAACTTTACGGTATCGTTTTCCTCGGCGATCATCGTGATTGTCTCGACACTACCCTCGTTACTTCCCTGAACCTCGACCACTTTCTCATCATCTGCAAGGAGGATCATGTTCTGCATTCTCGTGTCACCGCCGAGGAACTGGACTTCAAAGGAAACATCATTTTCCGGTATAATATCAATCGCTGCATACTGACCTTTGTATAAGTAGAATACAAGTGTCGTGCTGTCGTCAAACTCTTCCACTGCCTCTCTCATAGACGCGACAAAATCTGCTGCGGTCAGATCAAGTGCATCCATCAGCTCCTGATAATCTTCCCCGTAAAGTGTCTCAAGTCCATAGATCACATGATTCACATTTTCTTTGGTCACAACCGTCTGATATCCCTTACAACTGCGCTCTGTTCCGTCGATGGTAAAGTCTTTTGCGTCCACTTTGGAAAATTCCAGCGTATTGTATTCATCCGCGTAAACTTTTAACATTTTCTTGCGGAACTCATCTGAATTCTGATTATCATAAGCAGCCTTAAGCGTCGCATCCACTGCATCGAGCGTATCCTGGTCTACCATTTCCAGCAGATATCCACTCTTTTCATTTCTGTAATCATAGGTAAACAGGTGGTCACTGATCGTCGGGACTTCCACCTGCACACTGTCCGCACCAATGTCTGCTAAAAAATCAATCGATGGTGCACCGGAAATATTGAGATTTCCTTTTATCTGCTTCTGTTCCTTCGAACTGCGTCCCTCCATGGAAATATCGCCCTCGTTCATGGAAAAATCCATTTTGAGTGTATACTCATCCGAATACAGGGAAACACAGTCTTTTAATGTCTCTCCCAAACTTCCCATGTCACTCACAGTCTTTGCACCTGCAAGCAATACCTTTTTTGACGGGCTTAAAAAAGCTCCTGTTTTGACCGCTGCAAATACGCCAACGCCGCCCGCGACAACCACTGCTGCCACCACGCCCGCAATGATGGCGATTTTGTTTCCTTTCTTTTTTGGTGCTTCCGGTGTTGGTGTTTCCATCTGGTTTGCCGGTGTCACAGTATTCTCCACCGGATTTTGTGTTTCAAATTGTTCGTTCATAACGAATCCTCCCTTGTTTTTCTCTGTTTCCTTAGTATTTGTACTTGATTGTCATTCTGACATGCCTGCAAACTTTTGCAAAATATCTTCTGCATCTAATTCCTGCACTTTGCCCTCATCCATAAAAAGGCATCTGTCCGCATTGCGTATCTCGCTCTCATCATGCGTCGTCATAAGGATGATTCCATTTTTCTGCTGATAGGTTTTCATCCACTGGTGAATGCTCTCTTTATAATAAAGGTCAAGAGCTGTCGTTGGTTCATCCATCAGTAAAAATGGCGGGTTCTCCACAAGTGCACACGCAATGCTCAAACGCCGTTTCATACCACCGGAAAGTTTGCTTACCTCTGTTTGCAACAAATCCTCCAGTTGAAACTGTGCGACCAGCTCTTTTGTGTTGGCGCTGTGGCTGCCGCCCCAGAGTTTCAGATTATCCTGCACCGTCAGTTCTTCCATCAACGGATTTTCCTGCGGCACATAACCGCAAAACCGGCGAAATGTACTGCTTTTGTAGGCTGCTTTTTTCCCAAAATAGCATAGTTCACCGCCATCCGGCTTTAAAATGCCCGCCATGATCTGCATTAAGGTAGATTTGCCGCAGCCGTTTTTCCCTGCGATCGCAACGCACTCCCCCGGCTTTACCTGAAAGGTGATATCGGACAGTACTTTCTTTTTTCCATAACTTTTTCGAATCTGTGTTACCTCTATCATGTTATCTCAATTCTTCTTAATCTGCTTTTCATTGTCTTTTTGTGATTTTTCAGTACTTCACAATTACGATTCGTAACTGTTCAGTTCCACTTTCTTTACGATCAGAATTTTTTCCCCTCTGCACAGATTCTCATCCGTCCGGTGATTATCCCGCAGAATATCTTCCACCGTTGTGTGATTCTCCTTTGCGATACTCCAAAACGAATCCCCATCTTTTGCAATGTAACCGACCAGTCCCGGACGCTTCTGTAACTGCTCCATATCCAGAGGCTCCTCACGCGTATCAGTAATATTATCTATCTGTTCCTGCTCAAATGCAAGCAAATCTAATCCGATCACCGCTTTTATTTCCACATGATCCTGATCGAGCATGACCGCGGACAACTGGCTGATCCTGCAATCAAGCTCTGTCTGCAGTTTATTTTTCCGCTCCAAAGCCTCCAACTCTTCCGGCTTATTGCACTCTGTCCGCGCCGTCTGCTGTGGGATTTCAATGAGCTGTTCAAATGGATAAATCTCTCTGGCAGAACCGATTGGCATCTGATCGTCGGTCGTGATATAAAGCAGTTCTGTGACCAGAATCCCCTCTGCACGCACGCCCTGTTCGGTCAATTCCGTGCTCTCTAAATGAACCGTTCCCTCACAGGAACAAATCTGTAAAATCTTCTCCTGACTTTCCGCTAACTCCATCTGCTCGGTCAGGCGGCACTGGCTGTCATTTTTCACAGAAATATGATGTAAAGTCACGCCTGTGCAGACCGGAATGATCTCCTTTTTCAGAGAATAAACGTCCTCTAACATGGAAATCTCCTGTTCTTTCCACACCCGGATATCCAGATTCATCACAAGTTCCAGGACCAGAACGCGCTCCTCACCGTCGTAGTCCGGCTTTACCTCAAGTTCCATGGAAGCCGGTCTTGCCTTCACTTTATAAATAATATCTGCCTCCGTTCCTGCGTCACATTCCACACCGCAGTCCAATGGAATCACCGTCTCATACCACTGCACGCGGTCTGTTTCCTCTTCCTCCTGATACAAAACGGAGATGAGCACTTCGCCACTCAGTTTTACACCGTCCTGCCCCATTTTTGTATCCAGATTGCGGATTTCTAAGCTTTTCCATAAAATTTCCTGCACATTGGGTTTGCTTGACGGCAGTGTGATCTCGCTTTTCTGGCGGCACTGATCGCGCTTCATACATAAAAGCTGTAAGATATTTGTGTTCCGATAACGTTTTTCACATCCGTCATCCGCCTCTATCCCAACACAGAGTTCATCCTCTTTTTCCCGCGGTTCTTCTGTCTTTAACAAAATGACTGCCCGCACGCTGATTTTTCTGGAATGGATGACTCCGATCGTGAGATCCTCAATCTCTCCGGATGCCTGTATCACATCATATTCCTGTACACCGTCCATGTTGAGTTTTTCCTGAAACGGTATTTCTCCTTTCAGACAGCTTATTTTTGCATTGTCCTGATCACTGCGGTACAACACTTTAAAAACAAGGCGTCCCTTTAACCACGCCGCGCCTGCTGCCGCCTTCACCTCATCAAACTGAAGTTCTCCTTTTTCCTTTAACACTTTTACAATATCCGGCCGGTAGTCCGGCACGTTGTAATCGTCATCTAATGTAATCTGGCTCTGTGCACTGGCAAATGTCGTGCAACTATGTAATTTTATTTTATTTAACTGCAAAAAAATTCCCCCGATCCGAAATCCTTTTTTTCATTGTATTCGAATAGAGGGAATTTTATACACGCTTTTATCACTATTTGCTCACAAAATAGCCATCTGCACACTTTCTTAGCAGAGTTTCATGCGAATATCTTTTGTAATAATATCATTGTAACTAAAGGATAATAACTGAGGTTGATTGTCATCACGCTCATCATTTACCAATATCGTGAAAACACTTGGATATGCATGCTGGATCACGCCCTGCTGGATATCAACCTTATTACGCCCACGATCAAGCTGGATCATAACTTTACTGCCACACTGCTGGTGTACGGATGCACGTACCTTACTGATGTCTGCCTGTTGCATTTTTCTACCTCCTTATTTCACGCTTTACTTTAGCACTGTAATAAAATTTTGTCAAACGGATTTGCGTGTTTTGCACAAAATTCATGAATATTTGCAATTTTTCTCTATTTTTGAATGTTTTTTCATACAAATCTACTCAAACACTACATTCTCATCCCGCAGCTCCACTTTCACCACAATATATGGATAACTTGGGCTCTTACTGATGGTTTCCCCCTTGCGCGGACCAATCAGTTCCGTATCAAAAATGATCGCATTCGATGTCAGATACAGATCGCGGATACAGATACTATACCCTCCGGTCTCCTGTTCTCCGTAGCCTCTTACTATGTATAAAAATTCGCTGTCTTTGTACGTCATTTTAAAATCTGCAGCCTTTTTCTCCTCAATATCATTTTGCAGTTCTTCCGGTATGTCTGCCTCTGCGGCGATCGTGTAATCAAGATCACTGATTTTTGTCCGGTTCGTCTGTTCCACACTGCATCCGGCAAAAAGAAGTGCTGCAAAAAAAAGTGTTGCAAAAAGAAATCCCGGTTTCCAAAAACCATACCTGCTTTTTTCCATTTTCGTCTGCATACCCGCCTCCAGTTCCGTGCCCTGCGGCACAGCATTTTTGCTCTTATAGTTACTGTTCACCCGTACCTCATTCCAGTAACCTCTTATACCATTGTATGCCGGCATACCTTTCTATATTCCTAATTTATGAGTTGTTTTTCTCTTCCCCAACCCTTATAATGAGATGAGGCTGATATTTCAGTGTAATATGTATCATCGTATTTTTTTAAATTTTATAGACAATTACGAAACTCCTGAAAACCTAAATTATATTGTGAAAAATCAACAAAAGACATGAAAGACATTGGGGAATCGTTGCGAGTGACACATAGCGAGAGCGTGTCTTGAATGTTTTTGTTGATTTTGAACAATTAAAAGAAGAATAGGAGGAGTTTCGTAATTATCTATAAAACATTTTATTAAGTAGAAAGGAATTTTCCTTATGATAAGATTAATCCTTGCATTACTCTTTGCAATTCTCTACCTCATCATCGGAATCCCGGTGCTCGGCGTGGAATGGATCATTGCAAAATTCAACAAACAGGCTGCCGACTTAGGTCAGCTTCGCATGGTGCAGTGGGCATTCCGTGTGATTTTATTTATCTGTGGAACGAAAGTGACCGTCATCGGTGAAGAAAATGTCCCGAAAGATCAGGCGGTCTTATACATCGGAAACCACAGAAGCTATTTCGATATTATCATCACCTATGCACGCTGCCCGCGTCTCACCGGCTACATTGCGAAAAAGGATATGGAAAAAGTGCCGTTGCTGCGCACCTGGATGCGGCGTCTGCACTGTCTGTTTATCGACCGTGAGAATGTAAAAGAAGCGTTAAAAACGATCCTTGCCGGAATCGACAATGTAAAGAATGGAATTTCCATGTGTATCTTCCCGGAAGGCACAAGAAATAAAACGGACGATCTGATGCTCCCATTCAAAGAGGGAAGTTTCAAGATTGCGGAAAAGAGTGGTTGTCCGATTATCCCGATGGCGATCACGAACTCCGCAGATGTGTTGGAGGCTCATATGCCTCGTGTCAAAAAAGCACATGTAATTGTAGAATACGGAAAACCAATTTATCCGAACGAGCTGGATAAGGAACAGAAGAAAAAAATCGGAGCTTACTGTCAGAATGTGATTGCTGAGATGTTAGAGAAAAATAAATCTATGATTTAGGTATCTGTCAGACCATATTAGAACATAAAATAATCTATTTTGAAAACCCCCAGTGTTTCGGCACTGGGGGTTTTGGCGTGTCGCATCGGACATTCCTATTTTTACTTCGTCAATTCCTTCACAATCTCCGGGAATCCCATAAAATGTGACGCTTTCACAAGCACTGTATCACCGCTCTGTACCTCTTTGACAAGGTCTTTGATCAGGTCTGCTTTGTCCTCATAATGATGGACTTCCGTCTTGCTGCTGCATGTACGCACTGCTTTAGCGATCTCCTGCGAGAGTGTTCCCACACAGTAAAGTGCGTCAATTCCTTTTCCTGCAAAATGTTCTCCAACCATATAGTGAAGCTGTTTTTCCTCTGCGCCAAGCTCGCCCATATCTCCGAGTACCGCGATTTTTCTGCCCGGTGCGTTGGACAATACATCGATGGATGCTTTCATGGAAACCGGATTTGCATTGTAGCAGTCGTCGATGATCGTAATGCCATTTTTGTGGATCAGATTACTTCTGCCGCCGATCGTCTGCACTGATTCAATCCCGCGCTTCATCTCGTCACAGGTCAGCCCTAATTCTCTTGCCACGCTCACCGCTGCCAGCGCATTGTATACATTGTGTTCTCCGGCGATTGGAATCGTGACTTCCATCGTCACTTCCCCGCCTGTCTCTTTCGACGGATAATGGATCGCTGCTTTTGTTCCGGTCAGGTCAACTGCCTCTACATTCGTTGCGTAAACCGTTTTCTCGGCAAGCGTCTTAGTTCCTTCCTCTGTTTCAGCCACTTTGGCAGCCTTTTCGATACCATAGAACACTGCCGGTTTTCCATTGACAACTTTCTTATCGCAGAGCTTGTCGTCATCTCCGTTTAATACCGCAATTCCATCCGGTGTCAGATGCGCAAAACTCTCTGTCTTTGCCTTTAAGATTCCATCTCTTGTGATGAGATTTTCCAGATGGCAGAGTCCGATGTTCGTGATCACGCAGATGTCCGGGTTTGCCATTGTGGATAACTGGTCCATCTCACCAAACTCGGAAATTCCCATCTCAAGCACAGCCACCTGATGTTCCTCCCGGATTTTAAAAATCGTGAGTGGAAGTCCGATCTCGTTGTTCAAGTTTCCCTCTGTTTTTAACACGTTATATTTCTGTGCCAGAACAGATGCGATCATCTCTTTAGTGCTCGTTTTTCCAACGCTTCCTGTGATTCCGACTACTTTAATATCCAGACCTCTGCGGTAATCTGCTGCGATCTTCTTCATCGCATCTAAGGTGTTTTCCACGAGAATGCATGGACCTGCCGGATCCTCCAACTTCTCTTCAGAGAGCACTGCCAGTGCTCCTTTTTCAAAAACTGATGGGATGAAACTGTGTCCGTCCACCTTTTCTCCACGTACCGGGATAAATAAGTAATCTTTTTCCACAAGGCGGCTGTCGATCACTGCTCCTTGGATCTCACGCGTTTTATCCGCTTCATTTCCTATGTAAGTACCGCCGCAGACTGCTGCGATATGCTCTAAGGTCATATTTTTCATATCATACTCCTGTTATTATAGAACAAACTGCCACCGGTTCTGCAAAACTGGTGGCGATATGTCATTCATCATTATTTCTCATATTTTTTTAAGGAAATCTCAATCAGCTTCTCACATAACTGATTAAAGTTGATTCCCAGAACGCCTGCTTCCTGTGGAAGAAGGCTTGTCGGTGTCATGCCGGGAAGTGTGTTTGCTTCCAGACAGTAAATTTCGTTATTCTTATTTAATAAGAAATCCGAGCGGGAGTAAGTATCCAGTCCTAACACCTCTGCCACGCGCTCTGCGTAATGCTGCATCCGCTTTGTGATCTCTTCCGGTAATTCTGCCGGACAGGTTTCAACTGCACTGCCTGCTTTGTACTTATTCTTGTAATCATAGAATCCCTGAATTGGTGCGATCTCAATGACCGGAAGCGCCTTATAGTCAATAACGCCGATGGAAAACTCACGTCCCTCTACATACTCCTCAATGATGAGGTTATCTTCCCATTTGAACGCCTCATCCAAAGCGCTCTTGAATTCATCCTCTGTGCGCACGATCGTAACACCGATACTGGAACCTCCACAGCATGGTTTTACAACACATGGAAGCTTTAAGCCAAGTTCTTTTGCAGAATCTTTCCGGTTCTCTTTCTTCATGGAAATACCTTGTGGTGTCGGGATTCCACCAGCGATAAATAGCTGTTTTGCCATTCCCTTATCCATTGCAAGCGCACTGCTCAAATAACCGGTTCCGGTATACTTGATTCCAAACAGATCAAAAGCTGCCTGAATCTTGCCATTCTCTCCGTTTTCTCCGTGTAATGCCATGAAAACAATATCCGCCATGCGGCACATGTTGATGACATTCGGTCCGAAGAAGCAGTCCGACTGGTCTTTTCTTGACGCTTTTACCTTTGCAAGATCCGGTGCTGTTTCCGGGATATCCTTTACCTGTACGCTGACTTCCTCTGTGCGGTCAAAAATTCCGGTCAGATTTTCCTCTTTGTCACTGTATCCCATAAAAACATCCAGTAAAATAACATTATGTCCATTCTCACGAAGTGCTTTGGATACCATATCCCCCGTCTTGAAAGACACATCTCTCTCTGTACTTAAACCACCTGCTAAAACAACAATATTCATGGTGTAATCTCCTCTATTCTGATTTTATTTTGGATTTTGCTCCAACTTTTTAACATTATATGTCTGCCTATCAAATCTTTATTATAGTAACCCTTTTTCCAACTCATGACAAGATAAAAAAGAATAGTCTCACCGGAACATCCGGTAAGACTATTCTAAAAACTCTCCCCTTGTGTAGTAATACTTTCTCCTCCCTTGTTATTCTGAGCCGAACTACAGACTCTTTTTCCATCTAAAAATCCACACGGCAATTCTGTGCCTTACACAGAACTCTTTTGTAAAAAATCTTTTGTTATTACGATCTGCAAATCATTTCCTGATCATCTGTTCCTACTCATCTAAGAGAATCAATAAACACAAAAAAATCTGTCTTGCCAGTAAGTCCTTTTTTCCGATCAGACTGCCATACTGAAAGATGTCATTTCTGGTATCCGTAAGCTCCCCCCTGTCAATCGCATAGAGAATCTCATATAGGATTTCCATGCGCTTTTCATCTAACATACCGCCGCACATTAACGTTTTTCCGAATACCGGATTTTTCTGTACAATTCTTAAAATATCAAAAAATTTTTTCTCCATCTCTCTCAAAGTTACTACACATGAAGTAATTCCATTATACGCCACCGGTATCTGCAGCACAATTCGCTTTTTCCGCACGTTTTCCTGATTTTACAGAAAAATCAGCTCGGCATATCCATCCTGTATACCGGCACTTTACAGTAATTTCATGCTGAATCGAGTAGGAGGCGGTGCCTAACCGCCGTCCTCTCACACCACCGTGCGTACCGTTCGGTACACGGCGGTTTCAATAGTTGACGTGCACAGACTGATAGGCTGTGGCTAAATCATAAAAGCCACCGTTTATCAGTCTTTCTTTTGTCATTGCCATGTTTACTGCAACTGTATGCGTTGCGAACCAATGTCCATGTCGGGTATTACCCGCTTGCATTGCCAAGTCTTCGGGTACTCCCATCTTGATAAGGTTACGTACCTTCGTCCTTGGTTTCTTCCACTGTTTCCATATACACATACGTATTCTGTGATAGAGCCATCCGTTGATGTCATCTATGTTGTTCTTCATACTTGCAATTCCGTAGTAGTTAAGCCATCCCCTCGCATACACCTTGATTTTCTCAAGGCTTGGCTTGATTGACTGACATCGCTTACGGGAAGATAACT
>OGDS01002200.1_pt1 | contig 12123 bp, 9 predicted proteins | sample 1570351 | NCBI WGS metagenome assembly OGDS01 (sample SAMEA2581974, study PRJEB24529) | metagenome | biome: Human gut stool | place: China | collected 2011
GCCTGTTCCCTATGAACTGTTGGCAGCGGAAGTCCAGCCGTTGGCTGCTGCCCAACTCACATTGACAATGTCTGCTTTGGCTACGACGAATCGTGGAGATACCGTACGGTTTGTGGCATCGGAATATAGATGTACGGGTACGGGATGCGATACGGCGCTACTTTTCAGCGAGGTACTTTTGAAGCCGTTGTTGTTGATGATACCGCTTAGCGTTTCTACATACGGACTGGTGAGTCCGCCGGTACCGCTTGCCACTGCACGTACGCAGCGTACGTAGAGCGTGTTGCCTTTGGCGGTGGTGGTGCTTCGCCCGTTGTCAAAGCGAGTGTAGATGGCATTGTCTTTTCCACTCTGCGATTCGGTACTCGAATAGTAAAGATTGGCAGATATCTTTTCGGCAGAGGTCTGACTTAGTGAGGGTTCTCCCGCATAAATCAGCGCCAATTCGTCTTCCGATGGCAGATACCATTTTATTTCGTCTCCCAGTATAGAGCCGTCTCCGTTGGTGTCACGGTTCTTCTCGAAGCAATAGCGGGCGGCATAGGTGTTGAAAATGGGGTCGTAAAGGTTTTCGGCTATCACATTCTCACCGGTGCGCGGATAGGGCTTGTGCAGAATGGTGGACGAGGGCAGATACACGAGGTTGTTGGTGTTGTCCAGCCCGGCGCGCTTGTAGTAATCGAATACCACCTGTGGCAACACGGCCTGCATATCCGTAGAGGGAAATCCCCATTGCATGGTGTAGGTCTTTTCCAGCCCGGTATCGGCTCCCGGTGTCAGTATCAGCCCGGTTTCCTCCACATTCTCCACGGCAAGTTTATAGTCGCCGGTGGGGAGCAGGACGCCCGGCAGACTGTATTTGCGCATACCCACTGTACCCATCGTCTGGTAGCCTTTCTGGGTGATGGGTACGTCTACGTAAGCTCCTTGTGCATTGGTGATGCGCAGGGTGGCGTTTCGGGTTGTTCCTTCCGAGAGGTATTCGTCGGCATACAGATAATAGGTTTGGAAGGTCATCTGCGTGGCATCCGTAAATGCAATGCCGCTGATGGAGGTTTTCATGTCTGTAGACGGATTGTACGTGGGACGTGCCCACATACTGGTGCCTGCCGGTACAAACTTATTGATGTTGAGCGCAGAGACTTTCAGCCAGAAGGTGGAGGTGGCGGGAAGTCCCGAGTTGTCCAGTATTTGCAGGCTGAGCGTGTTGGCAAACGAACCGAGCCTGATGGGACGCCAATCGTAATGGCAGTCCAGCGTGGTGTTCTGCACGGATGCCTGAAAGCCCGAAGCCGCTCCCTCGATACGTGAGTCGATCTCTATGTCATTGATGCCGTTGACGGTTATCTGGTAGGTATACTCTTTGCTCCGTTCCAAGTTGTAATCATTGTAGCTGTTTGCTCCCAGAAAGATGGTGGCTTTGATGCCGGTGTTTGCACCCGACTTTTGATAGAATCCGTTGGCTATGATGGCTGTGGCGCGTGCAGGGGCATAGAGATTCTTGTTATACGGGTTGGTGTCGGCAGGCGAACCGCCGGTACGGCCGCCGCGCCGGTTTTCAAAGAGGTAGAACACGGTCGCCTTGCCGGGTTTGGACGCCCCGTTTACGGTGAATGTGGTATCGGTCCAAGCAAAGGTGGCGATGGACGACAAGTAGTCCGAAGCGTTCGCTGGGTTCACGGCATCACTGCTGCGCGGTATGAGGTAAGACAGGCGGGGGAAGTCCTGCAACTTCCAGTCCGACCAAGTTACCTGTTCGCCGGCAGGCACATTGTTTATCAAGTTGACGTGTATTTTGGAGACTACATAACTAAGGTTCAGGGATACGGTTATACTGCCCGGATTGACGGGGATTGCCACGTTGGAAGCATATCCCCACATCAACATTTTACGGTTTATCTCCATATCGCCTCCTGTGGTGTACACAATGAGGTTGTTCATGTCCGTCAGATTGTGAATATCGTTCACTGCTTGCGTAAAGTTGGTGTTGACCGCAGTCAGATTGGCTATGGCGTATATGCTCATATTGCTTCCCGACAAGGTGGAAATGTTCTGAATGTTCGTTAGTCCGTTGGCATCACTGTAAGATGCGTTGGTTACAATCTTTCCTGTATGGTCGAATATGAGGATTTGGATAGAACTGACTTTCTTCTCTTCGGCAGATGTCAGTCCGGTGCTCCGTGTCTCCAGTTCACGGTTTTTCAGCTGCAGATGTATCAAGGCAGGCATTCCCTCTTCCAAGTCGGGACTGGTGGGGAGATCGTCTTCACGGGCGCACGACGCTATGAAGAACAGGCAGGCAAGGGCTGAAAGAAGAAAAGTAGTAGGCTTCATAGGGTGGTAGAGGTTTTAAAATTCCTGATTTATGTTTGATTCGTTCCACGGGTTGATGATGAAACTGACGTTTACTTCGGGGTTGCCTCCCAAGTCGATGAAGACGGAGAGCAACTTGCCTGTTTCGAGAATGAGCGGCTTTCCTTGATTGTCTGCCGAGGTTTCGTAGACCGGAGTGCCTCCTTTATAGAGTGTGACCGTCACAGCCTTGCCCTTTGAGGGGAGCGTGCGGAAAACGGGTGCCACCAGCTCCTGCAAAGTATTGAATCGGCATTCGGGCCGGTACTTGTTGCGCGTTGTCGACAATTCGCCAAGGAAGTTGATACCCTCTGCCGTCTCGCTCACTTGTAAGGTAAAATCTGTATCCGAAGTATCAAAGCGTCCCGAAATTCCTTTGACGAGAATCTCCATGGAAGCAACTCTTCGTTGTAATTTCAGTAAATGGGTGATAGTCGAGGCGCGCGTGGCGGCTGAATAATCAATATTTACAAAACCGAAGAATAAGTCATCGGGCGACAGGAGGTATCCATCGGTAGAATGGAGCAACGTCATTTGCAAATTTCCCAACAGTGCGCCCGCAGTGGGTTGCGGCATATTTTGGCTACTGCTTCGGCTGTTTCCCCAGCCTGCGATGGTGATTCTCTGCTGTTCGGGATAGTCGATGCCCACAGTCTCGTTCTCTTTGCAAGGAATGCTCTTCAGAAAACGGTTCTGTGCATCGAATACATACAGCATTACTTCGGAAACGGCATCTGTACCGATGATTTCGTTACCCACTCCGTCGTACGAGCGAATCGTGAGGACGTGTTGTCTTTTGGGGTGAGGGCAGTTATCGTGCTCATCGTCATCACAGGCTGCCTGCATGAGGCAGAGCATCAGCAGGCAGCAACCGGTGTAGATAAGGTTAGGTTTCATGTTAGTTGAATTCCTGATCTATCTGAATCACAGGGTTCCATGCGGCAGGCGTAATGGTTACGTTGATGGCGCCTTTGCTGAGGGGAGCATAGGGGTCGTTGTTGCCGAAACCTTTAATGATAGCTTTCACATTATAGATATTGCCACGTTGCACTACCAGCGATTTGTCGCCTGCATTGGTGGCGTTGTTTGCGCCCGAACCGTTCTGGTCGCCATTGATGATGATAGGATAGTAGTAAGTTTCGGCTCCCAATTTGCCTTCGAGGGCTACGATTGTGGGCGACTGGCTGTTGTTCTCCAACGCATAGAAGTAATTCTTGGCGAATCCTTTGTCGGCACTAAGGTCGGCAATTTTCAGTGCGGCATCGTACGTATTGGTTGCGGGTGATACGGGCAGGTAGCTACCGGTAAATCCGGTGATGTCACTCTTTCCGTACAAGAAGGAAGTCACGTTGGCGGTGAGGTAAGTACCGGGGGCTGCGAAGTAATCTGATGCCGACTTTACGTTGAGCAGGTAAGCGCCTGTGATGGTGAAACCCGTCATGTTGGAGGGCAGTTGAAACAAATCCCAGTCAAGGTGGATGCGTGAGCCGAGGAAGTGCAACTGAACGGTAGCCGTGGCAGGCGAAGCGGTAGTTGCGGCAGATGCGTCGATGTTTTCGGTAAATCCGCTCATCCCCAAGTTAGTACCTGTGCGCATGGCTGTCAATTGGTACTTGGCGGCAAGGTTGTAGAGGTCGGAAATGCGGGTCACCCCGGCAAAGTCGGCTGCATTGCTGATGTTGGCAATGACGTAGACGTGGCGGTTGGCGCCGGCGGTAATATTCACGCTTACAGCCGTATTGCCGCTTGTGGAGAAGTCGAAGGTGGTTTTACCGTCAAGTACGGGGTTGAGACTTGTGCCACGAAACACGAGGATGATACCTTGTCCTATCTTGGATTCGTCATTGGCTACCGGGGCACCGGATGCCTTTGTGTTCACGTCGGATGCAAAGGTCACTTTGAGTAAGGCAGGTGTGCCCGGTTCGGCAGGTTCTGTAACCTCATCATTCTGATTACAAGAAGCCAAAAACATACAGCTGATAGCTGCGAAAGAAAGAAACAACTTTTTCATAATGAATTAATTTTAAGAAAAACATAAATATATTGGGTTTAGAGAAAATATGAAAACAAGTATGTTCCTATCTAACATCAATCATATGAATTAGTTCTTTGAAAAGTCTCATTTTTTTATCCGAGCGGGAAATATTTTTGGATAATGCAGCTGATGCCTTTCAATACAATTGACAAGAATGCATTGCCGGGTAAAACTTCGACAATACATTCTTGTTTTTTTATATAAAATCACACCATGATATTGGACTACGCTTTAAATAAGAGACTTAGAGAATATTTCTGTTTGAATGGGTAATGACTTGGCAACGGTCATAAATTCAGCGTTTTACAATACTATTCAATCAAACAACTCTTATTGGGCACTATAAAATATTTTGTGTAAATGTAAATACGGGATTCAATATGGGTTCCGTATTTTTTATTTAATAGCTTTGCAAAATGAAGAAAATTATGAAAGAGAAGAATCATGTAGTGCCTGATGAGGTATTAAGTAAGGAGTTCCTTAACCAATTCAAGACAGAAGCTGATGTCAGCAAGTTTCTGAAGCAACTACACGCGCAGGTATTGGAGTAAATACTTGAAGGTGAGATGGATGCGCATCTGGATTATGAGAAGAATTCGGTTTCCGGTCATAACAGCGGTAATTCCCGTAACGGCAGCTACCCCAAGAAAATCCAAACCGAACACGGTGAAGCGGTCATACCTATTCCCCGTGACCGTAACGGTGAATTCGAGCCCATAGTTGTTCCCAAACACGAGAGTCGTGGGCTTTCCATAGAAAAACTTGTTATCTCCCTATATGCCAAAGGAATGAGCGTTTCTGACATTGAAGAGGAGATGCGTGAAATCTATGAAATAGAACTGTCCACATCAGCCATTTCCATCATCACGAACAAAGTCAACCAGGCTGCTCAGGAATGGCAGAACCGCCCTTTGGATCCTGTCTATCTAATCGTTTGGATGGACGGTATTGTCTTCAAGGTTCATGACAACGGAAAAATCATCAACAAGACTGTCTATCTCTGTGTCGGTCTGAAACAGAACGGCTTGAAGGAAGTCCTTGGCATGTGGGTGGGAAAATCAGAAAGTTCTTCATTCTGGATGGGTGTCCTGACAGATTTGAAGGCCCGCGGAGTGCAGAACATACTGATTACCTGCACTGACAATCTGAACGGGTTTACCGACACCATACGTGCCGTATTTCCTCAATCTTCCAGCAAATATGTGTCGTACATCAGATCAGGAACTTCTGTAAATATGTCGTTTACAAGGACAAGAAAGAGTTTACAGCCGATATGAAGAACATCTATAACGCGCCCAACAAGGAGACTGCTGCCGTGGAACTGGATAATTTGGGAAAAAAATGAGGAGGGAAGTACCCTTATGCCATCCTCTCATGGAGGAATAACTGGGATGACCTGACTGTTTTCTTCCAGTTCCCATTGGAAATCAGGAAAATAATCTACACAACAAACCTCATAGAAAATCTGAATGGAAAAATCAGAAAGTACACTAAACAAAGCTTTCATTCCCTTCGGATGATGCTGTGAAGAAAATGGTATACCTTTCTCTGACGGAGATTGAGAAGAAATGGACGATGCCGATTACTAACTGGGGATTGATTATGAACCAATTTATGCTTATTTTTGAAAACAGAATTCAGATATAAGAGAACTTATAACTGAATTCCGTTTACATTTACACAAAATTATGGACAGTGCCGGCTTTGAGTAAGTAATTTTAAGTAATTGCTATACACCCCTGTAACTATATAAATTACAGGGGGTTATATTTTATATCCATAATAATACCTATCTCCTATTCTGATACTTATTACCTCTTACTATTCTTCTTATAATTGACTATGATTAGATAATGGAATTGAAGCAAATTATTACTTAAAGGGAACTAAATTGAAGCTATATTATCCCAATAAACAAAATCATTTTAATCATACAAACTATTGCGGATTGTTTTATAACGTTCAATCAATTCATTACTTATTTCACGGTTTATAAAATCAATTGCAAGGATTGGTTCCCTAACAATATTAGTTTCATATATTCCCAATGAATACAACATTTCCTTGAAAAAGTGGATTGATATATCAAGATGCTGATTTGAATAGGATAATATTGGCAATATTTTCTCAAAAAGCTCACACGCCTCCGCTTTACGTCCATCTTGGAATAGGGTATAAATCCTTACATATATTTCATGCATGGCTGTTGGCATAAAACAATCTACACCACGCTCCAATCCTTCTATCATCTGTCCAACTGCCCAGCCACCAGCCAACAATAAATTCCCTTTGGTAAGCTTCTTCACATCAGTGTACTTCTTCCCTGCGGGCACAACCTCAACCTTCAGCATTTTGAAACTTTCTATTTCTCGATAAAGATGTCCTATAAAATCTAAAGGTAATCCATACCCTCCTGCATCCCAATCCTGAATTACAATCATTTCAGGAGACAATTTATCTAATTGACTTATTTCATCAAAATAGTCATCAACTGAAATCAATGGAATATTCACCAATAAAGCTCGACATCCCATTGCCTGAAACTTGACAAAATTTTCATATCTTTCTTTGCGCGTATAAGCAGATGTTCCGGCTACAACAGCCACTTCTGTCCCCGCCTCCTCAAGAGCGATACCAACAAGTAGCTCTTTTTCCGATTCCGACAATTTTAGCACTTCACTTGCCATAGCCGGAATCAAAAAACCTTTTACTCCAGAATCAATGGCATATCTCAAATGCTTACGCAATCCATTTTGATCGATTTCTCCATTATACCTAAATGGAGTATTAATTACTGTAACTATTCCTCTCAAATCCATTTTTAATTATGGTTTTATTCATCAACAGAATAAATCTTTGATATTATAAACTTTCATAGTTCCTCTATTAGTCGGTCTTTTTCATAAATTTTGTAAGTAAGAATCCTGTTAGAAATATAACAGTCGTCCCAAAAACGATCGTGAGATATGTGTGTAACGAACTATGAAAACAATAAAACGGCATTCCTTCATTGATTAAAGGAGAGAGACTCATCCATGCAATGGTTAACAACCCAAGTATTACAGCGATAATGGCATGCACGCGTTTGACATTGCGACAAACTACACCCAACAAGAACAGACCAAGCATTCCACCACTGAAGATTGATGCCAATTTCCACCAAGCATCCAACACACCGTCAATATGCATCATCATTAATCCCATAACAATACCCAATGCTCCTACAACAAACGAAGTAATATATAAAACCCTCATACTTTTTTTCTCTGGCAGCTCTTTTTTAGAAAGTCGCTTTACGAAATCTGTCAATACAATCGTTGCCGAAGAATTAATACTCGTAGCAATAGTAGACATTCCCGCAGAAAATAAAGACGCAATAATAAGACCAGTAAGACCAGTAGGAAGTCCGTGAACGATGAACCAAGGAAATACCTGATCAGATGGTGTTCCTACGGGTAATAACTCAGGTTGAGCCGTGTAGTAAGAGAATAATGCTGTTCCAATGTAAACAAAAATAAGGGATACGGGAATATAGAGCAAACCGCCAAAAAGAGTAGACTTCACAGCTTCAGCGGTCGAGCGGGTTGTCATATAACGTTGAACATAATTCTGATCTATACCATAATTCTGCATATTAACAAATAATCCATAAATCAGAACAACCCAAAACGTTGGTTCTGTTAGACTCGTACTGAAACTCCCAAGACTGAATTTATCGTGTTCCCAAGCTATCGCAAAGAGCTGATTAGGCCCCTCAGGCATGGTAAAAGTAAGAATTAGTGCGCATACTACAGCACCCACGATAAGTATAATTCCCTGTATGGCATCTGTCCAAACTACAGCAGCAATGCCTCCCAACAAAGTATATACAAGGGTAACTACACCTGTACCAATAATAATAGTCTGAATATCCCACCCAAACATGGTATTCAACGGCAGAGCCAGTAATAACAATATCGACCCTACACGTGCGAGCTGTGTAAGTAGGTAACAAACAGCCACATAACAACGTGCCCAATACCCGAAACGCATCTCAAGATAATGGTAAGCTGACACACTATTAATCCCTCTATAAAGAGGAATAAACACTTTTGCAGCAAGCCACGTAGCAATCGGTATCGAAAGGCTAAATACAAATGGATTCCAATTACCATTGTAAGCATCTCCGGGTAATCCCAAAAAACTGATACTGCTAACAAACGTAGCAAAAATTGACATACCTACGATCCACGTAGGTAATGTTCCCTCTGCAGCGGTAAATGCCGCCGCTCCTTTACAACTGCGAAAATAAAACGAGCATCCGAAAAGTGCAACTCCGCCTACAAAAATAAAGAAGACGAAGTAATCAAGTAAAGTTATATCCATTTTTATATCAGATTAAATAGGTTGACAATATATTACTTTAGATTAGTATTCTTTTATACAGCGTATATATAATTAAACTCGCCATTACTCCTAAACGGGATGAGCCGGAATATTTCTTTTAATCATGTTCATTTGTGTTGTTTTTATTGATAATTAATACAAAAAAGGTCAGTTATATTTTTCATACCTTACAGATTTCTCTACATATACAGAATGCAAGTGTTTTTACAAATATCCATTTAAAAATATAGATACTTACTTCATTTTTTAGATTTACACTTCATTTTAAAACGTTTTAGCTTTATTCCGTAAAAACGAACTTCCATCCTAAATACTTTTGCCTATAACAATTATATTCATCATTAATAATTTTATTATTCGCAATAAAGGCTACATACCCTAACTAATAAGTTTCCCGCTTCTACAGCCATATTTATAGCAACTTTCAGCACATATTATTTTTTTCAGCTGATATTCAAAAAATCCATTTCCACTGCAAAAATAGCTAAAACGTTTTAATAAACAAGCTTTTTCTATTTTTTTTTTATAAGTACACAATATTATACCATAAAACAGAACAAATTTAGATGTATCAAACATGATAAAGTTGACGTTCCAGTCCATAAAAAAACAGAATGATATTAATTTTCTCTCTTTTTCCTATCTTTGCCGCATGAAAGCAGAATTAAAAGAAAACGGTGGATTACCGACTCATATACTTTGGACACTTGCTATCGTAGCCGGTATTTCTGTAGCAAATTTGTACTACAACCAGCCACTGCTAAACGTGATACGTCACGAGCTGGGCGTCTCCGAGTTCCAAACAAATCTTATTGCAATGATTACGCAAATAGGGTATGCTTTGGGACTACTGTTCATAGTGCCGTTAGGCGACCTTTACCAACGGAAAAAGATTATTCTGACAAACTTCATCTTACTGATATTCTCACTCATAGCCATAGCTGTAGCACCCAATATTTATATTATATGGGGAGCTTCGTTCATAACAGGAGTATGCTCTATGATACCGCAAATCTTTGTGCCGATAGCTTCACAATTCTCCCAACCGGAAAATAAAGGACGCAACGTAGGCATTGTCATATCCGGTCTGCTGACCGGTATACTCTCCTCACGCGTCATCAGTGGTTTTGTTGGCGAAGTATTAGGGTGGCGTGAAATGTATTTCATCGCGGCAGGTATGATGCTGTTATGCTCCATTGTTGTCCTGAAAGCCCTGCCGGACATACGTCCCACTTTCCGAGGAAAATACAGCAGCCTGATGAAATCCCTCTTTTCCCTTATCAAAGATTATCCCACCCTACGCATCTACTCCATGCGGGCGGGTATCGCATTCGGTTCTTTCTTAGCCATGTGGTCATGCCTTGCTTTCAAAATGGGTGAAGCCCCCTTCTACGCCAATAGCGACGTTATCGGAATCCTGGGAGTATGCGGAATAGCGGGTGCATTAACTGCATCTTTCGTTGGGAAATATGTAAAGACAGTAGGAATACGCAACTTTAATTTCATAGGCTGCGGACTAATCCTCTTGGCATGGGCCTCACTCTATTTCTGTGGAAACACATATGCCGGTATCATTGCTGGAGTCATATTAATTGACATTGGCATGCAGTGTATTCAGCTTAGTAATCAAGCCAGCATTTTCGATATTTGTCCTCCGGCATCCAACCGGGTAAACACCATTTTCATGACAACCTATTTCATAGGCGGCTCATTAGGCACTTTCCTTGCAGGCAGTTGTTGGCACGTATGGAGATGGGCCGGTGTGTCCGGCATAGGTACGGTGCTCACCATACTCTCTCTCCTGATTACCATTTACTACAAAGAGAAATAAAGGAATAACATCCTTTTTAGAAACGATACATTCTTGTTTTTTACATAAAAGAAATTTCAATATGTTTTGATTTTCCCCATAAAAGTTATATTTTTGTCAAAACAGGTATAATTTAATAAATATTCATCAAAATTCATCTAACCATGGACACACAAAAGAAAATCACAGTGACAGGAGTTATCTCCGAAGGTATCAGTTTAGGTATTAAGAATGCAGCATCTATGCTGGGGGCCACAATTCTTTGGCTGCTTACAATCTGGATTCCTTATTTAAATGTCGGGACTACTATCGCCATGACAACCATTCCCATTGAGTTGAGTAAAGGAAAAGTAATTTCTCCCCTTTTCATTTTTGACGGAAAATACCGCAAATTCATGGGTGAATATTTCACATTAATAGGATTGATGTATCTTGCCATCATCCCCGCTCTCTTTTTCATGATTGTACCGGGAATCATCATATCCATAGGATGGTCACTTGCAATCTATATCTTGCTTGATAAAGGTGTAGCTCCGGGCGAAGCTATGATTCAGAGCAACAAAGCTACTTATGGCTATAAATGGACTATATTCGGTATATCATTCCTGTTAGGCTTGGCTTTCTATATCCTCTTATCTATTATATTTGCCATTGCAGACGGTGGTTTCGCAATGTTCCTTCTGTTCCTTATCAGCATTGTCTACACCGTGGCGTCACTCGGATGTAGCGCTGTTATCTATCGTAATTTGACGGCAGAAGTCCAACCGGAAACAATGGAAACCGTAGTAGAGATATAAACTACTATTGAAAAACACCAACAACCTCCTTCACCGCTCTGCAACTCCTTAAGACAAGAGAGTTAAAGGTGAAGGGGGCTGTTGTTTATTGATGTCTCCCCTATTTATCTTGACACCCGTCCTGATGTATTTCCATTCATCAGGCTTTCCACTTCATCCACCGTTATAAGATTGAAGTCTCCATAAACAGTGTTCTTCAATGCAGAAGCGGCAAGGGCATATTCCAATGCTTTTTGATCATCGTGCGGATAAGTGATTAAACCATATATCATACCACCGACAAAAGCATCACCCGCCCCCACGCGGTCTATTTCATGCTCAATGTCATAAATACCGGCGTGCCTCAGAGCACCGTCGGAATAAAGCACGGCAGCAAGCAAATTATGATTGGACGTGACAGAATTACGCAATTCCAAGAATACTTTCCGGCAACGGGGAACAAGCCCGGCTACTTCTTGTCCAAAAGCCTCGAAAGAAGGTAAATCCGACTCAAAAGAAGTATCGGCAGCATCTACAGCCTTGAAACCTACAGGATTTATGCCAAGAATCTCCCGATACTCCGGTTCCGCACCAAAAATCACATCGCTGTATTGCACCAGCGGTCGCATCACTTCGGCAGCCGTACGTCCATAGTTCCAAAGTTTCTTGCGGAAATTCAGGTCGCAGGAAATGGTAAGTCCCATACGGTCGGCTATTTCAAGCGCTTCGCGGCAGGCGTCAGCAGCCGCTTGCGAAAGGGCGGC
>OGDS01002204.1_pt1 | contig 12113 bp, 10 predicted proteins | sample 1570351 | NCBI WGS metagenome assembly OGDS01 (sample SAMEA2581974, study PRJEB24529) | metagenome | biome: Human gut stool | place: China | collected 2011
CTGTGGAGCCGGACGAAGCCCGGTCCCTTCACCGCCCAGGAAAAGCCGTCATGCTGCATGAGGCCCTGCTGGCTGCTGTCTACCACGGTGTAGTCCTCCTCGTGCTCCAGCAGCATCCCTACCACGGAGGATTTGGGTACGATGGTGTGGATGCGCTCCGCCAGCCGGATATGCCGGGGCAGAGACAAAATATCGTCATGGAAGCCGGGGCCGTCATTGGACCAGACGGCGGCGATCCGCCGCTGCACCGCCGTGGGACAGAACACCCCCGCCCACACTGCCAGATTGCCGCCCTTGGAATGGCCGCCCAGCCGCAGCTTGATCCGGGGGTACTGATGGGCCATGGCCTCCGTGTATGCCACTGCCATTTTCTGAGCAGGGACCTCCCGCATACAACTCAGATAGAAATCCTCTTTCCACCCTGCCAGCGTATCGTCGGTGCCCCGGAAGGAGAGGTAGACGGTGCCATCCCCGCACTCTGCCGCCAGCGCCGCGAACTGCTCCGCCTTCACCGTGTCCAGATGGTCCACAAAGCCGTTGAGCTTCATGTCCCGGAACCGGGGCGAGGCTGCCGTCCGGCGCAGCAGCTCCGGGATCTGATTGGGCACCAGAACGCCCATGTCGATGGGCCGACCTTCCGTTTTGGCAAAATACGCCTCCGCCGCCTTCCACAGGGGCACGGCCCTCCCCTCGCCGGGGCCGGGGACGATGCCGCCGAAGTCCACGAAGGACAGCTCCGCCAAGATCAGGTTATCCACTTCGTTAAACGGATCCTGCGCCAGCGTCAGATCCCCCCGCCAGTCCAGATAATCCAGAATATTCGCCATAGCCGTCCCTCCGTTTCGTTTTGATGAGGGTATTATATCCGCTTGCACTGCGACTTACAAGGCGATATTTGTAAATTTCGTTCTAAGGCCCGCCGTCCCCTCATAGGATGAAGCATCACAACCGAGAGGTGGACGAGATGACAAATCAAACCCGAAACGAAGTGCTTTTGGAGGGGATCCCCGTGGGTGCTCCGGAGCCATCCCATGAAAATCACGGCCAGCTTTTTTACCGTCAAATCCTGGAGGTCCCCCGGCTGTCCGGCACGGCGGACCGTCTGCCCCTGCTGGTGCGGCAGACACAGCTGCCGCTGCTGAAAGAGGGCGTTCCCCTCCGGGTAGAGGGACAGCTTCGCTCTTTTAACAACCGGTCCGGCCCCGGACGGCGTCTCGTGCTGACGGTGTACGCCCGGTCCCTTCAGCCGGGGCTGGGAGAGCCGGTCAACCGCATCCTGCTGGCCGGGACATTGTGCAAGCCGCCTATCTACCGGCGGACGCCGCTGGGCCGCAGCATCAGCGATCTGATCTTAGCCGTGCCCCGGAGCTACGGCCGGGCGGATTACCTGCCGGTGATCGCGTGGGGACAGGTGGCGTCACAGGTGTGTACCTTGGAGGCGGGAGCGCCCTTGTCCCTTGAGGGGCGGATCCAGAGCCGGGTATATCGAAAGGTGACGGAAACCGGCCCGGAGGAGCGGACAGCTTACGAGGTATCCGTCATGCGGCTGCTGTCCCCGGAGGAGGAACCATAAAAAACAGACGCCGCTTCATGCAGAAGCGGCGTCTGTTTTTCGCTGTTTTCTCAGTCGTTGGTGTAGTTGTCGAAATAGCCCTGAATGTAGACGATGGGGGTACCCTTGTCGCCGGAGCCGGAGGTCAGGTCGCACAGGGAGCCGATCAGGTCCGTCAGGCGGCGGGGGGTAGTGCCCTCGGAGACCATGTTGCCCACCAGAGAGCTGCCGTCCTTAGCGGCGATGCGGCCCTTGATGGCCTGCCGCAGCTCCTCGCCGTTCAGACCGGCGAAATCGTTATCTGCCAGATACTTCAGCTTCAACTCGTTGGGCGTGCCCTCCAGACCGGCGGTGTAGGCGGGGGACACCACAGGGTCCGCCAACTCCCAGATCTTGCCCACGGGATCCTTGAAGGCGCCGTCGCCATAGACCATGACCTCCACGTGCTTGCCGGTGGCGTCATACAGCTTCTTCTGAATGGCCTCCACCATGCTCTGGCAGTCGCGAGGGAACAGCTTCACCGTATCCTCGGTGGCCTTGTTGGTGCCCAGCAGGCCGTAGTTCTCGTTATAGCCGCTGCCGTTGACAGGGGCGGTGAGGATCTCGTCCAGAGAGAACACCTTTTCCGCACCGGCGGCGATCAGGCGGCGCTTGGTGCGCTTGCGGGTGTGGATGTCGCAGTTGATGACATTCTTGGTATAGGGCAGGATGGCCTTGGCGTCATTGGCGAAGATGACCTCCGCCTCCGCGCCGCAGTCCCGGATCAGGTCCATGTAGTAGGCCACATAGTCCACGCCGGTGAAGGGGTGCACGGTGTAGCCGAACAGCTCCCGGTATTTTTCCAGGGTCAGCACGTCCCGGTAGGGGTCCACGCCCTTTTCGTCCATCACATCCGGGTCGATCAGGTGGTTGCCCACTTCGTCGGAGGGATAGCTCAGCATGAGGACGATCTTCTTCGCACCCTTGGCAATGCCCCGCAGGCAGACGGCGAAACGGTTGCGGCTGAGGATGGGGAAAATAACGCCCACCGTTTCACCGCCCAGCTTTTCCTTCACGTCGGCGGCAATATCGTCCACGGAAGCGTAGTTGCCCTGAGCACGGGCCACGATGGCCTCGGTCATGGCCACTACGTCCCGGTCCCGGATGGCAAAGCCATCCTCCGGCTGGGCGGCAGCCTCCAAAACGGACTTGGTGACGATCTCCACCAGATCGTCGCCGCTGCGGATGATGGGAGCCCGGACACCCCGGGAGACAGTACCGACCATACGGCTCATAAATAACTCCAATCCGCCGCCACATGGCGGCACACATGATTTTAGCTTCAAGCACAGGGCCTTTTGCCCCAGCTTATTCATTTTAACAGATAGGTTGACCTTTGTAAAATTAAAAAATGCACTTTCAGATATCAATTCTGCTTATATTTTTACCTATCGTATCTGTTGGTTTTATGATTCGCTATCCAAAAACACGGTTCGGCCGTCAATCCGGTCGCCCTCTACCGTTAATATACCGTAGGTAGGCCGCAGGCCCTTGCCCACAGTTCCCGGATTCAGGAACAGCGTTCTGCCCCGCTTGTCCACCAAAGGCTTGTGGGTATGGCCAAACAGAAAGGCATCTAAATGGTCCTGCTCTGCCTTCAAGCCCGCCGTCAGCAGGGAGGTTTTCACGCCGCAGGTGTGGCCGTGGCAGATCAACACACGGCAGTCCCCTAAAAACAGCAGTTTTTCCGCCGGCTCCTCCGGACGGCAGTCACAATTTCCGGGAACGTGCTCCATGGGAATGTCCGGATACCGTTCCGCCAGCCGTTCCGCATCCCGCCAGCAGTCCCCCAGATGGAGGATCATGTCGGGCTTTTCCCGTTCAACCGCCTCCTCCATATTGGATATATTTCCGTGGGAATCCGAAAGCACCAGAATGTTCATGGCAGTCTCCTCTTGTGTGGCATATTCATAGTCAAAAACAGTATACCCTGTTTTTTTCGCCGGTGCAAGGGCCGTTGCGGAACCCGGTGAAGTATGCTATACTGCTGAGGAAAAAATCAGGACGCCGCAGAGCGGGAAAACGAGGTAATCATGGGACATTTCGATCATCTGAATGTGGCCTTCTTCACAAAAGCCGCTATTTACCCCGGCAGCATCGGCACCTTCCGCTACCGTTTTCAGCGGGAGGGCTGGACGGACGGAAAGGGCACTCTCACTGTCTGGGTCTACGAGAACACCAGCTTCGAGCTGGCCAAGGATGTGGAATCCCAGACCTTCCCGTGGACGGAGGAGGGCGTGGAGCAGGTGAAGGCGTGGCTGGAGGAAAAGTTGGCGGAACGGGGCAGCCAGCCCTATTCCATCCCCTACCCCGCCCCCAAAGCGGAATGATATGTACTGGAATGACCTGAACTCCCGGCTAAAGGCGGAATACGGCTGCAAGGTCTACAAGCTGGCCCTGTCCTCCGGGTGTTCCTGCCCCAACCGGGACGGGACGCTGGACACGCGCGGCTGCATTTTCTGCGACGGCGCAGGTGCGTTCGCGGAGGCCGGAGCCATCCCGGATCAGCTGGCCGCCGCCAGACTGCGGGTAGCCGCCAAGGCCGGGACCGATGCGAAATACATCGCCTACTTCCAGTCCTTTACCAACACATACGGGGACGCGGATCGCCTGCGGGCCTTGTATCAGGCGGCCATGGCACCGGAGGATGTGGTGATCTTATCTATCGCCACCAGGCCGGACTGTCTGGGGCCGGATATTCTGGGCCTATTGGAGGAGCTGAATCGCATCAAGCCGGTGTGGGTGGAGCTGGGCTTGCAGACGATCCACCCGGAAAGCGCCCGGTATCTCCGCCGGGGCTATGACCTGCCGGTATTCGACCGGGCGGTGAAGGACCTGAAAGCCATCGGCGTGACGGTCATTGTCCATCAGATTTTGGGTCTTCCCGGCGAAACACCGGAAATGATGGCGGAGACCGCCCGCTATATCGGTCAAAGCGGGGCGGAGGGCGTAAAACTCCATCTGCTCCACGTCCTCCGGAACACGGATCTGGCAGCAGAGTGGCAGGCAGGCCGGGTACAGACGCTGGAATTGGAGGAATATATTTCCATTCTGGAGCTGTGTCTGCGGAATCTTCCACCGGAAACAGTCATCCACCGCCTCACCGGGGACGGCGCGAAGCGGGACCTGCTGGCTCCCCTGTGGAGCGGAGATAAAAAGCGGGTACTGAACGCCATTCATCAGGCATTTCTGAGAGACAATCTGATTCAGGGAAGCACCCTATAAAAACGTTCGCCGTATGGAGGTCCATACGGCGAACGTTTTTATCATTTACTTTGCTTCTTCCGTGCAGACCTTGACGCCGGCGATGGCCATGGCGAAGGTGAACCAGAAAATGACCAGCACGCGGGGATAGTTCCACAGGAAATCCGCCAGACCGCAGACCATCGCGCCGCACATGGCAGACGCAGCGGCGGCTGCTACCGTCCTCCCCACGGAGGGGCCGTTATGCCGGACCGCCCGGGCGGCGTTTTTGATATTCCACAGCATGGAACCCACAAAACCGGTGACGCCCAGCAGGCCCATCTGGATCCAGACCTCCAAATAAAAGTTGTGGGAGTGGACAAAGGGAGCCTTGTCGTGATACAGGTTGAACTCCCGGATGTATGTCTGGGTGGCGGCGGTGCCGAGGCCCGCTCCGGTGAGGGGGGAACGGCGGATGACCTCAATGGCCGCCTTGTAAAGAGACACCCGGCTGGAGGTGGAGGAGTCCGCCGTATTGGTAATGGTGAGGATGCGGTTCAGCACCGTGGTGGGCAGGAAGGGCACCGCCAGTACGCACAGCAGGATAAAGGCTGGGATCAGCTTCGGTTTCCAGAGGAACACGAATACCGCCATAGCGACAGCCAGCCCCACCCAGCTTGCCCGGGAATAGGTCATGGCCATGGCCATGCCGCCCACGCAGAAGATACCGGCGCAGATGACTTTCCACTGCCAGCGCTTTGCCGTAAGGAACAGGGCCAGCACCAGCGGCAGCAGCAGCAAAAGCACCTGTGCGAAGGTGTTTGGATTGTCGAAAATGGAAAAGACCCGCCCCGGCATACCGGCGTTGACCTTCAGATCCACATAGGAGGGATTTACCTTCACACCCTGAATTCGCTGGACGATGCCGTAAGCGCCTGTTGCGCCCACGCAGACAGCCGCCCCGGCGCACAGCCGCTTCAGGTCCTCCCCATTCCGCACGGCACTGACGGTGATGACCACCAGCAGCGCCGCCGACACATGGTAGATCAAAAACCGGGCGGACAGCCCCGGCGCATAGGAGAAGGTCACGGCCAGCGTCACGGCAGCCAGCATCAGCGCCGGATAGAAGCCGATCCGGGCCACATCCAGACGGCGGCCCGTCCGCATAGCCCCGGCGTAAAACAGCAACAGCAGCAAAACGCCGGTCATAAAGCTGTATGCGTTGTTCCAGCGCTCGTAGGGGATGCACCACAGCGCCGCGATGCACCAGGACTGGGCAATGGAGGCACTGTCTCCCATGTCAAAGGCCAGTCGTGCGAAAAAGCTGTCCTCAAAGGTCAGGTTCCACGCTTTGTACCAAGCGTGAAGCAGTGTCCCCGGCAGGTTTACCAGGGCACTGAGCACCCGGCACAGGAAGCTGTCCCGCCAAGACCGGGCCACGATCCCCTCCCGGCACAACGGCCGCAGAATGCGGCTCTCCTCGATCTGCCCGCTGCACCAGCGGCCGGCTGCCGCCAGAAAACGGTGGAGGGTACTGTCCTCATAGACATCGCAAAGCCAGACCCATATCTGATAGGTCAGGCTGGTTTGCCAAAGTGTCATAGTTGCTCCTTACATATGATTTTTCAGGCGGTACAGCGCCGTCAGCGTACCGAACCGGCCGCTGCCGATGAGATCCGCCACGATCTGCTTGTTGCGGCCCAAGCCCTTGGGGCGCAGTTCCCGGATGGCTCTCGCGAACTCCGGCTGGGCGCAGAGGGCTTCCACGGCCTTCCGCTTTTCCCGGACGGGCTTCGGATTGCTCTTCACATACTCGTTGCCCACGGCGATCAGCAGCCCTGCCCACACTGTGTTGGCCCGCCACTGAGGCCGGGCGGCGTCAAGGCCGTATTTCTCCACGATCTCCGCCTTTCGCTCCAAAAACCGGGCGAATACCGCCGGATAGTCCCGCATATAGCGGTGGGTGGCGGAGGCGGGGTTTTCCAGATAGCGGTACAGGGGCTTGTCCGTCACCGCGAGACGGTGCACATTGGCGAAATATTCCATCAGGAACAGCTCGTCCTCCAGATAGGCCCCCTCAAAGGTAATGGCGTTGTCCCGGAGGATGGCGGCGTCAAAGAGGAAACGCCAGATGAAGCCGTTGAACACCGGCGGTTGAAGCCGGTCCCCCGCCAGAGGCCAGAGGATCTTTTCCCGGATGCCGGTCTCTTCATAGATTCCTGCCGGCAGCAACAGCTCTGTCCGCCGTTCCCCGTCAGGCGTCACGTTGTAGTGGGCACAGCCGGCGCTGTCTGCCCCGGCCTTTTCCCGCAGATACCACAAGGTCTCCAACGCCGCCGGCTCAAAGGTGTCGTCGGCGTCCAAAAAAGCGATATACGGTCCCGTGGCCTGCTCCAGCCCCAGATTCCGGGCGGTGGACACGCCGCCGTTGGGCTTGTGGAACACGCGAATGCGGGGGTCTCTTGCGGCGTAGCCGTCGCACAGGGTCGGAGAACCGTCCCGGCTGCCATCGTCGATGAGCAGCAGCTCCCAATCGGAAAAGGTCTGGGCCAAAACGCTCTCTACGCACTGGGGCAGCAGCGCTTCCGCCTGATAGACCGGTACGATCACAGAAATAGCGGGCATAAGCCACCTCCTTTCCTTCATACAAGGTGATTATAGCATAGGCACTATCGTTGGTCAATAAAAGGAGCGGGGCACAAATTTTCCTCCCGGCGTTGCTTTTGCCGCCCATGTCTGCTACACTATGGCTGAAAACAGTCATCGAAATTGCAGTTGTTTTGCGCCCTAATGGAGGCCGGCGCTGCCGCCGGCCCCCTATCTGAAAAGCGGCGGCGCCAGACCCGGGGGCGGACACTGCGGGGCGTATCAACGGGGACGCTCATGCCGCTTGTGCCATCCTATGCATCCCCGCCGCCGTCTGCCACGAAGCATGTCCCACATCTCCGGCCCATCTGCCGGAAATTTAGAGAAAAGAGGTCATCTCCATGATTAAAATTTCTCCGTCTATCCTCTCCGCCGATTTTGCGAATTTGGAGAGAGACATTCACCGCATTGCCGACGCCGATTACGTCCATGTAGACGTGATGGACGGCGTGTTCGTGCCCAATATCTCCATCGGCATCCCGGTGCTGAAGTCTATCCGGAAGGTCACGGATATGTTCCTGGATGTTCACCTGATGATCACGCAGCCGGTGCGGTACGTGGAGGAATTCTGCGATGCCGGCGCCGATCTGGTAACGGTCCATGTGGAGGCGGATTTCCCGGAAAACATTCAGGCCGCCATCGACAAGATCCACGCCAAGGGCAAGAAGGCGGGCATCGTTCTGAAGCCCAAGACCACCTGGGAGGCAGTCCTGCCCTATATCGATCAGGTGGAGCTGATTCTGGTCATGACCGTGGAGCCCGGCTTCGGCGGTCAGAAATTCATGGCGGACCAGATGCCCAAGGTGGCCGCCATCCGCAAGCTCATCAATGAGCGGAACCCCGCCTGCGAACTGGAGGTAGACGGCGGCGTGGCCCCCGACACCTGCCAGACCTGCATCGACGCTGGTGCCAACGTGCTGGTGGCGGGCAGCGCCGTCTACAAGGCGGAGGACATCCCTGCCCGTATCAAGGAACTCCGGGGGAAATGAGCGTATGAGTCATTGGAATAATCTGCCTCAGCTCAGGCTGGGCGTGTATCCTACGCCCTTTTACCGGCTGGAAAACATCAGCCGCATTTACAGCAAGGACATCTGGATCAAGCGGGATGACCTGTGCGGTGTCGCTTTGGGCGGCAACAAGGTCCGCAAGCTGGAATATCTGCTGGCGGACGCCCAGAAGCAGGGCTGCGACACCGTGTTCACCACCGGCGGGGCCCAGTCCAATCATGCCATGCTCACCGCCGCCTGCGCCGCCCGTCTGGGGCTGCGCTGTGTCCTGATCCTGAAAAAGCGGGGTGTCACGGACCGCAAGGGCAATCTGGTGCTGGACGATATTTTCGGCGCGCAGGTGGAATTTATGGACACCGACAGCTATGAGGACATCTACGCCGAGATGCGTAAGCGCTGCGAGGTGTTGGCCAACCAGGGACACAAGGGCTATATCATCCCCGTGGGCGGCTCCACGGCACTGGGCTCCATCGGCTACGCCGAGTGCGTCCGGGAACTGGCGGAGCAGGCCAAGGAGGCCGGAATCGAGATCAGCCATGTGGCCTCCGCCACTGGCTCCGGCGGCACCACCGCCGGTCTGGTGCTGGGTACCTCCCTGTTTCTCCCGCAGGCCAAGGCCACAGGTCTGGGCGTGGATACCGACCCCTTTGAGGAGATCGTATCCGAATTGGTGAAAGAAGCCGCCGGGCTGGTGGGCCAGCCCGTCCCCACAGACATGGACAGCCGTTTCCGGATGATCTACCATGTGGGCGCCGGCTACGCCATCCCCAACGCCGAGGACACCCCCTACATCGAGGAACTGGCCCGGCAGGAGGGGATCCTGCTGGACCCCGTTTACACCGGCAAGGCTTGGGCCAAATTCCTGATGCTGGTGAAGGAGGGCTACTTCGATGGGCAGGAGCACATCGCCTTTGTCCACACCGGCGGTGCGGCGGCCCTGTTCGCCATGGAGTTAGGTTAAAGAGGGAATTTCCTCCTCCCTTTAGATTCCCCCCCGCCTCGTCAGAACAAACTTCACTTTGTTTGGCCTGCCTGATGGCAGGCCGCATACCGTTTTGTTTGTTCTTCCTCTCCCCACGAAAACCGCTGTGCTGGGTTTTCGCGGGGGCCTATGTGCGGACTGGTGAACGCGCCCAAGGCGCGTAAGATGTGGTATTTTTGTCAGGCACATGTCCTGACAAAAATGATTGGAATCCCATACCGCCAAGGATACGGCGCCTCGCTTGCGTGGGACACTCGCACACTTGCGGGGTACAGCGTGTTTTTCATCAGGCACGGAAGGTAAATTGTCCCATAAGGGCAAGAGAAACTCCCCCCCCGGGGGATGTCCTGACGAAGACTGATCCAAATTTTCAACACCGTATACCATATCAATCTCCGCAGGGCAGGGTGGAAGGCTCTGCCCTGCGGATCGTGAAGGAGCATGACCCATGGAGTATTTTCCCGCGCCGCTGGAGGCGCTGGTCGAACAATTTGCCCGTCTGCCGGGGATCGGGGGAAAGACCGCCCAGCGGCTGGCCTTTCATGTACTGAGCCTGCCGGAGGAGGACGCTCAGGCGTTTGCGGACGCCATCGTTACCGCCAAGCGCACCGTCACCTACTGCCCCGTATGCCGCAATTTTACCGCCGGGGGGCTGTGCCCCATCTGTTCCTCTCCCAAGAGGGATAACTCTGTGATCTGCGTGGTGGCGGACCCACGGGACGTGGCGGCCATGGAGCGGGGCCGGGAGTTCAACGGCAAATACCATGTGCTCCACGGCGTCATCAGTCCCATGAACCACGTCGGTCCCGATGACATCGCCATCAAGCCACTGCTGGAGCGGGTGGCTCAGGGCGGTGTGGAGGAGGTCATCATGGCCACCAACCCGGACACGGAGGGGGAGGCTACCGCCATGTATATCGCCCGGCTTTTGAAGCCCTTTGAGGTCAAGGTGACCCGGTTGGCCTATGGCATCCCCGTGGGCGGCCATCTGGAATTTGCCGATGATGCGACCCTGGCCCGGGCCTTGGAGGGCCGGAGGGAGCTTTGATTTTCTGCCTTCTGTGATTTCGCCGGGAATCGCAGTCGCTTTAAACCGATAAAATTGTGTACTTTTTTCGTCGCCCTTTGTTGACAGGGGTCTGCGGGTGTGTTACATTGTAACCATCTTGGAAAGCCTTATGAGATCAGGAGAGATACCTACTATGACTTCTGTTATGTTCTTCACCTATTACTACTTTACTATGCACGCATAGTAAGGGTAATTTGTGTTGCAATCAAAAGGGCCCCCCAAGCCGATTTTTGCGCCGCACAGGTTACGCCTGTGGGGCGTTTTTTCATTCATCACTTATCATCAAAAACAATTTATAGGAGGAAACCGTTATGATCGTTGCGTTGAAGCCGGGTGTTACCCAGGAAAGCCGTGAACAGCTGATGGATTGGCTCCAGAATCTGGGCCTGCACATCCATGTGTCCGAGGGCGAGTACCAGACCATTCTGGGACTGGTGGGCGACACCACCAAGGTGGATATGGACCTGGTAGCCAGTCTCGACATTGTGGATTCCGTAAAGCGGGTCACGGAGCCGTTCAAGTGCTGCAACCGCAAATTTCACCCGGAGGACACCGTGGTAGAAGTCGGCGACGTGAAGATCGGCGGCGGAAACTTCTGCGTCATGGCGGGTCCCTGCTCCGTGGAATCTGAGGAGCAGATCGTGGCGGTGGCCAAGGCGGTGAAGGCCTCCGGGGCCAATATGCTCCGGGGCGGTGCCTTCAAGCCCCGCACCTCTCCCTATGACTTCGCCGGCCTGAAGGCCGAAGGTCTGGAACTGCTGAAGATCGCCCGGCAGGAGACCGGTCTGCCCATTGTCACCGAGATCATGAGCGTGGTGGACCTGCCCCTCTTTGAGGATGTGGATGTATTGCAGGTAGGCGCACGGAATATGCAGAATTTCGACCTTTTGCGGGAGCTGGGCAAGCTCCGCAAGCCCATCCTCCTCAAGCGTGGCCTTGCCAACACCCTGAAGGAGCTGCTGATGAGCGCCGAGTACATCATGGCCAGCGGCAACGAGCAGGTCATCCTCTGCGAGCGCGGCATTCGCACCTACGACGACTACACGAGAAACACACTCGACCTTGCGGCTGTGCCGATGCTCAAAGAGCTCACGCACCTGCCGGTCATCGTCGACCCCAGCCACGCGACCGGCATTGCGCGCCTCGTGCGCCCGATGGCACTGGCAGCTGCCGCCTGCGGCTCTGACGGCCTCATCATCGAGGTGCACAACGACCCCATCCATGCGCTGTGCGACGGCGCGCAATCCCTGCGCCCCGAGCAGTACGATGACCTCGCCAAGGCTGTGCGCCGCGTGAGAGAGGCGGTGGCAGAATGACCGCCGGCATCGTCGGCCTCGGCCTGATCGGCGGCTCGCTCGCCAAGGCATACCACGAGGCGGGCGAGCGTGTGCTCGCCCACGACATCGACCGCGATGTCTTGTCGTTCGCCGTCATCAGCGGCGCGGTGGACGAGGCGCTGACGGACGAGACGATGGCAGAGTGCGATGTCATCCTGCTGGCCGTCCGACCCGCGGCGGCGGTCGAATGGCTCAAAAATCACGCGGCAAAGATCGACAAGCACACGGTCGTCATCGACTGCTGCGGCACCAAGCGCAAGGTATGCGCGGCGTGCTTCCCAATCGCCGAGCAGTACGG
>OGDS01002209.1_pt1 | contig 12068 bp, 10 predicted proteins | sample 1570351 | NCBI WGS metagenome assembly OGDS01 (sample SAMEA2581974, study PRJEB24529) | metagenome | biome: Human gut stool | place: China | collected 2011
CTGCGCATTGAGGATCTGGATGCCGAGCGCTGCCCCCGGAAATACGCCGATGCGCTGGAAGAAGATCTGGAATGGCTGGGCCTTGTCTGGGACGAGGGCGGCAGCCACGGCGGCCCCAACGGCCCCTATTACCAGAGCGAGTGCGCCGCCATCTACACCGAGAGCTATAACAAACTGGAAGCACAGGGCCTTGTGTACCCCTGCTTCTGTTCCCGTGCCCAGCTCCATGCCGCCAGCGCGCCCCATACGTCGGATGGCAACGTCATCTATCCCGGCACCTGCCGGGGGCTGACGGCGGAGCAGATCGCCGAAAAGCGCAAAAAGAAGGCCCCGGCCTACCGGCTCATGGTGCCCGACGAGGACATCACCTTCACCGATGGCTGTATGGGCCCCCACACCGAGAACCTGCTCCACGACTGCGGGGATTTCTACCTCCGCCGCGCCGATGGCGTGTTTGCCTACCAGTTGGCTGTGGTGGTGGACGATGCCCGCATGGGGGTCACGGAGGTGGTGCGGGGCGCGGACCTGCTCTCTTCCACCGCCCGGCAGCTCTATCTTTACCGTCTGCTGGGCCTGCCCGCCCCAAAGTTTGCCCATTGCCCGCTCCTGCTGGCCCCGGATGGCCGCCGCCTTTCCAAACGGGACGGGGACCAGAGCCTGGAAAACCTCCGGGCAAAGTATACGGCGGAAGAGATCGTGGGCAGGCTTGCCTTTGCCTATGGTCTCCAACCTGAACCGGCTCCCCGCACCCCGGAAAGCCTCATTGCAGACTTTTCCTGGGACAAGGTGCCAAAGCAGGATATCTGCCTGCCGGAAAATCTGTTTTAAGCGAACCCACGATCTTTGCCATGCCCGTGCAAAGATCGTGGGTTTTTCTTTACAAAAAAACAATCTATGGTAGAATATAACTAGAGATTTTGCCGAAACAGAAAGGAGCCTGTTATGCGTAAAATGTTAAAAGCGTCGAGTTTGTTGATCTGTGCAATGCTTTTGCTCAGCGCATGTGCAAGCTCTTTGAATCTGAGACCGGGGCCTTTCCGTTCGGAAATGCAGGATGTTTTTGTTCAGCAGACGACACTTGCGGTTCCGGCCAGCCATGCCGAGCATGGGGAGGACTATGTCATTGAGTGGCAGGACCCCGTGATGGAAAAGCACGTCCGGAAATGGCTTGACCGCCCGAAGGGGGATATCTATCACAGCGATGTCTGGGATTATCAGCGAGTCACGATAAATTCCGGAACCGGTGTGAAAGATCTCCTCGTCAAAGATGCACCGGATGGGGTGGACATTGGGGGAAACGTCAGCAGCAATGAGCAGCTGGAAGCCTGTGCGGTCAGGGTAGAGGGAACGTATGATCCGGTGGCCTCTCTGGCAGATCTGCGGCATTTTGACAGCTTGCAGGTATTGTCGGTCAATAATAGAAGGGGAGCCCCACCCATTACAGATCTGACAGGTCTGGAAGAATGCAAAAATCTGATGCTTTTGAGTGTGCCCAGTGTGGAGAGCAGCGCATTCCCGACCTTTGCAAAGCTGGATTCCGTGGTAGAGCTGGAATATGGCAGTGACGGGATCCGGGCGGATTCCAATGTCTCCGACCTTTCGGCGCTGGCGCAGATGAAGTCGCTGAAGATGCTGCGGATCACCGGCAGTGAGGTCGATCTGGCCCAGCTGGCCGGAGCTGACTTGCGGGTCCTGAGACTGGACGTGACCCGGATCGGTTCGCTGGAACCGCTGAAGCAGATGGAAAATCTGAGCTTTCTGCAGCTGTGCCAAGGGCCGGAGATCGACAGCTTTGCCCCGCTGGCGGAGAGCAGTGTGCAGTATCTGAGTATGTCTCTCTCTCAGGGTGCACAGGAAGCCTACAAGGACATGGATTATACTCCCCTGACCCAGATGCCGCAGCTGATCTGGCTGGATCTGACCAACAACATCACGTTTGATACGGAAACCTGCAAAAAACTGCTGGCAAACGATACGGCCCTGAAATATCTGAAAATTTCCTATACATCAGCGGCCAAAGATGCCGAAGAGCTGGATACAGCGCACCTGAAAGAGTTCACTGCCCCGGCTCCGTAATGCCCCAAAATGCAAAACACCCATGCCAGCGCCGGCATGGGTGTTTTGCAATGCAGATTCAAAGCCGCTGCAAGGCTCTTGCGTCGCTGCGTTCCAGTGCGGTCATGGCCGTATCCAGAACCATGGCCAGCAGGATGCCCAGCAATACATCAATGCAGCTGTGCTGCTTGAGCAGGACCGTGGACGCAATGATGGAAACGCAGAGCACAGCAGAAGCAGGCCGCATCCAGCGGCGGCCCGGCGTTTCAAAGATGCGGCTGCGATAGTAGGCCATCATCAGGGTGACCGAGTTGAACACATGGATGGAGGGGCAGACATTGAGGGGCGTGTCGGTGGCATAGAGCATCCGCACGGCCTGAGCAAAGAGGTCGCTGCCGTACACCCGGTAGGGCCGCAGGTCAAGCCCGGTGGGCAGGATGACATAGCAGGCCAGCGCAATGGTCATGCCCGCAAACAGGGGCAGGCAGAGCCGCCAGAAGTCGGCCCGGGGCGCTTTCCAGAGCAGGTAGAACAGGGTGAACGGGATCCACAAGAACCACGCAAAGTAAGGCACGATGGCGTATTTGCAAAAGGGGATCAGGTCATCCAGATGGCAGTGCACCAGAACATCGGGCACGGCAATATGGACTTCGAGCCAATGGAACGCCGAAAGGTAAAACAGGAGATAAAACGCCATGAACGAAACGGGATGGCGGGAAAACCAGTTGCGCATGGAACACACTTCCTTTTCTGGAATGGGGGCCGCAGCCCCGCCTAAAGTTCTTTGCAGCGTATGATTATACCGCGCAAAGACGAAGAAAACAAGACAAAAAGCTGACAAAATCGTGAACACATCCGCGCGGAATTTGGTATGCTTTGGGGAAGCGGATGCAGGGGAGAGAAGCTTCTGCCTATTGATACGAGACAGGATGCGGGTTTCCTGCACAAAAAAGGCCCTCCCCGCCAAAACTGCAATGGCGGAGAGGGCCGGATATACGGAAACTCAGATCACCTTTTGTTCCATCCACCTGCCGCGGACAAAGCGGACGCAGAAGAACAGCGAGCGCATGGCCCAATCCAGGAACATGCCCATCCAGATGAACAGCAGGCCGCAGTGGAACTTGAGCACCATCAGGTAGCAGAAGGCCACCCGGAACACCCACATGGAGATGACGCTGACCGTCATGGTAAAGGCGGCATCTCCGGCGGCGCGCAGGATGTTGGGCAGGGTGAAGCTGGAGGGCCACAGGATCAGCGATACAGCGTTGAACCAGACCATCAGCTCCAGTGCCATGCCGTAGGCCTCCGGCGAGAGGTTGAACCAGGAGAGCGCCAGCTTGTTCAGGAAGAACAGGCCGGAAAGGTTCATCACCCAGTCCCCGGCGTAGGCGGTCAGGAGCAGCAGGCGGGAATAGCGCTTGGCCTGTGCCTTTTCCCCGGCACCCAGACACTGGCCCACAACGGTCAGCGCGCCGATGCCAACGGCGGAGGCGGGCACGTTCAGGAAGCTGGAGATGTTGCCCGCCACGGCGTTTGCGGCAATGGCGGCGGTGCCCAGCGTGCTGGTCAGGCTGGAGACCGACAGCTTGCCGATCTGGAACATGCCGTTCTCGATGCCGGCGGGAATGCCGACTTTCAGGATGCGCTTGATGAGGTCGAGGTCAGGCTTCAGGTCGGTGAGGTGGTCGATGCGCAGCGCACAGTCTGGCTTCTGCAGCAGGAACATCACGGTGAAGCAGGCGATCATCCGGCTCACGAGGCTGGCGGTGGCCGCACCCATCACGCCCATGCCGAACCCGTAGATCAGGATGGCGTTGCCGCCAATGTTCATCACGTTCATCACCAGGCTGGAAAGCATACTGATCTTGCTGTTGCCCTGGGCGCGGAACAGAGCCGCACCGGCGTTGTACACGCCGATAAAGGGATAGCTCAGGGCCGAGAGCAGAAAATAGGTCTCAGCGTAGCGCATTACATCCGCGTCAATGGAGCCGAAGATGCCCCGCAGGATGGCGTGCCGCCCCACCGCCACGATGACGGCGGTGACCACGCTGAGCGAGATCATAATGAACATGATCTGTGCGGCGCTGGCCTTGGCCCGTTTGGGCTCCCGGTGGCCGATGTACTGGCTGGCGACCACCGCGCCGCCGGTGGCCAGTGCGCTGAGCAGCTGGATCATCAGCACATTGAAGGAGTCCACCAGGCTCACGCCCGAAACGGCGGCTTCGCCCACCGAGGAGACCATCAGGGTGTCCGCCAGACCGATGGAGATGCTGAGGGCCTGCTCTGCCACCAGCGGCAGGAAAAGTGAAATGAGCTGTTGACGGTTGAACAGCGGTCTTGATGTGGTCGATGCGTCTGTCATGGTGTCCTCCCTTGGCGCGTGGATTCAAACACACCCATGATAGCGCGGAATGACGTGAAAATCAAGATGTTGTATCCAACAAATCAAAAAATCAGGCAAACTCTTTGCTGGGGGTCAGGCTGGTGCCGTAATAAACAATGTAGTCGTAGGGAATCTGGGGATTGTACGCGGCCAGATCGCCGTACTTGGCCAGAATGTCGTTCCGCAGGTTCTCCGGGGTGTAGGGTTGCCCGGCGGAAAGGGTGTCGGCGCAGACAGCGTTCCACATGCTCTCGGTAAAGGCGGCGCAGTTGAAGTAGGCCGACCAGTGGTCAGATTTGGCAAGGTTGCGGTTGACCACATCCAGCTGGCCCTGATCCAGCGAGGTCTGGACAGCGTAGATGTTCTGGTAGTAGGAATCGGCCAGATAGCGCTTGTAGTAGCCCTCCAGATTATACCAGATGCCGGTGTGCTCCCAGCGGTTGCCGCGGGGGCTGAAGGTCATCTCGGTGTTGGGCGCGATCCGCAGGCCGCCCACCTCGATGTCGTGGTCCGAAACGTTCCGCACCGAGAGGAAGGAGTGGCCGCTGGAATTGATGGAGGCATCGCCCCGGTCCTCGGCCCGGGCGTAGATGCGCAGCAGGGCCACGGCACCCTCGGCGGGTTCTGCACCGTAGGCCTGCACGGCAGATCTATGGTCGGCCTGTTCAAAATCGTAGGGGCCGCCGGTGCTGGTGGTGAAACCGACGATGTTGCGGATCTGATCCTCAAGGGGGCTTACATCGGTGATGACACGTTGGTCCTGGGGGGCGGGCGTTGCGGCGGGAGCCTCGGCCAGCGCGGCGGTGCTGCCGAACACGCACAGGGCCAGCGTCAGGCAGAGGGAAAGGGCGCGGAACAGCTTTTTCATGGGGAAACCTCCAAAGAGAAAAAATTCAGGTCAAGGATAGACGATTTTTGGGGCGCTGTCAAGAAAAAGATATCTGCCGCCTTTACCCCCGGTGCCGGATGTGTTAAAATGTAGCTGGCAGCCGTGCCCGGTGGTTTGGGGTATGGAGCCGATCGGAAGGTAAATGAATCTGACCCAGAGAGGGGAACAACCTATGCCAAAAGAAGCACACAAGGTCGTGGTCATCGGGCACCGCAACCCCGATACCGATTCCATCTGCTCCGCCATTGCCTATGCGGAGCTCAAAAACCGCACCAGCACGCTGGTCTGTGAGCCGCGCCGTGCCGGTAAAATGAATCAGGAGACCGAGTTCGTCCTGAAAAAATTCGGTGTCACGCCGCCCCGGATGTGCACCGACGTGAACCCCAAGATCCGGGACGTGGATTACCGCGAGATGCCGGGCATCCCGGGCTCCACCAGCCTGCGCCGCGCATGGAAGATCATGCGCGACCAGCAGATCGACACCCTGTCCATCACCAGCGCGGACAACGAGCTGGAGGGCATCATCACGGTGAAGGATCTTGCCACCGCCAACATGGACGTGTTCGATACCGCAGTGCTGGCCAAGAGCCGTACCTCTTATAAGAATATCCTTGAAACGCTGAACGGCACCATGGTGGTGGGCAATGCCGACGCGGTCTGCACCACCGGCCACATCAAGATCGGCACCGCCACCCCCGAGATGCTGGAAAGCAGCGTGGAAAAGGGGGATATCGTCATTCTGAGCAACCGGTACGAAAGCCAGCTCTGCGCCATTGAAAAGGAAGCCTCCCTGCTCATCATCTGCAATGGGGCCAAGGTGGGCCGCACCATCCAACGCATTGCCGATGAGACCGGCGTTGCCATTATGACCACCCCCGAGGATACCTATGCGGCGGGCAAGCTCATCAGCCAGTGCGCACCCATCTCCTATTATATGACCCGGGACAACATCCTCAAATTCACCCTCGTCACCCCTGTTGCCGATGTGCTGCGGGTGATGGCAAAGGTGCGCCACCGCTATTTCCCCATCCTCGATGAGGACGGCAAATACTGCGGCATGGTCAGCCGCCGCAACGTCATTGCCCTGCGCAAGCGGCGCATCATTCTGGTGGACCACAACGAGGCCACCCAGGCCGTGGAGGGCTTTGATCAGGCCGAGATCCTGGAGATCATCGACCACCACCGCATCGGCAGTCTGGAGACCAGCGGCCCGGTCTACTTCCGCAACCAGCCCGTGGGCTGCACCGCTACCATCATCACCCAGATGTACGATGAAAACGGTGTGGACATCCCGCCCCAGATCGCGGGCCTGCTGCTGGCGGCCATCCTTTCGGATACGCTGGCCTTCCGCAGCCCCACCTGCACCCCCGTGGATGAAAATGCCGCCAAGCGTCTGGCCAAGATCGCAGGCGTGGACATTGAAGAGTTTTCCACCGAAATGTTCGAGGCCGGTGAAAAACTGGACGGCAAGACCCCCGAAGAGGTCTTTTTGCAGGACTTCAAGGTGTTCATGTGCGGCGATATCCGCTTTGGCGTGGCACAGGGCAGCTACATGACCCGCAAGAATCTGCAGGCCGCCCAGGCGCTGCTCCAGCCCTATCTGGAGGAGGCCCGCAACAAGCAGAACGTGGAGGACCTCTACATGCTGCTGACCGATGTGCCCAAGGAGGAGAGCGTGGTCATTTGCACCGGCCGCTACGCCGCCGAGGTGTTGAGCAACGGCTTTGAGAGCCGGCCCGCCGCCGACGGCAGCTGGACGCTGCCCGGCGTGGTCAGCCGCAAAAAGCAGTTCATCCCCGCCATGATGAGCGCCTATCAGGAGCTGTAACCCCCCGATACAAAACACGAAGCCCCCGGAACCCTGCATGTTCCGGGGGCTGTTGTGTTTTGTAAGGGAGCGTCAGGCTGCGACTTTTAAGGGAGAGTTATCAGTCCAGATGGTGCCATCCAAAAGCTTTGTTACGGCCAGTGTGCCGTTCACGCTGACCCGCGCGGGGTCCAGCGCATAGAAATCGCTCTCCCGCAGGTTTTCGGGGTCTGCCGTGGGGGAGATGCCCACCACGCATACCCAGTGTCCGTAGGTGCTGCTGGTGGCGATGTGGGGGTAATTGACCTCTTTCCAGCCGGAGCCGGAGAGATGGTATTCATAGCTTGTCACGCGGTTGGTGTGCTTGGACACGCCGCTGACGGCGGTGTTTTTCAGATGTACGATGACGGGCCGCCCGGCCTGCAGCTCTTCATACAGGCGGGAAAGGCAGCCGGAAAGGGAGCCGCTGTAAGCGTAGTACCCGGCGGCAGACCATACCGCGCCGTTCGACCACATCCCGCTGCCCGAGCAGGGCTTGCCATCCAGAATGGTGCGGGCGTAGCGCAGGGCGTACCAGCTGCACCGGCCCGAGGTCTGGTTGCCGATGGAGACGATCTGCTGGCTGTCGAAGGACAGCAGCGTGATGCCGTTCACATCCTGCAATTGTGCCGCCGCAGCCTTTGGCGCGGCCAGAAAGCTCAGGCACAGCAGAACTGCTGCCATGAAAACGCGCACCGGAGCGCGCAGGGAACCATGCTGCATGGGGCAAACTCCTTTTCCTTGTTCAGGAACGGCACCCGGCGGTTCCCATTGCCTTAAGTTTAGCACCAAATCGTGGTAGAATTGTGTAAACGCCGGAAATATTTTCCGGTTTTTGCCCCGGGCACGGCAAAGGATCTTTGCGAAGATCCGTTCTGGAAAAAACAACAAAAGCAGGAGAAAATGTTTGGTGAAGCTGGCAATTGACAAAAGCGACAGTCGTTGGATAAAATAAAGCTGGAAGGGGCCCTGTTTCAAAATGGAAAGGCACCCTGCATATTATGATAAAAACACAACAAAACGACTGGAGGTCCCGACATGAAAATGCTGAAAAAACTGGCCGCTTTGATTCTGGCGGCGACCATGGTACTTGTTCTGTTCACCGCCTGCGGCGGTGATACCACGCCGACCCCTGAGGCTCAGGCAGAAGCTCAGATGATGAGCACGATCAATGCAAAGCGTGGTACGGCAGTACAGCTGTGCAATGACACCGAGCTCAAAAAAGAAGCTGAAAAGTTCTTGGATTCGGCGGTAGACATCAACACCGGTGCATGGAAAATTTACAATGCTATAGATGTCCATCGTGATGACAATGGTATTTATACGGCTAAGGTCGTGGTCAAGAATGAGTATACCGGTAAACTGTTGGAAGAGTTCTTTAAGCTGGTAAACAACGAGGATAAGAATGTGAACATCAACGCAGTTGGCAAGTGGACCAAGGTTGGTGTAGCCGCAAAGACAGTTAAGGGCAACATGTACATTTCTATCGTTGTTCAGGTTAACCCCAAAGCATAAGGATACAATAATACACTCCCCGGAGCGTGGCTGAAAGGCCGCCCTCCGGGGCTTTTTGCGTCTGGAGCACTTGACTTATAATTATAATATAATTATAATATAGATATGGAAAGCATACAGTTCGAGTGGGATGAAAATAAAAACCGCATCAATCAGCACAAACACGGCATTTCATTCCTGGAAGCAAAGACAGTTTTCTATGACGAGGAAGCATTGGTAATTGATGACCCGGAGCATTCAGAACAGGAGGACAGATTTATCATTCTCGGCCTGAGCAGTAGGGCAAATCTGCTTGTCGTGTGTCACTGCTACCGTGCGTCAGATACTGTCATCCGTATTATCTCGGCCAGAAAGGCCACAAAAACTGAATCGAAATATTATGGAAAGTGAGGTCTGTGTTATGCTCAAAGAGTACGATTTCAGCAATGCAAGGAAGAACCCCTACGCCAAGGCGCTGAAAAAACAGATCACCATTAACATTGACAGCAATACCATTGATTACTTCAAGGAGCAGGCCGAAGTGGTGGGCATCCCTTACCAGACCCTGATCAATTTGTACTTGAAAGACTGCGTTGCCAATAACCGTCATTTGTCTCTGTCGTGGCAGTGAGAAGAAAAACAGGCTCGTCCGGTTTTGCTCCGGATGGGCTTTTTGTTTGCAACTTTCCCATAAAAGATGCAAAAAAGGCTGTGATGTGGTACAATAAAAGATAGATTTTGTCGAAAGAAAGGAACCTTTGGATGCAGCTGTTTGAACTGGTCAGCCCGCGGCTGTTCCGCCCGCTGGCGGGGCCCAATCGGGCATTTTATGCGGAGCTGCTGCTCCTGCTGTGGGAGGAGTGCCGCCACACGGCGGATTATTCCATCTCCCGGGCAGAAGCGGTGAGCCGGGCCGAGGATTACTTTGCGGCACTGGCAAAGCCGCTGGCACTGGATGCCGATGACGCGGGCGACGAAGCCGAACAGCCCACCCGGGATCCCCATACCCTTGCGCTGGGCTTTCTGCTCCGCCTGCGCCGCACCGGCTGGCTGGAAGAGCAGCCCGGCAGCTATGAGGAGGAGCCTGCCCTTGCCTTTGTGCCTGAGGTGGCCCCTCTGCTGGAGGCGCTGGAAGAGATCCTGAACCCGCGCGTTGTCACCTACACCGGCAAGCTGTACAAGGCATGGCAGCTGCTGCAGAACATCGGGGAGGAAAAGAGCCCCTATGAGAATGTTCTGCGGGAGGTGGCCTCTGATCTGGAAGCACTGAACAAGTCCCTGCGGGCGCTGAACGCATCCATCGGGCATTATATCGACCGGCTCACCCGCAACCGCACCCCGCAGGAGGTGCTGGAGCTTTTCGACCAGTACGAGGAAAAGGTGGTGGCCGCCGCTTACCACCGCTTCAAGACTAGCGATAACCTGTTCAACTACCGCGCTTATCTGGAAGAGGAGCTGGACGACTGCGAGGCAGAACACCTGCCCCGGCTGGCGCTGGATTACGCCCGGGTGGAGCACTGCGCCCCCGGCGAAGCCGCCCCTGCCGTGCGTGCCCTCATCCAGAAACTGCGGGATTCGCTGGAAGAGATGAGCACCCTGATGCGCCAGATCGACCAGAGCCACATCCGCTACCGCAAGCGGGCCGTGCAGCGGGCCCAGTTCCTGCTGCTGAGCGACCGCTCCTCGCAGGGCAGTGTCACCGCTCTGCTCCGCCGCTACGCCGAGGAGATCAAAACGCCCGATCAGCTGTTCGCGCCGGATGACGGCCCGGTGGCAAAGCGCCTGCACCTCTACCCGGCGGCGGTGTTCGGGGCAAAGCCCCTCTACCCGCCCGCCGCGCCCCGCAGCGAAACGCCGCTGGCCCCGGTGCGGCAGGCCGGGCTGGATGCGGAGCAGCTGCGCAAAGAACAGCAATTGCTGCTGGATTACGCCCGGATGGCCGTGACTGAGGAAAACGTGGGCCTGCTGGCAAAACAGGCCCTTGCCGCCCGCAGTGCGGTGGCTGCCTCTACGCTGGCGGAGGAATACCCCCGCGATTTTGCCCGCATCATCGGCCTGCACACCTACTCGCAGTCGCCGCGCCGGGCTTACGATATCACCCTTACCGGAAACTGGGTCGAACGGGGCGGCTTCCGGTTTGAAGAGTTTATTCTGACACCCCGCAGGGAGGACGCTGACCATGGCCGAACCGAATAAAATGCTGGAAGAGACCGCAAACTATCTGCTCAACCACTGCTTTGTGCTGGGCGGCGTGGAGGATCAGCGGGCAAAATACCTCTATGTGCAGGATCATCTGCCCGAGGTGCGGGCCGTGTTCGCGCCGCTGGGCTATGCGGTAACGCTTTACCCGGCTCCGCTGCAGGCGGCGGCGCTGGTCAACGAGCATGAGGGCAGCCAGGCCCGGCTCCTGAAATACGAGAGCATCCTGCTGCTGGTGCTCCGCCTGCTCTACCTGCAAAAACGGGAGAGCCTTGCCGCCAGCGCCGATCAGGTGCTGGTCACGGTGGAAGAGGTGCAGACGGAGCTGCAGAAGATGAACCTGCCCCGGCGGCTGGACCAGCGCACGCTGGAGGAGCTGATGCGCACCCTGCGCAGGTATAATCTGGCCCGCCCGGTGGGGCGGCTGACCGGTCTGGACAGCCGCATCGAGGTGTTCCCCACCGTGCTGCTGGCCCTGCCGGACGCAGACCTTGCCGATGCCGCCGCCGAGAGCAGCCGCACCCGGGAGGAACTGACCCTCTACGAGCGGCCTGACGGAGATGCCAGCGGGGAGGAAGAAGAATGATCGAATTAAAGCGCCTGAAGCTCATCAACTGGCACAACTTTGAAAATGTCACCTTCGATTGTGCCCGTCTGACTTATATGATCGGTGTCAACGCGGTGGGCAAGACCACCATTCTGGATGCCATCCGCTACTGCCTGACCACCAACCGCAATTTCAATGCCCTGGGCAATAAAAAGAGCGGCCGCACCCTGCAGGGCTCTGTCCACGCCAAGCAGCGCGGTGAGAACGCCTACCGCCGCCCGGGCCGCACGGTGGCATATATCGGTGCCGAGTTCTGGGATACCGTCAAGCGGACCAGCTTTGTCATCGCTGTCCGGGTGGAATCCGAGGGCCCCATGCAGGAGCTTCACCCCGGCGACCAGACCTGGTACATCTCCGAGGACGGCATCACGCTGGAAAAGCTGCCCTTCCTTGATCCGCGCACCGGTGCCCCCAGCGCCAAGGAGGACTTCAAACCCGCCGTGGGCCGCCTGTCCTACACCCGCAGCCCCAGCGAGGCCCGGGACCGCATCTGCCGTGCCCTGGGCATTGGCCGCGCGTCCAGCCCGCTGGGCAAAAAGTTCAACGAAGTGTTCCAGATGGGCACCAGCATGGACGAGATCCCCAACTTCCGGGA
>OGDS01002213.1_pt1 | contig 12054 bp, 10 predicted proteins | sample 1570351 | NCBI WGS metagenome assembly OGDS01 (sample SAMEA2581974, study PRJEB24529) | metagenome | biome: Human gut stool | place: China | collected 2011
TCAACACCTGGTACGGCGGCGAGATGAAGAAGGGCATGTTCTCCATGATGAACTACTTCCTGCCGCTGAAGGGCATTGCTTCCATGCACTGCTCCGCCAACACCGACCTGAACGGCGAGAACACCGCCATCTTCTTCGGTCTGTCCGGCACCGGCAAGACCACCCTGTCCACCGATCCCAAGCGTCTGCTGATCGGCGATGACGAGCACGGCTGGGACGACAACGGCGTGTTCAACTTCGAGGGCGGCTGCTACGCAAAGGTCATCAACCTGGATAAGGACTCCGAGCCTGATATCTACAACGCCATCAAGCGCAACGCTCTGCTGGAGAACGTCACTCTGGATGCCGAGGGCCACATCGACTTCGCTGACAAGTCTGTCACCGAGAACACCCGTGTGTCCTACCCCATCAACCACATCCAGAACATCGTCCGCCCCATCTCTTCTGCACCTGCTGCAAAGAATGTCATCTTCCTGTCTGCTGACGCATTCGGCGTTCTGCCTCCCGTCTCTATCCTGAGCCCCGAGCAGACCCAGTACTACTTCCTGTCCGGCTTCACCGCCAAGCTGGCTGGCACCGAGCGCGGCATCACCGAGCCCACCCCCACCTTCTCCGCTTGCTTCGGCCAGGCTTTCCTGGAGCTGCACCCCACCAAGTATGCTGAGGAGCTGGTCAAGAAGATGAAGATGAGCGGCGCTAAGGCTTACCTGGTCAACACCGGCTGGAACGGCACCGGCAAGCGCATCTCCATCAAGGACACCCGTGGCATCATCGACGCTATCCTGAACGGCGATATCAACAACGTGCCCACCAAGAAGATCCCCTACTTCGACTTCGAGGTTCCCACCGTCCTGAACGGTGTTGACACCGGCATCCTGGATCCCCGCGATACCTACGCCGACGCTTCCCAGTGGGAGGAGAAGGCCAAGGATCTGGCTGGCCGCTTCATCAAGAACTTCAAGAAGTACGAGGGTAACGAGCACGGCAAGGCTCTGGTCTCTGCCGGCCCCCAGCTGTAAGCTCTGATCCCAGCATTTTTCTTCTGAACTCCATATAAAGAAGCTCCCCACCCTGTGCTCATTGACCGAGCACAGGGTGGGGAGTTTTTGCGTTTCAGCGTCTGTAAACGAAGCGTCGATTGCCTTTTGGTGCGTGGTATGCTATCCTTTTTCCAAAGGATGTGAGCACAATGGATGCGAAAACGTTCGGGGCATTTCTCGCCCGGATGCGCAAGTCACAAGGATTAACACAGGCAGAGCTGGCCCAGCAGCTGCATGTAACAGATAAGGCTGTCAGCCGATGGGAACGCGGGGTCGGCCTGCCGGACATCAACACGCTGGAACCACTGGCCGACGCGCTGGGGCTGACCCTTGCCGACCTGATGCACTGCCGCGACCCGCAGGAAGCAGATATTGCACCGGAAGTCCCGCTGGAAGATTTCTTTACCCTGCTGCGCCGTCAACAATCCATTGACTGGCGCTCGGTACGGGCAGTTTTGTTTTGGCTCAGTGCCGCACTGGCCATCTGGGGCATCCTCGCCTGCCCAGGCCGGATGGCCGTCCACTGGCGTACCCTGAGCAATGGGAACCTGCAGGCAGACGGCTGGCTTCCCTCCTGGGTGTTTTTCCCATTGTTCGTCGGGATAGAATTTCTCTCGCTGGAGCTCTGGAACAACTTTGAGCAGACCGGCTACTACCGACACTGGGGTGAGATAGGTGCCTCCGTCACCCGCTCCATGAACTTCTGCTCCCCTACTGTCCGGCTCTGGAAGTTTGTGCTCGACCTGCTGTTCTTCTTCGGATTCGGCTTCGTGGTCCCCTGCGCTGAGATGATGGCGATTCTGATCAACTGAAAAAAGGAAAGCCCTCCCATCGCTCAGGCGAAAGGAGGGCTTTCTATCATCTTATCAGAAGGTTTCCGTTCTTATATTCCTCTGATTTTAAGATCCTTTACTTTTCGTTCTTTGCACGACGTTCTTTCAGATCGCTTTCCATCTGCGCCAGCGTCTTTTTGTCCAGATTGAACACCACGCCGTACGCAATGATCATCATGATATAGCTTCCCAGATACATGATCGGCACCAGATAGCGCATCCGGGTTGCCACTTCGATCGTCTGTGCAGCCTTCAGAGATGCATCATAGCCCAGTTTGGTTGCCAGAACAAGGCCCAGAGAAGGTCCGATGCCCTGTGCAAGCTTACGGAAGAAGGAGTGCAGTGCATAGGTAGTGCCTTCTTCTCGCACGCCAAATTTCCACTCGTTGTAATCGATCGCATCTGCCATCAGAGACCAGCTCAGGCAGCTTCCGATGCCGCCACCCAGCATTGCAATGACCTGACACAGGACATAAAGGCCGAGGCCCCGGCCGTCCGGTGTGATGGGCAGAACCAGCATCAGGACGTACGCCAGCGCACAGACGACTGAACCAAAGGTCACGGCTTCTTTCTTGCCAAAGCGCTTGACGATACGGCTCACAAAAGGACTGAAGATGAAAACGCCAAAGTAGGAGATCATACCCACAATGCCGGAGATCTTTGCATTCTTGAAATAAGCCTGGAACAGGATCTGACCTGCAGTAGAGGCACCATACATACCAATAAACGTTGCGATAGGTGCCAGCGTTGCGCCCACAGCCGGGCGATTATGGATAAAGTTGTTGAACGCCTTCATGATGTTGAACTTTGGTGCATCCTCTTTCAGAGTGATCGTGGTGTCCACACGCACCTTTGTGTTCGTGACCATAAAGCGGAAGCAGACCAGACCGATCAAACCCATGATCAGAGCAATGACAAACATCTGCTCACCACGCAGGTTGTTCTGGTTATCATAAATGATCACCGGGATCAGCATACCGGTCAGAAGCGCACCGCCCATAGAACCAATGGAGCGGAAGGTAGACAGCTGTGCACGCTGGATCGGGTCATCCGAGATCAGAGACAGCATCGAGCCATACGGCACATTCGCAACGGTGTAGAAAGCATCCCAGATCATATAGCCTGCCACAAACAGAATGTTCTTGACCATACCGGGAGCCTGCGGGAACGGCAGATAGCAAAGTGCACCGGCCACGGTCAGTCCGATCGCACCGAACCAGATATAGGCAAGGAACTTGTTCCGGCGGTATTTGTGCGTATCCGCATCTACCATTGCTCCGATAATAGGATCGTTGATTGCGTCCCAGATCTGCACGATCAGCAGAAGGGATGCCATCAGGTAGTTGTCGATCCCCATAAACTGCGTCCAATAAATCGTCAGGTAGCCTTTGAGTGCAAAACTCATATTGCAGCCAAAGTCACCCGCTGCGTATGCAAGTTTATCACGCAATCCAAACCCTGCAGACGCATCCACTGTTGATTTTCCCATGAAAATACTCCTTCCTGAACTTTCCGGACAATTTTGGCACACGGCCCGCAAGCCGTATGCGCATTTATAAATCCATGATACGGCATCTCTTTCCAAAATGTTAGAATTTTTTTACGATTTCGCCCGAAAAATTTACGATTCAAAAGTATTTCTTGTTGTATCCTTTAATTCATGCAGTGTTTTCGTAATTCTGTACAAACAATCTTTTCTTTTTTGTATACAAAATATTTTTTCTTAGCCGAATCTTTTCTTTGTTGAGAACGGCGTTGTGCGCCGAGCATAAAGCAAGGGCCATTGCACGAGAATCTGTGCAATGGCCCTTGCTTTATATTGTTTCTTATTTCGCCGCCTCAAACTCGGCTTCGATCTCCTTCGAGGGGGCGGGGGTGACCAGGCTGACCACCGCACAGACAAGCAGGGAGGTCAGGAAGGCAGGCAGCAGCTCATAGATGCCGAACACGCCGCCCAGAGGGCTGACGAGGTACTTCCAGACAAAGACCATCAGGCCGCCGGCGAGCATTCCGGCCAGCGCGCCCTGCCAGTTGCAGCGCTTCCAGAACAGGGCGCAGAGCATCACGGCACCATACGCGCCGCCGAAACCGGCCCATGCAAAGCTGACGATGCCGAACACGCTGGAATTGGGGTCACGGGCCAGCACCACGCCCACCACACTGACGCAGATGATGGTCAGGCGGGCGGCAAACAGGCTCTGGCGCTCGGTCAGCTTCATGTGGCCGAACTCCTGCAGGATATTCTGGGAGACGCTGGACGCGGCAGCAAGCATCTGGCTGTCGGCGGTGGACATGGTGGCGGCAAGGATGCCCGCCAGGATCAGGCCCGCCAGAACGGCTGCCAGAATGCCGTGCTGTGCAATGAGGTTTGCAATGCGGACGATGACCGTCTCGCTGGAGGAGCCGCTCAGGTACTCCAGCGCGCCTGCCTTGGTCATGCCAAGGCCCACCATACCGATGATGATGGAGGCGGTCATGGCAATGATGACCCACACGCTGGCAATGCGGCGGCTGAGCACCAGCTTCTTTTCATCCTCAATGGCCATGAAGCGGAGCAGGATGTGGGGCATTCCGAAGTAGCCCAGGCCCCACGCCATGGTGGAAACGATGTCCAGCAGGCTGTACGAGGTGGCCGTGCCCTCGGCGGCGTTGTGGCTGGCCATCATGGTCAGGTAGCCGGGCAGGCTCTGGGCGTTGGCCACAACGGCATCCCAGCCGCCTGCCGCGCCAATGCCGTACACCAGCACAGCCACAAGGGCCAGGCTCATCACAACGGACTGGATAAGGTCGGTGGTGGTAACGGCGCGGAAGCCGCCCGTGATGGTATAGCCCACGATGACGCAGGCCGAGACCACCATGGCCGCCATGTAATCCACGCCGAAGAGGCTGTGGAACAGCTTACCGCAGGCGGCAAAGCCCGAAGCCGTGTAGGGCACAAAGAACACGATGATGATCACCGCGCCCAGTGCGTTGAGCAGATTGCGCTGGTCGTGGAAGCGCAGGGACAGGAACTGCGGCACGGTGATGGCTTCCAGATTGGCCGAATACCGCCGCAGCCGCCGGGCCACGATGAGCCAGTTCAGCCAGGTGCCCAGCGCCAGACCGATGGCGGTCCAGCCGGGCGAGGCGATGCCGGTAAGGTAGGCAAGGCCCGGCATTCCCATCAGCAGCCAGCTGGACATATCGCTGGCTTCGGCGCTCATGGCCGTGACCAGCGGGCCCATCTTGCGGCCGCCAAGGTAGAAATCGGTGCTGTCGTTGTTGGACTTGCTGTATGCAAACCCAACCAACAGCATTGCCACCAGATAGATGATGATGGTGGCGATGATGCAGATGTTGGTCATATACTTTTTCCCCCTTGTCTTTCCAAATGAAAGTACGCTTCGATTTTACCACAGTAAAGCATCAAAGTGCAAGCCTTTTGGCAAAACTTTGTCCCGGTTCGCCAAAAGTCCACGAGTGGCGGACAAAAAGTTTTCAAACAGAAACGGGAGGTGCCGGTGGGGCATCTCCCGTTTGTTTCAATGATAGAATGTATCAAAATTGATCTGCCGGTAGAAGCGCTGCTGGAGCTGGTCAAAGTTCTCGCAGTTCTGGGCCAGCAGCCACATGACTTTGGTGACAACGGCCTCAATGGTCATATCGTGGGCCTCCAGGAAGCGGAAGCGGTTCTTGACCCGCTTGCCCACCTCGTAAATCCCCACATCGCTGCCCTCATAAGTAACCTGCGTGGTCAGGATCAGGATCTTGTGGGTCTGGTCGTAATCGCCCAGCTCCTCGGCAAAGGCATCCATGAGCCGCTGGGGAATGCCGCCCACGCCAAAGCTTTCCACAATGACACAGTCATATTGTTGAAAGATGGCCGGGATAAGCTCCGGCCCAAGGCCGGGGGTCAGCTTGAGCAGGAACACTTTGGGGTTCAGCGCCCGGCCAAACTCCACCGGACCGGTGGGCCAGGGCGAAGCCACATACCGTACCAGCCGGTCGCCCTGCACCAGCGCCAGCGCCGGGAAGTTGACCGACGCAAAGGCATCGTAGCTGATGGTCTTGTTCTTCTTGGCGCGGGTGCCCGCAATGACGTGCCCCCCAAACACCACCATCACACCCCGGCTGCCCGGGTCAAGGGCGCAGATCACGCTGTCCCGCAGGTTCTTCTTTGCATCGGTGATCTCGTTGGAAATGGGCTGCTGGGCACCCGTGAGGATGATGGGCTTGTCCGCATTCTGAATAAGGTAGGACAGCGCCGCCGCCGAGTAGGCCAGCGTATCGGTGCCGTGGCAGATGATAAAGCCATCGTAAAGCGCATAGTTTTCCTGCACAGCCTTGGCCATCATCAGCCAGTGCTCCGGGCCAAGGTCGGTGCTGTCGATGCTGCACAGGTTGAGCGTTTCCGGGCAGCAGAGCTGCTGCAATTCCGGCAGATGGGCCAGCAGCTCCTCGCTGGTCAGAACAGGCTTGAGCCCCTGTGCGGTGCGCACGCTGGCAATGGTGCCGCCGGTGGTGATAAAAAGCAGGCGCTGCTTGGACATAGGTTTTTCCCCTCCATGGTGTCGATTCTTGCGATATTTTCAGTATAGCACAGTTCGTCGGAGATGAAAAGTGCGGGGAGTTGAGGTATAATAGTTATCATAAGATCAAGCTATCCTCTGTACAACCTACCATAAGGAGAAACTGCCATGTCTAACATTGTGATCATCGGTTCCGGCCCCGCAGGTGTCTCGGCGGCATTGTATGCCGCGCGCGCCGGGGTGCAGACCACCGTTCTGACCAAGGGCCCCGGCGCACTGGACCGGGCCGAGCTCATCCAGAATTACTACGGCTTTGCCGAACCCATCACCGGTGCCGAGCTGGAACGCCGGGGCATCGAGGGTGCCAAGGCCGTGGGGGTGGAGTTCGTCACCACCGAGGCCGTGGGCCTGACCTACACCGACAAGCTGACCGTGGAGACGCTGGCCGGGGATTTCCCTGCCGATGCTGTCATTCTGGCCACGGGGGCTTCCCGGGCAGCGCCCCGCATTCCGGGCCTTGCCGGGCTGGAGGGCCACGGCGTAAGCTACTGCGCCACCTGCGATGCCTTTTTCTACTGCGGCAGGGATGTGGCCGTGCTGGGCAGCGGAGAGTACGCCCTGCATGAGGTACAGGCCCTGCTGCCCGTGGCTCACAGCGTCACCCTGCTCACGGGCGGGGCCCCGCTGACGGCACAGTTCCCGCCGGAGGTGGCCGTGCGGACGGAAGCCGTGGAAGCCATCCTCGGCGAAGAGCGGGTCACCGGCGTGCAGCTGAAAGACGGCGGGACGCTGGAAGTCTCCGGCGTGTTCGTGGCGCTGGGCGTGGCGGGCAGCACTGCCCTGGCCCGCAAGCTGGGGGCCGAGGTGAACGGCAGCCGGATCGTGGTGGATGACCACATGCAGACCTCCCTGCCCGGCCTGTATGCCGCCGGAGACTGCACCGGCGGGCTGCTGCAGGTCGCCAAGGCCGTGTACGAGGGTGCCGTGGCAGGCACCGAAGCCGCCAAAGCCCTGCGGAAGTGACCCAGACAGAAAAAGGACGCTGTGCCCTGCGGCACAGCGTCCTTTTATTGCTTTGCTCAGCTCTTGCAGCCGGATTCCTCTTCGATGCCGGTGAAATCGCTGGCTTCCGCGATCTTGGTGGTATCGAACTTGCCGTTCTCATCCTTGGGGGCAACGGCAGGGCCAGCCTCCACAGGATTCACGGTCGTTTCCTCTGCCGCAGGCTTTTCCTCGGCAGGCTCCTCTGCCCGGGCAGCTTCCACCACCGGGGCTGCGGGCGCAGTCTCGGGCTCGGCAGGAGCCTTTTCAAAGGCAGGGGGCCATGCGTCACCGGGAGTGGTCTCCTTGGCCTCGCCCTCGGCGTAGGCTTCGGCAGTCTTTTCAGCCTCGGCGGGGTCCTTTTCAGCTTCCTCGGGGAACTCCACGTTTTCGACGTGGAGCGGGTCCTTGTCGTTCAGAACTTTGTCCAGCACGACGATGGCGGCACCGGTAACAGCCACAGCGGCAACGGCACCCAGAACACGGAACAGAGTTTTCATGGTGAAGTCCTCCCTGTATAAGATAGGATTAAGAGAATGTTACGACATCGTTCTGCGGCTTTTCGGCGGGCTCCACCGAAATGGCGGTCAGCACCGGGCCCTTGCCGCGGTAGATGTTGTGGAACTTGTAATTGACCTTGGCGGTCACAGTGACCCAGGCGCGCTGCTCCAGTGCCTTGTAGCCATCATAGCTGCAGGGGAAGCCCACGAACTGGATATCCTGCACACAGCAGGTCATTGCAAAACGGCCGGGTACAAAGCTGTTTTTGCCCGCGCGGTTGGTCTGGCAGACCTGCGCCAGGAACCGGACGGTCTTGCCCGTATACTTCTGGGGCTCGTCCTGGCAGTCCATATACCAGATGCCGAAATCGTCCTCGCCGATCTCAACGATCGGGGCGTTCAGATCGAAGGGCAGCGGGTCAGGGATGTCATCGTATGCCACGCTGCCGTCGGCGAACTCATAGGCGATATCGCACTTGCGGGAGGCCTGACGCACCAGCTTGTGCAGCTCCTGACGGGCGGCATCGTTGTTCACGGCCTCGGCGCGGTTGAACACGATCAGCTCACTGCGGGCGATCTTGTCCAGCAGCAGAGAGCGCATGGAGTTGTCGCGGGCGTAGGTCAGAGCCGTGGTGCCGTCGGCCGTGGCAATGCACTGGTAGACGATCCAGTTTTCGGGCAGGTTGTTGGCCAGATCCTGCAGCAGCCACATGCCGTTGTACTCAATGACCACACGGCCTGCGCCGGATTCTTTTTCGAGCCTGGCCAGATTCTGGGGGTTCAGCTCCGCCTTATCCTCGAGGACCTTCAGGGTCACGCCGGGGAAGGCGAACTTCTTCTCGTTATATTCTTCCTCGCCCTCCTCGCAGACCAGCAGCAGGGTCTTATCGCCGGAGTCGAAATTGGGGTCTTCAAAGGTCTCCTGAATGAACTTGGTCTTGCCGCTTTCGAGGAAGCCCACAAACAGGTAAACCGGGATCTCGTTTGCCATAATCGGTTTTTCTCCTTACACAACTTGCAGCTCAGCAGCCAAACAGTGCGGCAATGGCCTTTTCGTCCAGCTTGGAGCCGATGACGACCAGCTTGCCGCCCACGTCGGCACCGCGCTGACGCACTTCCCACTCGCCGGGGACGTAATCGAACTCCAGCCAGCCGTCGGCACCGCCGTCCACGATGCCCTTGGAGCGCAGGATCATGCCGTACTTGCCGCCGTCCAGCTCGGTCAGTGCACGCTCGATGTCTGCCTTGCTGAACTTCTTGGCCGTCTCGACACCCCAGCTGGTGAACACCTCATCGGCATCGTGGTCGTGGTGATGGTGGTGATGGCCGCAGCAGCAGTGGCCGTCCTCATCGTGGTGATGATGCTCATGCTCATCATGGTCATCGTCATCCTCATGGTCGTGGTCGTGGTCGTGATGGTGGTGGCAGCAGTGCTCCTCGTGGTCATCATCCTCGTGGTCGTGGTGATGCTCGTGCTCGTCCTCATCATCGTCGTCATCGTCATCGTGATCATGGTGGTGATGGCCGCAGCTGCACACACCGTTCTCATCGTAATGATGGTGATGATGCTCGTGCTCTTCTTCCTCGTCCTCCTCGGCGTGCTTCTCATTGGCCTTGGCAGCCATGGCGATCAGCTCCGCCTTGAAATCGTCCTTGGAGGACATGGCCTTCAGGATCTGCTCACCGGTCAGGGAATCCCATGCGGTGGTCACGATGGTAGCGGTGGGGTTCTTCTCGCGCAGCATGGCGACCGCTGCGGCGATCTTCTCCTCGCTGGCGGTCTGGGTGCGGCTCAGGATGATGCAGCTTGCGTGGCTGATCTGATCATCATAGAACTCACCGAAGTTCTTCATATACATCTTGACCTTGTTGACATCGGCCACGGTGACAAAACTGTTCAGCTTCACATCCAGATGCTCAGCCACGCCTTCCACAGCGCGGGTGACATCGCTCAGCTTGCCCACACCGGAGGGCTCAATGACGATGCGGTCGGGGTGGTACTGCTCCACCACCTGCTGCAGAGCGGCACGGAAATCGCCCACCAGAGAGCAGCAGATGCAGCCTGCGTTCAGCTCGTTGATCTGGATGCCGGACTCCTTCAGGAAGCCGCCATCGATGCCGATCTCACCGAACTCGTTTTCGATCAGGACCACCTTCTGGCCCGCAAAGGATTCCTTGATGAGCTTCTTGATCAGAGTCGTCTTGCCGGCACCAAGGAAGCCGGAGAAAATATCGATATTCGTCATAATGCTGTATGCCTCTTTCTTTTTCCAAAAGCCCGCAAGGGCCGTTCAGCAATCAGAGCCGCAGAGTGCTGGCTCAAAAATCTTACACTCCTATTATAACAAGGCTGTCAATGGGAAACCGCCTTTTTTGATGAGAAAATTGTAACTTTTTTTGCAGTTTGGCTGCGTTTTCAGAAAACGCTGCCTCCCGGACACAAAAAAGCCCCCGGAACGTGGCAGAAAGCCCGCACCCGGTAGCCGTTTCAGCTGCCCGAGCACGGGCTTTCTGTGCATAAGGTTTGGAATAGGAAGGAAAGGGGAGATAAAGGAGAACTTCAGTTTTATGCGGCCTTTGCCGGGGCAAAGACCAGTGCCTTCTTCCGCCAGGCCTGCATCGAACGGACGATGCAGCTCAGGGTGAAGTTGATGACAAAATAGATGACGCAGGCCGCGCCGAACAGCACCATCACATCCGAAACATTCACGGTGCCAAGGCCGTTGTAGGTGCCTGCGGCGCTCAGCAGCTGGCGGATCCGTGCCATCAGCTCAATGGTCGCCACGTTGGCAAGGTAGGAGGAATCCTTGATGGTGGTGATGACCTGGCTGAGCAGGGTGGGCACGATGTTGCGGTAGGCCTGCGGCAGGATGATGTACAGCAGCACCTCCGCAGTGTTGAAGCCCTGTGCATACCCGGCTTCAAACTGGCCCTTTGCCACGCCGTTCAGGCCGCCGCGGACGATCTCCGCAATGACCGAAGAGTTGAACAGGATCAGAGCCAGCGCGGCCTTGAACAGCAGCTTCATTTCCACGCTGGTCAGGCCGAACATTTTCCGGGCAAAGAATGCCGGGCAGGGACAGAAGACCACGCACACGAAGATCCAGAGCAGATAGGGCGTGTTGCGGAAAAGCTCAATATACGCCGCCGAGAACCACCCCAGAATGCGGGCCGGGCCCTTTTTACAGTAGGTGCGGGCCAGCGCCAGCAGAGAGCCCAGGATCAGGCCCAGAATGACACCCAGCACCGAGAGGATGCAGGTAAAGGCCACGCCGCGCAGCAGGTACAGGAACACACCCGGCTGCGTCAGGATCGAAAAGCTGGAAGCCAAAGTGCTCATATCATGCCGCCTCCTTCAGAGCCGTGCGCTTGACCGCGCGCAGAGCCGGATCTGCCTTGCCCTTGCGCTCCTTGAGCGAGGCCTCCCAGCGGGTGGCCAGCGTGGACAGCGGGAAGCACACCACAAAGAAGATCAGACCGCAGACGATATAGGCCGGTGCATACGCGCCGCCGGTGGAAGCACCGGTGACAAAGCTGTAAGTCACGCTGATGAGGTCGGCACCGCCCACGATGTACAGGCAGGAGGTGTTCTTGAACAGGTTGACCACCTGATTCACCATGGGAGGCAGCATCACCGGAATGCTCTGGGGCAGGATGATATAGCCCATCCGCTGCAGATAGTTGAAGCCCTGTGCCTGTGCGGCCTCGAACTGACCCTTGGGCACCGCCTCAATGGCGGCACGGACGACCTCGCCCATATACGCACCGGTGTAAACGCCCAGCGCGATGATGCCGGTGCGGATCACGCCCAGGCTCAGGCCGGCAAAGGCCAGTGCGTAGTACAAAAAGCACAATTGCAGCAGCAGCGGCGATTACTCAGCATCCGCTGAATCGTATTGTAGGTCATCTCCCCGCCCATCGAATTTTTAATGTTGTGTGCCTTTAACCAATCCCGCAGATCAGTCATGGTCGCGCCATCTGCATATTTCTGGAACGTCTGCTCCACATACGGGGCCAGCAGCGGGTCAGGCTGGTAATGCCGGGTCTCATCGATCATGTAGCCGAACGGAATCGTGCCACCATTATAAATGCCCTTGAGAGCGTTCTCGGTCATGCCGCGCACGACCTTTTC
>OGDS01002220.1_pt1 | contig 12027 bp, 6 predicted proteins | sample 1570351 | NCBI WGS metagenome assembly OGDS01 (sample SAMEA2581974, study PRJEB24529) | metagenome | biome: Human gut stool | place: China | collected 2011
GTTCAATTATACCATAATAGGAATGTGAATTAAAATAGTTTGTTATTTAAAGTGGATTATACTAGAAGAGAGGTGTATATACTTGTGTGTGGAAGAGTATATTCCGTTAAGAATTGCGGAACTATGCCGGAAGCGAGGATATACAAAATATAGGTTAGCTCAGCTTACAGGAATAACGCAGACGGCTCTGGAAAATATGCTGAATCAGAAGAGTATGCCGACGATGGCTAATCTGGAAAAAATATGTGATGCTTTTGAAATTACAATCGCACAATTTTTTTCAGATGATGAAAGCAGATTGGATCTGACAAAAGAGCAAAAAGAAATACTTGAGATTTGGGATGGCTTGGATGAGAAGGAAAGAGAAATTTTTATGACTTTTATCCGCAGCCTGAAGAAGTAATGGACAGTTCGACAAAGATGCGAGCTGTCTTTTTTATTTGAATCTATATAAAATATGCATTTTATACGCATGAAGAAATTGACAGAAAATTTGGGGGGGGGGATAATTATACTGTATACTTATGCCACTTTTGAAAACACAACATCAGATGCTGGTACAACCAAAGTAGACAACAAAAGACGAATTTGACGAGGTGCTGAATGGCTTATACGGTAAAACAATTATTAGAATCGAAACAATTTCCTGATATGAGATTAGTGACATGTAAAGAAAATCTGAATCAGGAAATTAAAGGTATACGAATTATCGAAATAGAAGATATGGAAAGATATCTGACTGGAGGAGAGCTTCTTCTTACAAATATGAAAGTGTATTTCGGAGAAACGGACAGAGAGTTTCGGAAACATTTGAATGAACTGGAGAAGAAACAGGTCAGTGGATTTATTATAAAGCAGCATCCGGACATGGTACAGAAAGTCAATTATTATGATATTTTATTAAAGTTTTGTTCGGAACGTAATATTCCAGTGATAGAAATTTCGGAAGATGAGTATTATTGGGGTATTATAAAATATGTTATTCTGCAGATCTATGATGAAAATATCGCACGGTTGATTTATTTCAAATTGACACACGACAATATTTCTAACATGTTATTGGATGGAGAGAATTTTGAAGATCCAACTAAAAATATTTTATTTCTATTGTCTTCTATGATTGGCAATCCGGTAGCGTTATATTATAGTAACTTAACTTGCTGTGCGTCCACAACGCAGGATCTGTCTGATTTTGTATTTGAGAAAAATGTTGAGAAATATAAACCGGATATTGTTACCAGATTTGAATACAAAAAACAGAGAAAAGAGCATACGCAATATATTACAAAAATACATGTGTTAGGTCGGGTAGAAGTTTATTTGGTAGTCACGGAAGTGAATATGCCATTAACAATACTGGACTATATGGCATTGGAAAATGCTGTTTTTACTTTACAGTATAGTTTTATGGAAACATATGCTCGAAATGAGATAGAAAAAAAATATCAACGAGATATTGAATATAGCTTGCTTAATGGTTTATTAACGGGCGATGAATTGAGTAAAGCTGCAAGAATGCTAAAATTGGAAGATACAGATCAATATTGTGTGGTAAGTTTTCATACGATTTCAAGCAATAGCGAAGATTATTATACAAAAGAAGAATTAGAAGAAATCGGAGTGATAGAAGGCGAGATTCAGAGATTACTTCCGGATGAACATATTTACCGGAATCTGAATCAGATTGTGTGTATTCATGAAATTAAGCCTGGGGAAACACAAGCAGGGTTCCGGGAAGAAATAGAAAAATTATATCAGACAGTACAGAAGCAGATTTTTCACAGAAATAAGACAACGGATTTTCAGATTGGCATTGGAAGTATTGTTAATGGATATGGAGATTTGAAAAAATCTTTTAAGGATTCAAAGAAAATCATAGACTATATGGATATGCTCAGATATCTCTATGGTGATAAGAATATATCGGTAGCCGATTTTTCTAAGCTCGGTTTTTTCCAGATTTTTGAAAAAATCAAAAATCGTGATGAACTGATGGAATATGTGCCAGAGTCACTTGTGAAATTATATTGGTATGATAAAGAACATGATGGAGAACTGATTGAAACGTTGCAGGCGTATCTGGACTGTGATAAGAGTGCGAATAAAGCAGCTGAAAAACTCTATGTAAATTATCGTACTCTTTCAGGGCGATTGAAAAAAATAAAAGATATTTCCGGCATTGATTTCAAGAATTCTGCTGAGATGCTGGCTGTTAGAAATGGAATCGTTTTATTCAAAATGGCAGAAACACTGTAATTCAAAGAGAAACTATATCTCTATGGTATGGTTTCTTTTTTTGCGAAAAACCGATAACTACAAATTTTTTGTAGCAAAACGTGAAAATATCTTCCTATTCTCTGTATTATTTTTGCAAAAAACAAGTGCTATACTTTAACCAGTACATAAAAGGATACCTTGATTATCTAAGTTGATATGAAGCAGGAATGAAACATGAAAAAGAAACAGGTTGAGAAAGAACAGAATAATGAGAAACAGCTTCCCAGACAGGAAACGACACTGGGAGAAGATATCTTTCAGCTGTTATTGAAGATTGTTCTTATCATTTTGGCGGTCATCCTTGTTTTTACATTTATGTACGGGATGGCGAGAATCAATGACGTATCTATGAAACCAGCAATAAAAGATGGTGATCTGGTCATGTATTATCGACTGGACAAGCGTTTTGTGTCCGGTGATATTGCAGTATTTAAGAAAGATGGCAGAACAACCACAGGCAGGGTCGTAGCAGTCGCAGGTGATACCGTAGATATAACAAAAGACGGTTTGATGATTAACGGCGCTACGCAGATTTCACAGGATATTTATTTTGACACCACACAGTTTCAAAATGGAGTTGACTTTCCAATCACTGTTGGCGAAGGTCAGATATTTGTACTGGGTGATAACAGACCGGAGGCGTCAGACAGCAGAATCTATGGCTGTATCAATGTAAAAGATGTCAAAGGAAAAGCGATTGCGGTTATTCGGACCAGAGGACTCTAATCCCCTCCTCCGTTAATCAAATAAAAACAAACAATATTATTTACAAGGGAGGAATCATTATGAGCATGAATAAAATGTTCAAAAAAGTGCTCGCAGTTGTTGCTGCTGGTGCCATGACGATGGGAATGGCAATGCCAACATTTGCGGCAGATGAGGGCAAGACAACCGAGGCTTGGATTACTAAGACCTACAACACAGAGGTCGGAAAGGCTGAGAAGTTTAGCTTTACAGCAGAGCAGGTCAAGACAGGAACTGGTATCATTACAACAGATGCAGCGGTTACTATGCCGGAGATATCATTTACCGATACTGAAACAGGAACAATTTCTAAGAGAAGTCAGATTACATTTCCGACATATCCAGAAGCAGGAAAGTATGAGTATACTGTAACAGAGACACAGACAGCAGATCCAATAGTAGCAAACAGTGAGCATGAAAAAATGATCATGTCACAGGCTGAGTATACAATGGATGTATATGTTACAGATGGTGCAACTGGTACAGAAATTTCTAATATCGTTGTAAATAAAGTGAGAGATGATGCAGGTCAGACAGAAACTGGTAAAGTAGATATTGGAAATACCGATACTAATACTTTCATCTTTACTAACACTTATGTACAGGAAGCTGGTACAGGTACAAATCCTACAAATCCAGATCCGATTTATAATCAGTTTGGCTCTTTGAATGTGTCTAAAAAGATTGTTAATGCAAATGGTACAACAACAACTCCTGACGATGAGTTCACTTTCACAGCAACATTTGCATTCCCGAATGGAACAGATGCAAGTACACTTGGCGGAATCAAAGATGCTAATGGAGGTGATGTTACACTTGCTGAGGGCGGAACATACACATTCCATTTGAAAGCAAATAAAAACATGAAATTCACTGGTGTTCCAGTAGGAACAACAATTACTGTAAAAGAGTCTGCAGCTAAAAACTATAAAGGTAGTGCTGAAATCACTATCAATGGTACTAAGCTGACTTCTGTTGCTGCAACATCATACAACACAGAATTTACAGTAGTAAATAGTCAGAATAGTCAGAAATTAGGTCGGAAACAGAATACCGTTGATGTAACCAATACATACAACGATGTACCTGTAACTGGTATCATCATGAACACTCTTCCATACGTTCTGATGATTGCACTTTGCGGTGTAGCACTGATTGCTTTTGTAGGATTCAAACGCAGAAGATTACAGAAATAATAAAATATAGCAACCAGGAAAGGGGATGTGTGCGGCGTTGCTCCGCCGCATCCCTTTTTGCTAATTTTGCGAGCAAATTGGTCAGATGAACCAGTTTTGATAAATATAAAAGAAACAGAAATGGTGAAAGGAACTTGTACATATGCTTCGGATGAAGAAAGTGCTGAAAGGAATTATCAGAGGATTAGACCATATTGTAAACTTCACAGCCTTATCACTGATTCTTGCAGCTATGTTTCTCTCCGGTTATATGCTGTGGGACTCCCACCAGGTATACCAGACAGCAGATGCAAAGAACTATGAAGCATATATTCCGACAGAAAAGAATACAAAATCTTTTGAAGAATTACAGAAAATCAATCCGGATGTGATTGGATGGATACGAGTGAATGACACAAATATCAATTATCCATTGGTGCAGACGGACAATGATGATACTTATATGAATACAGATGCGGAAGGAAACTATTCCTTAAGCGGAGCAATCTTTTTACATTGTGCAAATAAGCCGGATTTTTCGGATTTTGATAATATTATATATGGTCACCATATGGAAAAGCACATGATGTTTGGAGATATCGGTGAATTTACAAAAGAACAGTATTTCAACGAACATCCATATGGAAATCTGTTCTTTGACGGAAAAGATCATGGAATCGAATTCTATGCATTGATGCAGGTAGATGCCTATAATGAAACGATTTTCAATGTGTGTCTGGACACACCAGAAGCGAAACAGGAGTATCTGCAGGAAATCGAGAACAATGTTTTATATAAAAGAGATATGAATATAACGGAAGATGATCATCTGGTTTTGCTGACCACCTGTACATCGGATATGACAAATGGAAGAAATATCTTGGTGGGACGCTTAACAGATCAGATATATCCGGAAAAAGAAAAAGCCAAAAACGTAGGTACAGGAATTGATGAACTGAAAAATGCAGTAGGAAAAGTGCCAGTTATTGTATGGTTTATCCTGATTGTCCTTGTACTGATTCTGATAGCAAGACAGATAGAAAAGAAAAGAAACAAGAAGAAAGAAGGAGAGGGAGAAGCATGAGAACAACACGTTTGACAAAAATAGCCATGGTTATATTCCTGTCCATGATATTCTTTCTGGGTGTTCAAAAACCAGTACTGGCAGCTGGCAAAAACACAACAGTGAAAATACCAGTGGAACAGATATTTGAAGTAAACAATTCTGCAGATGCTGACAAAACAGGCTCTTATGTTTTAATAGCAGATCAGATACAAAATCCAATGCCGGAGGGAAGCAATAGAAGAACATTTACCTGGAATATGAGTGGTAATTCTTCTACAGAGCTGATTATGAATGTCGGACAGGCAGGAGAATATCATTACAAGCTGTACCAGGCAACAGAGAATAAAGAAAATTATACATATGATTCAAAAACCTATGATGTAACGATTGAAGGATTCTTTGATTCCAATAATGAACTGATGGCGGTAACAGTGGTCAAAAATGAAAATGGAGATAAAGTATCGAAGGTTTCATTCAAAAACTCGTATACCGGTCAAACTGGTAAAAATCAAAACCCGGTTCCATCTTCCCCAAGATCAAAGGATATTATTCATAATGGTTCGACGGTAAAGACAGGTGATGATAGTCCGGTTGCAGGATATTTGTTCTTATTCTTTGGCTCAGTTGTCTGCCTTTGCGGATTACTCATGGAGAAGCAGAAGAACAGGAAGGAAGATGCGAAAAATGAGGCATAAGAATTGGAAAACATATTTGAAAATAGCATGTTCCTGGCTCCTGATTTTTTCTATCTTTTTCAATCAATGAGTTTATGTACGGGACAAAGAAAAAAGAGAGAGGTGAGCACTTATGCAGCTTACAAATACAACGGATTATGCAATCAGGATTGTCTGTTATTTGGCAATAAAAAAGCGCAGGGTTACAACGGCAAAATTAGCTTCTGAATTAAAGATTCCGGAGAGCTATATTCCAAAAATCACAAAGCAGTTAAAAAAAGAGAAGATTATTTCAGCTTCTGAAGGTATCAGTGGAGGATATGCCCTTGCCAAAAATCCAGAAAAAATTTCTTTATTTGATGTCATATCATGTATGGAATCAACAATGGCAATCAGTCGCTGTCTTGAAAAGGATGGATTTTGCTCCAGAAACTATACGGATTGCTGTAAAGTACATCAAGTCTTATTGGACTTACAGAACACTTACAATAACCGATTAGAAAATGTGAAAATCTCTGATATTATCAGACCTGGGAAAGATGAATATTTTGGGCGATTTTATATCATTCTGAAAGTTAATTTAGCGGAAAACAGTTATGAATGTATCTATTCTCATAACAGGGGGATTTATGATGATGTAAAAACTGCAGGAACATATGATGATTTTCTGAAAGTATATTGTGAAAAATATGTATGTGAAAAGGATTGTGAAAAACTGCAGGAATTTTTGAAAAGCGATTCGTTGACAGAGCATTTGAAAAAGGGCTGTTCAGAAGAAGATATCGTTTATCAAAGAAGAAGCGAGAAAAACTCAGAGACTTATGTTTGGATGGAAGTAAAAAGATTTGTGGATGAAAATGAGAAAACTGCTGTTATTACATTCCATAATGCAAAAGTTATTCCTAACACAATTGTAAATATGGAACGGGAATTAAGACAAAAAGCACAGGATGAGACAAAACAGTATTGGAAAATGGTTTCGCTTCTGGCTGCAGTGTTGAATCACAATAATCTTATAGAAACAGAACATCAGGATGATATCTGTTTTTATACAAAACAAGTGTATCTTCAACTACAGAAAAACTATCCGGAGTATGGGATTACAGAGGAAGAAATAGAAAATGTCTCTCATCTGTCTCCAATTCATGATATTGGAAAAATCCGTGTGCCGATAGAGATATTGAACAAAAACGGTAAATTAACAGCTGATGAGATGGGAATTGTAAAGCAGCATCCTCTTACAGGGGCAGAGATGACATTGCGGTTTCCACGAGGAGCTACGACAGAAAAACTTAATAAGTATAGCTATGAAATATGCAGATATCACCATGAAAGATATGATGGTTCTGGTTACCCGGATGGACTAAAAGGTGATGAAATACCACTTTGTGCTCAGGTAGTAGGCCTTGTGGATGCTTATGATGCATTGGTCAGTGTACGCCCCTATAAAAGAAAATTAAAGCATGAAGAAGCCATAAGAATGATTGCCAACGGTGAATGTGGTGTATTTTCAAAAAAACTATTGCAGTGCTTTATAGCAGCGGCAATGCAGAAGGAATGGATAAAAAAGGCAGATAGTTGAGAAAAGGAAAATATGTTTTTAGGAGGAATTTGTGTGAAGAGGAAAAAGAGATGGCTAAGATGGATAGCCTGGACACTTTTATTGGTTTTGTGCATGAATAGCGCAGGAACGACAGTTTTGGCAGTTTCAGTGGAAGAAGAGAATATTCCAAATATAAATAGTACTCAAGAGGGTGAAATGCGCACAGAAGATTTTATTCCGGAGGAAAGTACATCATTGTCGGAAGAGACGTCGAAAGAAGAAAATACTTCGCCATCAGAAGAGACTCCTGGAGAGAAAATCACCCCGCCATTAGAAGAGACTCCTGGAGAGGAAATCACCCCGCCATTAGAAGAGATTCCGGAGGAAGAAATTACTCCATCCCAGGGAGAGCTTTCAGAAGAAGAAAAAGCCTTCGAGGAGCAGATTGCACAAGAGGAATCACCGAAACTTCAGGAGATTTCCGAAGGATTTGATATTGATTTCTATGTCATTATTGATGGAAACAAGGTAAAGCTTCAGCATAATGACATTACCGGCATTGCAACATGGAAAGACGGAAGAACTACCTACTATGGTGTTTCCATTGAGGACCTGCTCCTGATATATGAAGAATTTGGATTTGTGAAAAATGGTGAGAATCAGAATCCAGATGCAAATAATAAGTTTGTATCTGCATACCGGGGAAAAAGCGGGATAGAATACGGAAAAGTTTATACAGACACAGAATCCGGAAAGACATATGTTTCTTACAATTATGGACAGAATAAACAAGGGGAAGCGATAGATGTTTACTACCTTCCAAATGGAAAAGGCCTTGCATTAAATTTAAAAGATTCTGTAAAAAAGGACAACTCGTTTTATTCCGTAGAGGTAAAGGGAGAAGGGCAGGATCGGATTCGTTATGCATTAACAGGAACTGTAGTGGAAGAAGCTGTGGCTGATTTTAATCCCCAATTGTCGGACCAGACAGACCAGATCGAATGGACCTGTATGGGAACAGATGATAAGGTGATAGATGGTATACGGGAATCGGGGAACCAGACGAGATTCGCAATTGGAAAAATCACACAGTCTTATGTGATCCAGAGAGCGGACCAGACAGCCTTTGATATTCAGTTTTATATATATGTGGACAATGAGGTTCGAAAGCTGCCGGCTGATTCTCTGAAAAAGGTGTATAAATGGAACCGTCAGGGCAGATGCTATTTATCTGTCAGTGATCTTGCTGAGATTTATAGAGAGTTCGGCTTGAATGCAGAGGAAACACAGTCCGGAAATTATTTTCCATATACAGTCCGTGGTGAGAAGACATTAGCACAGGCGACAGTGGTAACTTATAAAGGACAGCAATATGTATCTTATAACCTGGACAAGCAGGAAGCAACTGTACCAACAGACGTTTATTATATGCCAAAAGGAGCATCTGATGGCGAAAAAATTCCGGATAATAATTCAGACCAGATTAAGCAGAATAAGAACAGTTTCTATTCGGTTACAGTGATCAATCCGGATGGAAATCGAACTGTGAGTTACTATAAGAAAGATTCTGCGGTCACAATTTCCGTTGATCCTGGAGATACGAAGGAAAGCGACTGGCTTTGTGCCAGTGAGGATGAAAATAAAACAATTTCTCCGGTGAAACAGGGCGATAAACTAACCTTTTCTATTGGGAAGATAGAGCAACCATATACGGTTGCATGCAACACTTTTGCACCAGCAACCTTGAACATTAAATTCTATACTTTTGTAAATAATGAGAGATATAATGTTCTAAACGAAGAAATTCCTGTTATAAAAGATACTACAACAAAGCCGGGAACAGTTTATTATTATATTTCTAATGATGAGTTAAAAAAGCATTTTGAAAAATTTCATTACGATGGTTCTATTCAAAATGAAGCAAAAGAGCGTTTTTATTATTCCAAGAGAGATTACGATACAATCCATAATGCAGGGAAATACACGATAGAAGGTCATGAATGTATTTATATAGGAAAGTCCGGAGAGCCGATGGATGTGTATTACCTGCCAAATGGAGAAAAAATTGATACCATGAGTGCAAAGACCTTATTCGAACACGACGATCATAGATATAACGGTTTTTACAGTGTGACAGTACAGGATGACGATGGACAGGTTTACAGCCAAACAGCTTTGCGTGATCTTCCAGCAATTGATTTTGTTGCAAGAAAGTCAACACTTACAAGAACAGTTAGTACAAAGCCGCGTGTAGAAGAACAAACGCAGGATATAAACTGGGAATGCAGAAAGGAAGATGGTACTCTTTCAGAAGTTACATGGAGTAAAAATGAAGCAAAGCATACCATGAGCTTTACTATTAAGCCAGATGATGCAGTACGTCCATATGTGATTGTTCCTGATAATACAGAAAAACCGGCAGCAACAAAAGAAGCAAATATTAGTTTTTATGTATTTATCGATGGACATTATAAGCTGATAAAGAACCTCAATGCTGAGCAGCATTACATAATCAAAGCAAACAGTGGCCGAGCCAGTCGTTATTATTTGCGAGCTACACCAGATGATACGATTTCTAAAATTTACAGTGAGTTTGGTTTCACTCCGAGCAAGCTGGAGCCCGGCGCAGATCAGAAAGAGAAGATTCTGTTTGGTTATGCGACAGACAGCCGTGTGTTTGTACAGCACCCTTATAAGGACAACGATGGTACATGGTATATTCCTGTCCTGAAAAACGGGAAAGATGTATCTGTCTATTATTTCTCACAGCCAAACCCACTGAATCCAGACAGAATCGAAAATTATTTTGATCGTTTGACAGGACTTTCTTCTCAGGTTGGGCTGGCAGGAAGACATTTCAGTGTAGAGGGAAGTTTTCATCTGATTGAAGTGTTGGATCCACTGAACCTGACCAAAAGAGAGGCGATTAAGAGACAGTATGTAGGCCATGGGGAAGCATATACTGTGGAAGTACCAAAGAGGGCAAGTTTAGAAGGTGAGTATTATGGCAAGGAGATTGTCTGGAGTTGTACATCTAATGACAGGGACGAAAATGAGGTTCTTCCGGAACCGTCCGGAGATGATAAGGTAAAATTTGAAATTCCGAATGTTAACTCATCTTATGAGGTGATCGCAGACAAACCGCTGGAGTCTGGGGCAGTCAGGGTTATCTATAATACAACTCGTTATATGAAGAAACTTCCTAAGGAAGCTAAGTTGACCCCTCAGGTTGAGAATAAGACAAGACATACAGATGATTATGAGAATGAAATAGAAGCTGGAAAACATAACGTTAAGTCACCATATCCTCTGGTTTATGATCATGAAGATAATGACAGCAAAGAGTTGGAACAGTATGAATTCGATCATTGGGATTACAGAAACAAAGACGGAAAGTGGCAGGAATGCGGTGCAGGGGATTCTATTTCTGATCTTATAAATAATAATGCAAGACAGCCAATCACCCTCTATGCAGCGTGGCGTAAGGTGAGTAACCAAAATCGAAAACAGGTACAGTTTTATATCTGTAAGTCAGCGATGCCGGAAGATGGTTCAGTAGCATTACCAACCACGAATGTAGACGATTATACAAGTGCGGTTGCCGTGGCAAACTGTAATGTGAAGGCAAGTATATTGCATGATGTTCCAGTTCTTGGAAATAAGAATCCATCTACGTGGGAACAGTATGCGGATGGAAATAAGAGAGTGCAAGAACTTTTGCAGGGAACTAAACCAGATGAGGGATATATTGGAAATGGAGACTATATCTACAAGATAGATAGAATTCCTTCCGATGAAGAGGTATTCCAGACAATTCGTGAAAGCGGACGTATGATTCGTATCGGAGACAGGGAGATTCCGCCATCGAAATTAGATACCGAATTCTTCACCATTTATTGGTATTCTTTCAAAAGTGAAATGTCCGATGGGTGGCATATTGACGGACGTATTGTAGCAAAAAATGGTTACCTGACAGTAAAGAAAGATTTTGTCGGAATGCCGGAAGCAATAGAGGAAGTCAAGAAAGATTATTATATCCAGGTAGATATGGATGAAAAGCTTTTAGATGGAAAACCTCAGCCACCTGCATTTCATGAGCATATGAAACTTGTGCTTCCTTCAGAAGATAGCCAGAAACCGGATGCAGAAGCTCCGCAAGCGGAGGATGCTCCAATAGAAGTTGTAGGTACATGGACAGATGATACACATACAAGCTGTACGTGGATCGTTAAGGCGGACTCATTCTGGAAATACACATTAAAAGAGTACAACTATAAGCCAAAAGATTCGAATGTGAAATTTTCAGGTTGGTACAATGTTCGCAATTCTCATGAACAAGGAGATAATGTAAATTCATGGGAAGCATATCCAGAAAGTGGAATTAAATTCACAGGACGTGGAATTGGACGCGGTGGTGAAACTCTTACTATTGAATTGGAGAACCGTTATCAGAAAGAGGGAATACTCACACTGAACAAATTTGATGAGTCTACCGGACAAGGAATGGAGAAGATCAATTTTGCTGTTAGTAAGAACGGTGTTGAGGAG
>OGDS01002221.1_pt1 | contig 12021 bp, 9 predicted proteins | sample 1570351 | NCBI WGS metagenome assembly OGDS01 (sample SAMEA2581974, study PRJEB24529) | metagenome | biome: Human gut stool | place: China | collected 2011
TCAAGAGCGCCATCAACCAGATGAGCCGCTGGAAGGATCAGCTGGTCAGCCCGGAGGAGGCGCTGCGCACCCCGGCCCGGGACGCCAAGGGAGCCATTGCCGCCAAAGTCTACGCCGCCTACGAAAAAAAGCTCAGGGAGGCAGGAGCCTTCGATTTTGATGACCTGATCTACCAGACCGTTCAGCTGCTGGCAGAGCACGAGGATGTGCGGGAGTTCTACCAGAACAAGTACCGCTACCTGCTGGTGGACGAGTATCAGGATACCAGCGTGGCCCAGTTCCGTCTGGTCAGCCTGCTCACCGGCCCGGAAAAGAATATCTGCGTTGTCGGTGACGATGACCAGAGCATCTACCGTTTCCGCGGTGCCACCATTGAGAACATTCTGAACTTTGAGCGCATCTTCCCCGGTACCAAGACCATCCGTCTGGAGCAGAATTACCGCTCCACCTCCAACATCCTGAATGCTGCCAACTGCGTCATCCAGCACAACACCGAGCGCAAGGGCAAGACCCTGTGGACCCGGAACGACGAGGGCGACAAGGTGCAGGTCTACACTGCCGAGAATGAGCAGGACGAAGCCATGCACATTGCGGATGTCATCGGTGAGCACCTGAAAGAGGGCGGGCATCTGGCGGACCATGCGGTGCTCTACCGTATGAATGCCCAGTCGGCCCCCATCGAAAGCTACTTTACCCGCGCGGGCATTCCCCATAAGATCGTGGGCGGCCAGCGCTTCAATGACCGCAAAGAGGTCAAGGACATCCACTCCTATATGTCCATTGTGGCGAACGCCCGGGATGATGTGCGCCTGCGCCGCATCATCAACGAGCCTGCCCGGAAGATCGGCAATACCACTGTTGACGTGATCGCTGACCTTGCCGCCCAGCAGGGAATCAGTATGCTGGAAGTCATCTCCCACGCGGATGCATACGCCAAGCTCAGCCGTGCCATCATGCCGCTGCTGAAATTCTGGCAGATCTACGAAAAACTGCAGGAATCGCTGGAAACCAGGACACTGGACGAATTTGCCCAGGATGTCATTGAGGTGACCGGCTACAAGGCCATGCTGGAAGCCGATGCGGCCAAGGGCCACGAGGATGCGGCAGACCGCCTGCAGAACCTGGGCCAGCTGGTCAACAACGTCAAAAACTACTGCGACCAGCACGGCGAGGATGCTTCACTGGAAGGCTACCTGGAGGATATCGCCCTCATCAGCGACATTGACAGCTACAACGAGAGCGCTGACCAGGTGGTCCTGATGACCATCCACTCTGCAAAGGGTCTGGAATTCCCCTATGTGTTCCTCATTGGCATGGAGGAGGGGGTGTTCCCCAGCGAGATGAGCAAATACTCCGAGGCAGATCTGGAGGAAGAGCGCCGTCTGGCCTATGTCGGCATCACCCGCGCCAAGAAGGAGCTGTATATCTCCAACAGCGTCTCCCGGATGCTCTACGGCCGCACCCAGCGCAACGAACCCAGCCGCTTCCTGCGCGAGATCGAGCCTGAGTATATAGAAGAGACCCGCAGCCCGGCGTTGGAACGCCGTTCTTCCATGGGCTGGGGTTCCAGTTACAGTGATACCGTTCCCGGCGGGGCCTCGGGCTACTCCGGCGCGTCCGGCTGGGGCCGCAATTCCAGCAGCTTCGGCGGCCGCACCGGCGGCAGCTACCTCAACCGTGAATACAATGTCTCTGAGCGCGGCGGTTTCGGCTCCGGTTATGCAGGCCGTGGCAGCAGTGCTTCCGGGTTTGGCAGCGGAAGCAGCGCCCCGCGCACGTCCGGCTCCTCCGGTTTTGGTGTGGGCTATGGCCGCCCCGCCGCCCCCAAGGCAGCGTCCAAACCCGTGAGCTTTCCGGGGAGCCCGGCAGCTTCCCGCCCGGCATCCACCGGCCCAAAGCATTACGAGGTTGGCGACATTGTGGAGCACAAGGTCTTTGGCCGGGGCAGGGTGCTGGCGGTCAAGGCCGCTGCAGGAGACCAGATCGTGGAGATCAACTTTGAAAAGGTCGGCGTGAAGAAAACCATGGCAAATTTTGCGCCGCTGACGAAAATTACGGAGGAATGAGAAAACTATGATGACCGTTCGATTGATCGCACATACCCCGGAACCGGAAAAGGTGGTGGCGGCAGCGGCCAAGCTCTGCTACTCCGATGCCCATATCACCGACCTGCTGGACGGCCTGACCGAGGAGAAAACGGCCAAGTTCCTGACCATGCTCAGCGACCTGGGCCATGCTAGCCCCATTGAACATGCCAGCTTCACCTTTGGCATTGAGGGTGTGAGCCGCACCCTGCTGGCCCAGATCACCCGGCACCGCATCGCATCCTTCAGTGTCCAGAGCCAGCGGTATGTCCGGCTGGACGACTTCCACTATGTCATCCCGCCGGAGATCGAGGCCATCCCTGAGGCAAAGGCAGCCTTTCTTGAGAGCATGGATGAGGATGCGAAGCGCTACCTGGACCTTGCAAAAAAGCTGGAGGACGGCCACACTGCCCGCCTGATGGCGGAGGGGATGCCCGAAAAGCAGGCCCGCGCCAAGGCCTCCAAACAGGCCAACGAGGATGCCCGCTTCGTGCTGCCCAACGCCTGCGAGACGAAGATGGTCGTGACCATGAACGCCCGCAGTCTGCAGAATTTCTTCCATCTGCGCTGCTGCTCCCGTGCTCAGTGGGAGATCCGTCAGCTGGCTGAGGAGATGTTCCGGCTGGTCTACCCGGTGGCACCCCATATCTTTGCCAAGGCCGGCCCGGCCTGTGTCAGCGGCCCCTGCCCCGAGGGCAAGATGTGCTGCGGCAGAACTGCCGAAGTCCGCGCAAAGTATGAGGCCATCAAGCAGGAGGCTGGTGTATGAGCAAAGGCAAGCTGATCGTTCTGGAAGGGCTGGACGGCAGCGGCAAGGGCACGCAGGCCAGGCTGCTGGCAAAGCACCTGACGGTGACGGATCATCTGGTAAGAGAGATCACCTTCCCGGATTATGACAGTGATTCCAGTGCGCTGGTCAAGATGTATCTGGCCGGGCAGTTTGGCGACAAGCCTGACGATGTCAACGCCTACGCGGCATCCAGCTTTTATGCGGTGGACCGCTATGCGGGGTATAAGTCGGACTGGGGCAAGTTCTACGAGGAAGGCGGCATCCTGATCGCTGACCGCTACACCACCTCCAATGCCGTGCATCAGTGCTCGAAGCTTCCGCCGGAGCAGTGGGACACATTCCTGCAGTGGCTCTTTGACTATGAATACCACCTGCTGGGCCTGCCTGCACCGGATAAGGTGATCTATCTGCAGGTTGACCCGGCGGTGAGCCAGCGGCTGATGACTGCCCGCTACCATGGCGACGAGACCAGGAAGGATGTCCATGAAAAGGACACCGAATATCTGGCCCGCAGCCGCCGGGCGGCAGAATACTGCGCCGCTCACCTCGGCTGGGATACCGTCCACTGCACGGCAGGGGAGAAAATGCGGAGCATTGAGGATATTCAGGGAGAGGTCAGAACCCTTGCTCTCGCTGTTATTTGAAACAAAAGGAGGCATCCTATATCATGTACCGTTTGATGCAGCCGTCCGATTGGGCGGAGGTGCTGGCCCTGTGGCAGGCCCAGCGCGGCGACACGGAGGAGTTTGTCCGCGGCGCTGTGGAACGCTTTGCCGGGGTGCAGAATGTCTACGTCGCGGAGGAAAACGACCACATTGAGGCTGTGGCACTGGCTGTGCCGGTGACCCTGCAGGGCCGCCCGGGCAGCTATCTGTTCGGTCTGTGCGGGCAGGGCAGCCTGCTCCTTGCGGGCCTGGTGGATACCCTGTGCGCCCAGCAGAAACTGCGGGGCGCAGGCTTTGTGGTGGCAGTGCCCACCAGCCCGGAACAATCAACGCTGCTGCAGGATAAAGGCTTCCAGAAAGCCTTTGCCCTGCGCTGCCTGCCCCGGGAGGTGGAGCGCAACCTGTGGAGCCAGGCGGAATTCGATTCCGTGACGGCAAAAAAACTCTGCGAGCTGCGGGCAAAATACTGGCCCGACACCGTTCAGCTGCCGCCGGAGCAGATGGGGGAAGTTCTGCGGGATCTGTATTCCCGTGGCGCGACCATCGTATCCAGTGAGCAGGGCTACGGCATCTATTTCCGCAGGGAGGATACCCTTTACTTTGTGGAGATGATGGCGGAAAACGACCGTGCTGCCGAGGTGCTGATGGAAGCCGCCCGGGAGAAAGAGGTCATTGTGGAAAAGGCTGTCATCACGGTGGGAGCTGCCCAGAATCTGTTCCTGGGCGAGGGAACCCGGCAGGAGTATGGCCTCATCCGCTTTGAAGGAGAACCTTTTGATGTTTCGGAGAGCTACATGCGCCTGATGATGGACTGAAAGGAACGTGGATATGGCAGAGAAACACCAGAAAAAGAAAAAAGGCAGTGCGCTGAAGATCCTGTTGGTCGTGCTGTTGCTGCTGGTACTGACAGTCGGTGCAGCAGGTGTGTTTGCGTATAACGAGATCAACGGCAATGGAGGAAAGCCCGGTGCAGAGGTGACCGTCAGCATCCCCCAGGGCAGCGGCGTTGCTGCCATCGCAAAGGAGCTGAAGGAGGCTGGAGTGATCCGTTCGGCCTATCTGTTCCGCTGGTATGTGGGGCACAAGGGTGCCGCTGGAAAACTGCAGTATGGTGATTTTACGCTGCAAACCGGCGGATATTCCTACGATGGCCTGATCACAGAGTTGTCTGCGTATGCCAAGGCGGATTCGGTGCGTCTGACTTTCCCGGAGGGAACCACTGCCATTGCCATTGCCCGGAAAATGGAGGAAGCCGGTCTGTGTACTGCCGAGGAGTTTCTGGAAGAAGCCAACACCGGAGATTTCAGTGAGTACACCTTCTGGCAGTATGTCCCGGACGATGCCCCCAATCGCTTTATGAAGTGTGAGGGCTACCTCTTTCCGGACACCTATGAGTTTTTGACGGACGATACCGTGCATCATTACGTTGCAACGTTCTATGCACACTTCGATAAGCAGTTTACGGACGAGATGTACAGGGAACTGGAAAAGCAGGAGCTGACCCTGCCCGAGGTCATCACACTGGCCTCTTTTGTGCAGGAGGAAGCGGGCAACGATCAGGATTCCAATGTGGCGCAGGTATTCCGCAACCGTCTGGCCGAGGGTTCGCCTTACCCCAAGCTCCAGAGCAACACCTCCAGCTATGTCCAGAGCGATGAGGACAACAACTACCTCTGGAACTGGGTGGCTCCGTATTATGGCGGCTGGGAGGAGATCCCCGAGAACATCCGGAATGCCTACGATACCTACACCTGCACCGGCCTGCCCGCCGGGCCCATCTCGAACCCGGGCCTTGCCGCGATCCAGGCTGCTCTGGCACCTCAGTGCGATGAGGAAGTCAGGGACTGCTATTTCTTTGTTACGGACCTTTCCGGCCACTACTATTACGCCAAGACCTATGCTGAACATCAGGCCAACTGCCGGAAAGCGGCTGAAGTCAATCAGAGTTTGAAGAAGTAAGTCCCTCTCAGTCCGCTATGCTGAAAGCTCTCCCAAGGGGAGTGCCAATTGCGGCTCCGGAGTCGGGTTTGCAGAAACCGATCCGATGAGGCGGCATCGCGTCAGCGATGACAGAGAGGGTGCTAAAAAGAGAGGACGATTTTATGTTACAGATCCCGGAACTGCTGGCCCCGGCAGGCGACTTGGAGCGCCTGCGTTATGCCATCAACTATGGAGCAGACGCTGTTTATTGCAGCCTGCCGGAGTTCGGTATGCGGTCGACTCCTGCCAATTTTACGCCGGAGCAGCTGGCCGAGGGTGTGATCTACGCCCATGCCCGCGGCCGCAAGGTCTATCTGACCATGAACACGCTGCCCACCAATGAGGAAGCTGACCGCCTGCCCGAAGCCATCAAGGCTGCTGCTGCCGCCGGTGTGGATGCCTTTATCGTGGCCGATCTGGGCGTGCTGGAAGCCTGTAAGCAGTTCGCCCCGGAGATCGATGTCCACATGTCCACCCAGACCGGCATCACCAACTGGGCCGCTGCGCGTGCCGCTTACAACATGGGTGCAAAGCGTGTGGTGCTGGCCCGTGAGATGAGCCTGCAGGATATCGCCACCCTGCGCGATAAGACCCCGCCGGAGCTGGAGATTGAGGCGTTTGTCCACGGAGCCATGTGCATGAGCATTTCGGGCCGGTGCCTGCTCTCCAATTACATGGCAGGCCGGGATGCAAACCGGGGCCAGTGCGCCCAGCCCTGCCGCTGGAAGTATTACCTCAGCGAGGAGACCCGCCCGGGCCAGCTGTATGAGATCGGCGAAAATGAGAACGGCAGCTATATCCTCAATGCAAACGATCTGTGCACAGCTCCCTTCATCGACCTCATCTGCAAGGCAGGTGTGGACAGCCTGAAGATCGAGGGCCGTGCCAAGACGTTCTACTATGTCGCCAGCGTCACCGCCGCTTATCGCAAGGCTCTGGATCAGTATCTGGCCGACCCGCTCAACGATAACTTTGAGCTGAGCGATGACGTTCTGGCCGAGCTGACCCGTACCAGCCACCGGCACTACTCCCCGGGCTTCTACTTTGGCCGCGAGCAGGCCCGCCAGGCAACCGACAGCGCTACTTATATCCGTGAGTGGGAGTTTGTGGGCACTGTGGAAAGCTGGGAGAATGGTGTTGCCTCCTGCCAGCAGCGCGGCAAATGGAGCCTTGGGGATACGTTGGAGGTGCTCTGCCCGGATGGGCGCAGCATCCCGCTGCACCCGGAGTGGATCAAAAACGAGGCAGGGGAGAGCGTGGAATCCACCCCCCACGCCATGGAAAAGTACACCATCCCCACCCCGGAGCTGCCCCCCATGAGTCTGCTTCGCCGGAAGGTAGAAACTCTTGACAAATGATTCCAGAAGCAGTAAAATAATAAGGTCAAAATGAACGATGTCCTCTGGCTCTAGTGGTCAGAGGACAGTTGAGGGCTCGTAGCTCAGTTGGGATGAGCGTTCGGTTCGCATCCGAAAGGTCGAGGGTTCGACTCCCTTCGAGTCCATACAGCAGAAAACCGCTCTGTCGTAGCTATACGGCAGGGCGGTTTTCTTGTTTGCAGTTCTATGAAACAGTGAGGACTGTTCCGATGGATCTGGAGCCGGTTCAAAGGTGGAAAATTACTGCTCTTCAAACCTTGAAAGTGCTAGAAATCAAGGTTTCATGCGGACAAATGCCGTGATACATTCGATATGACTTTCGTTGTCCAAACACAGATCGATATCTTTTTCAACGATGGGCAGTCTGAATTTGATGGATTTGAGCCACTGACCGTTGGACTGACGCTCCGGGTAGATATGGACTTCGGAAATCAGGTGCTCCATCAGCTTTTTTCGTTCGACAGGATTCATAACATTGTAGAGCTTCTCAAAGCAGAGCAGAATCTTGTAAATATTGTCGCCGGTGATTTTGTCTGCTTCGATGGCCTGTTTCTTTGCACGGGCATCCAGCAGGTTGTTTTCTGCATCCTCGATTTTATCGTACATCTTGTAAAGCCGCTCGTCAAGGTCAGATTTGCGGATGATATAGTGGCGCTCATCCGGGTCGAGCGTGTCGATCTCCTCCATGATTTTGGATTTGACGGAGTAATACTGCCGCAGCATTTTTTCGGCGGCGACAATTTCCTGTTCAATGGCGGTGGTGTCTACTTTGCTGTTGATCTTTTCCTGCATCATAGCGGCAAACTTTGGATTGCTGACCAGTTTGATGATAACCTCCACCACGGCGTTGTCCAGAACTTCTTCCTGAATTTGCTTGTTGAAATCGCATTTTTGCCCACGCTGCATCTTGCGATGCTTGCAACTGTAATAAGAGAAAGATTTATAGGGTGTGCCATCTTTCTTTCGTTTGGTGCATTTGTTGCTGTACATTCCAGCACCGCAAATGGGGCACTTGACAAGGGCGGATAATAAATGCGCCTGTTCCGTCTTGCTGCGGTTGACTGGTTCGTATCGTTTAGACTGCGCCAACAGCTTGACCTGTGCGGCGTTCCACAATTCTTCTGATACGATGCCCTTGTGCAGGCCGTCCACCAGCAAATAATTCTCCTGTGGAACCTGATGATATTCGTTCCGGGTGCCGTGGATCTTTTCGAGTTTACGGCGACCAAAGGCAATCTTTCCGCAGTAGACGGGGTTCTTCAGGATGGCACGAATCAATGTTGCGCTGAAAAGGGGAGAGGTGCCATTTTGACGAGCAAGTTTCTGAAAGCCGTGGGTCTCCAGATATTTGGAAAGACCATTTGCACCTGTGTCCGTGTTTACATATTGCTCAAAAATCGTACGAATGGCAGGGGCTTCATCCTCATTGATTTGCAGCACACCGTCAACCAAACGATAGCCATAAGGCGCAAAACCGCCGTTCCAGCGACCTTCCCGTGCCTTCTGAATGCGGCCTTCCATGGTTTGGACACGGATGTTCTCACGCTCGATCTCAGCGACAGCAGACAAAACGGAAATCATCAGCTTGCCAGCGTCTTTAGAAGAATCAATGCCGTCCTCCACGCAAATCAGGTTCACACCAAAATCCTGCATTACCTGCAAGGTAGACAGTACATCGGCAGCATTGCGGCCAAACCGGGAGAGCTTGAACACCAGCACATAGGCAACACCATCCTTGCCGGATTTGATGTCATCCATCATCTTGCAAAAGGAAGCACGGCCTTCAATAGATTTTCCCGATTTGCCGGCATCCTCATATTCGCCAACGATCTGGTAATCGTTGAAGTCAGCATAGGCTTTCATGCGAGCCTTTTGTGCATCCAGCGAATAGTCATCGATTTGCATGGTGGTAGATACACGAGTGTAAATATAAACTTTTGTCTTTCCCTGTGACATAAGAAATCCTCACGGCTACCGTTATTTCTTGTCGATTTTCTGCTCTAAGAACTGGATGGAATCCAGGTAGTCTTGTTCCACGTCGCTGAGCGTTTTAGCCTTGTATTTCCGATATTCAGTGGTGGCTTTGTCCACGGCCTGCTTGTGCGTCACAGTGCCGTTTCCGACAAGCAACTGCTCACCGCTCATTGTCAGAATGCGGTCAAGGTGATTGGCCCAATCCTGCATGGTCATGGGCTGTTCGCGCTCTGCCTGACGCTCTGCGAAATCCAGATAACCGGAAACAAGCTGTCCCATGGCGCGAAGCTCTTTCTCGTTCAGATAGTTTTTGGCAATGGTAGCTTCTCGTAAGGTGGGCTGATTTCCTGCAAAAGTAGTCAGACCCATAAATTCCTTTTCGGCATCTGCACGGTTGTAAATGACCTCGGCGGCAGTCTGACCGTGGATGGCATAATGAATTTTATTCTGGACTTTTTTGAAGAACTGGACGGAGATTTCTGCTTTTGGGTCGTAGTCAATGCTGGTTGCATAGATTTCCAGAACCTGGCGATAAAACACTTTTTCGGAAGCACGGATGTCACGGATGCGTTCTAACAGCTCTTTGAAATATCCACCGCCGCCCAGATTTTTCAGGCGTTCGTCATCCAGCGCAAATCCCTTGCGCATATATTCCTTCAGGATGCCAGTTGCCCAGATACGGAACTGTGTGCCTCGTTTGGATTTGACACGATAACCAACAGAAATAATGACGTCAAGATTGTAGAATTCGACCTGATAGGTCTTTCCGTCTGCGGCAGTTGTTGCAAATTTTGCAACAACTGAATCTCGTTCAAGCTCACCCTCTGCAAAAATGTTTTTGATGTGACGGGAAATTGTGGATTTGTCACGTTGGAACAACTCAGCCATCTGGTCAATGGAAAGCCAGACGGTGTCACCGTCAAAGGTAGTATCAATTTTGGTCAGGCCATCTTCTGTGGTGTAAATGAGAATGGAATTTTTAGGAGAGTCATCTGGACGATTCATTTTAAGCACCTCGTTCCGTGTATGTAATACAGTGGAAGGGGAGACCTTGCCACTGTGTTGGGACAAATATTACAAGAATATTATATCATGCTGCAAGAGTGGTATCAACAGCATCTTGTTGATTTTTGTTGTTGGTTGAGGATACTGCGTTGTCTATTTCCCAGACCGATGCGTATTTCTCAATCACATCGGCTAGAAAGGTTGCGAATGCGCTCCATTCATCGAGTGTGGGCGTAGAGCATTCCGAAGGGGTGGGATTGTTTTCTATACGATGAAAATTATTCAATAGGCAACTCCATTTTCTTGTAGCAGAACTTAGGACGTCCTGCGGATTCCTTCAGAAATGTTTCTGATCTATCCGATTAAAATTTTTAAGCGTTCCAGCTTTTCCTGTGCATTCTCTTTCCGGAAGCTGACCCCAATGCAGGAAACAGGGATGCACATTTCCAGCAGGCGGTCATAGATGCGGGCATGGGCTGTATCTTGTGGGTGCCGTATCTCGTCCAGCGTCAGGTTGGTGGTGACAATCAACGGCTTCCGGCTGCGGTATCGGCTGTCCACGATGTTGTAGATCTGTTCCAGCGCATACTCGGTGCCACGTTCCATACCGAAGTCATCAATAATAAGCAGGGGATAGCGACAGAGCTTGTCGATGGCTTCATTCCGCCCGGAAAAACTGCCGTTTAGTTCGTTTAGGATTCGGGTAAAGTTCGTCATACGCACAGGCACTTCCTGCTCCATCAGAGCGTTCGCAATGCACCCGGCAAGGAAACTCTTGCCTGTACCCACACCGCCCCAGAGAAGAAGCCCAAGGTTCTCTGAACGCTTGGTCTGCCATTGCTCCACATAGCGGTGTGCATAGTGCATCTGAGGGCTGCGGCCATTGTCGTTTTCAAAGGTCCAGTCCAGCATTGCCGGGTCAGAAAACCCCTCGGCTTTCAGCCGCCGCACAAGGTCGTTGTGCTTTTGCTGGCTGATAAGGGTTTCTTGTTTTTCTCTTTCCGTGCGTTGGCAGCTGCATTCGATTGGGTGCTTGTTCTTGCCCATCAGGGCAATGCCCTTTGCAAAGAACGCTTCTTTTGGGGTGTGACACTTTCCACAATGAAGCAGGCCGTCCTTGCCATAATAATCATCGGTGTTTTCGGGAATACTGGAAACGGACTGTTCTAAATTTTTCTCAATCGTCTTTATAGGCTTTCTCCTTCCTTGAATGTGTAGTCCGGGATGCCCGGTGTCGATTTTCGTTCTGTTTTCTGCCGTTTTGCCCAGATGCGCAGGGTGGCGGCATGGTCGACGTACTTTCTGCCGGTGGACTGGATATAAGCGGACAACTGCTCAATCAGACTGTCCAGCCCTGCAAAGTCAGCCTTGAGCCGCTTATACTCCTTTTCCGTCAGAAAGACATTCCGGTATTCTCCCAACGATAGACAAGCATTGTTTGATTTTATCAGGTGGTTATCATTCAGGTTGTTCTTATTACGTTGGTTAGGTGTGCATTTTTGCGCAATCATACTGTGCAGAATTGCACAGTCAGCTTGTGCGCTGGTGCATACTGTGACTGCGCAATTCTGCACAGTATGCGGAACTTTGAGCAGAATGTGGCTGGGTTTAGAAAAGCCGTAGCGCACTCGTTCGACAAGGTCAGTTTTTTCCAATTCTGTAAAGGCGCGTGTCACGCTGGAAACGCAGCACCCTAAATCCTTCGCCAGATTGGAAAGCGGATAGATCACATAAATGCGTCCCCGATCGTCCACCCAGTTGTTTTTCTGGGAGAGTGTAGCACGGTCGAGCAAGAGTGTGTAGAGTATTTTTGCCGTATGACTTAAATCGGCATCCAACAAAAATCGGGCATAGGGCAGATACTGCGGCAGTGGCATATTGGGTCTCAAATAATCCGAAATTGCATTCACCTCCGTTTTTACATCTGAATTCGTGCTAGACTATTTGAGAGTTCAGGTTTCCATCATTGTTCAGACGATCTTTTACCATCTGAAGATACCGGCTGGCACGGTCGATAAAAACCAGCAGTTTCTCATTGTTCTTCGGTTCGGTAAGAATATCGGGGTATTCACGAAAACACATTTCCCAACGCCGGACAAAATCTTCCTGCGCTCCCTGAATCTCGCACATCATGGCTTCGCCAT
>OGDS01002223.1_pt1 | contig 12007 bp, 10 predicted proteins | sample 1570351 | NCBI WGS metagenome assembly OGDS01 (sample SAMEA2581974, study PRJEB24529) | metagenome | biome: Human gut stool | place: China | collected 2011
ATCAGCCTCTTATGGATGATATGCGAAAAGAAAACGCCGAAATCACTCTTTCTATGGAAGCAAGCAGACAAAACCGCCCTGTATGGGATCTGAGTATACTTCCTTCCTGCGGCTTTTCAGAATTCGGTGCAGACCTGAATGCCGGCAAAAAAATCATGAAAGAATGGGATCAGATTACATCTCCCATGTTTGTTGTCTGGGCAAAAAAAGAATAAATTTCCATATCTTTTTTACACATGTTTCAAACACGCTCTAACCCAAAGAACTCAAAAATGTAAAAGGCATCCTGACCTTGTAACAAGGGAGAACGCCTTTTTTCATACTGTCCATTTGAATCTGACTGCAGTAAACATTACCTAATAGAATTTTTCTATTGATTTCTTATAAACTGCTACATTCTAACAGTATCTTTACTGAATTTATTCTCTTTTTTGCACTCTCCAGGCGATATTTTACCAGTTCTTCCAGATTTTCAGGAAAGATTAAAACTTATGACAATTTCCAGTTTACAGACTCTGTCTGAAGGTCAACCAGTTTTCTGTAAAGGCCACGTTTCTCCATCAAAGTCTCATGATTTCCCTTCTCAGCAACAATTCCATCTGCCAGAACTACGATCTGGTCTGCTGCTTCGATAGTTCTCATTCGATGCGCAATAACAAGAACTGTCTTGCCTTTAACCAGTCTGGAAATAGCATTCTGAATTTCTGTTTCGTTATCTACGTCAAGGGATGCAGTTGCTTCATCCAGCAGGATAACCGGTGCATCTTTCAGCAGCGCACGGGCAATGGAAAGTCTCTGGCATTCGCCGCCGGAAAGTGTAGAGCCGTTTTCTCCGATCACCGTCTGGTATCCCTGCGGAAGTCTGTTGATAAATTCATCACACATGGCAGCTTTTGCCGCTGCGATCACTTCCTCATCAGTTGCATCCGGTTTTCCCATCACGATATTATCACGAATTGTTCCACTGCGCAGCCATGTTTCCTGCAATACCATACCATAATTATTTCGAAGACTCTTTCTTGTCATATCATTGACTGGCACTCCGCTCACACGGATCGTTCCGCTGTTTGTATCATAAAAACGCATCAAAAGATTGATCAGTGTCGTTTTTCCGCATCCGGTCGGACCGACGATTGCTACCCTCTGTCCCGGTTTTACAGAAAGATTAAAATCCTCGATCAGTTTCTGTTCCGGCACATAAGAGAAAGATACATGCTCTAACGCCACATGACCGTCTGCCTCCTCCAAGTTCACTGCATCCGGCGCATCCGGAACTTCCGAAGGCTCCTCCATCAATTCAAACACCCTCGCTGCACATGCCAGCGCATTCTGTAACTCTGTCACAACACCGGAAATCTCATTGAATGGTTTTGTATACTGGTTTGCGTAACTGAGTAACGCAGAAAGCTGCCCGACTGAAATACCTCCTGCAATTGCGGTAAATGCTCCTACCACGCCAACGACTGCATACACCAGACTGTTGACAAACCGGGTTGCAGGATTTGTGATACTGGAAAAGAAAATGGCTCTCAAAGAACATTTCTGTAACCTGCCGTTGATCTCATCAAACTTTTCCAAAGCCTCATCCTCATGGGAGAATGCCTGAACAACCTTCTGGTTGCCGATCATTTCCTCGATAAATGCGGTCTGTTCTCCCCTCGTCTCAGACTGTAATTTAAACATAGAGAATGTTTTCTTTGCGATAAAACTTGCCACAAGCAGCGAAACCGGTGTAATTACAACAACTGCCACCGTAATTTTCACACTGATCGTGAGCATGAAGATCAATGTACCTAAAATCGTTACAATACCGGTGAAAAACTGGGTAAATCCCATCAACAGACCATCCGCAAACTGATCCACATCCGCAATGACACGGCTGACGATCTCTCCGTAGGAATGTCCGTCAATATATTTTAATGGGAGTCTTTCAATTTTTTCGAATGCTTCCTTCCGGATATCCCGGATAATATTATAAGTGATCTTATTGTTGCATGCATTCATGATCCACTGTGCAGCTGCAGTCAGAAGGATAATGACTGCCATCTTTTTCAGGATTGCAAGGATCCCTGCAAAATCCACCACTCCTTTTTCAAGGATCAGATCGACTGCGCGTCCGGTCAATACCGGCAGATATAAAGTCAATGCAACTGTCACTGCCGCAAGGACAATGGACATTCCAAGATACCCCCAGTATCTTCTGATATAATTCATCACTTTTTTGATTGTTGATCTCTGATGGTTATTGATCCTCTTTTTCATTTATCTTCCCTCCTTCTCATCTTCGGTCTTTTTAAACTGGGAATAATAAATTTCCTGATATACTTCGCACTGTTTTAAGAGTTCCTCATGGGTTCCCATTCCAACGATCTGTCCATCATCTAACACAATAATCTTGTCTGCATACATAATGGATGCTGCTCTCTGCGATACGATAAATACGGTTGCTTTGTTCTCCATATCGCGGATTGCCATACGAAGTTTTGCATCTGTCGCAAAATCCAGTGCAGAAGCACTGTCATCTAAAATCAGAATATCCGGTTTTTTCACAACCGCGCGGGCAATCGTCATTCGCTGTCTCTGTCCTCCGGAAAGATTCTTACCGCCCTGCTCGATTTCAAAATCAAGTCCGCCTTCTTTTTTATCTACAAACTCTTTTGCCTGGGCAACTTCTAACGCCTGCATGATGTCCTCATCCGTTGCGTTCTCATTTCCCCATAACATATTTTCGCGGATCGTTCCCTTGAACAAAACTGCTTTCTGAAGTACCATACCGATTTTTTCACGAAGTTCTTCCAGCGAATACTCACGCACATCTTTTCCCTCAATCTGCACGCTTCCCTTTGTCGCATCATAAAAACGCGGTATCAGATTGACTACCGACGATTTTCCGGAACCAGTACCACCGATGATACCGATCGTCTCTCCCTTTTTCGCGGTAAAATCAATGTCTGTCAGGGATTCCTCACCAGCTCCGGCATAAGTTAACCCCACATGGGAGAATACCACTTCCGGCACCTCTCCACTGTGCTCTGCTTTTTTCTCTGCCACTGGAGTCATCGCGTTATCTGTGATGGATGGCTGTAATTCAAAAATCGCCTGAATGCGGTTTCCACACGCAATAGATTTATTAATATTAATAATAAGGTTAGCAAGTTTTATAAGTTCTACTAAAATCTGTGACATATAATTTACCAGTGCTACCACTTCACCCTGTGTGATATATCCGCTGTTAACACGGATTGCTCCTGTCCATACTAAAACAACAACCGCACCATTTATGATCACATAAGTAAGCGGATTCATGAGCGCTGAAATTTTTCCTACATAAAGCTGGATCTTCGTCAGTGCATCATTGCTCTCATTAAAGTTTGTGATCTCATCATTCTCTTTATTAAATGCACGGATTACTCTGCTTCCGGTCAGATTCTCTCTCGTGATTCCAAGCACCTTGTCCAGTGCAGACTGTACTTTTTTATACAATGGAATACTCACGAGCATAATTCCGAATACCACAATCGATAACAGCGGAATCGTTACAACAAAGACAAGTGCAGCTTTCACATCGATCGTGAATGCCATGATCATTGCACCGAACACGATAAACGGCGAGCGCAGAAACAAACGTAATACAAGGTTTACACCATTCTGCGTCTGGTTGATATCACTTGTCATTCTTGTGATCAGTGTGGATGTTCCCACAGTATCCATCTCTGAAAATGATAGTTTCTGAATATGCTCAAAAAGTGCGTGGCGCAGTCCTGTGGAAAAACCAACCGCCGCCTTTGCTGCAAAATACTGTGCCGTGATAGAACACGTCAATCCGATCACTGCAAGCAGCACAAGTACCAGACACATTTTCATAATGTATGGTTTATCTCCGTCTGCTACCCCATGATCGATGATCGCCGCCATAACAAGAGGCACGATCAGCTCAAAAGATGCTTCGAGCAATTTAAAAAGCGGTCCTAACACGCTTTCTTTTTTATAATCTTTCAGATATACCAATAACTTTCCCATTTCCTGTTCTCCCATTAAAATTCCTTTAGTTTTTAAGACAATACAGAAACCGGCACAAATACTTGCGCCGGTTTCCTTTTGTCCCTATTATGCTGTTTTATCCAATGCTTATCCGCACTATCCTGTGCGTCTTTTTCAAACCATCGTCTTCTGCTCCGATTATTGTTTAATATCCTTCATCTTCTGCAGTCCTAAAATAACTGCACCGCCAATCAAAAAGAAAAGAATACTAAAATCATGGATTCCCATAGCCGGCTGCGGAGTATCCAGAGTAGTCGGTCCCATAACAACAGCAAAGATGGAGCCGAGCATCAGTCCAATGATCAGATAAATCGTCTGTGCCCTGTACTTTTCCAATGCCCTGCGGATCAGCTTTACTACACTGAAAATGCCGACTAAAACACCGCAGCCAAAAAGAAATACCGTCCAGAAGCTCGAGAAATCCAAATGCAGCATATCCTTGATCGCAGTGATGATCGGAAGATATAATCCAAAGATCAAAAGCAGGGTGGATCCGGAAATTCCGGGAAGCACCATGGCTGAAATAGCGATCACTCCTGCAAAAAACACAAACACCGCAAGCCCCGGTGTCAGATGATCCAGATTCACTCCGTCATTTCCACCGGAAACCGGATTAAAATATGTGATGGCACATACAACCGCAATACCAAGCAGCACAAACGGTATCGCCTTTTTATTGGTTCCAAGACATTTTTTCTCCTCTTTTATCACGATTGGGATCGCAAAAATAATAAATCCGATAAACAGGGAGCTTATATAATAAATATGTGATTCAAATACACTTGTCAGGATCAGTACTGCGATCACAAATCCACTGATCCATCCTATTCCAAGTTTGATCAGGAAAACAAATGCGTCTTTTCTCTCCTCTTTTGTTCCGGTCAGCAGATCATCAATTGAATCGATAAACTTATCATAAAATCCAAGTAAAAATGCAATTGTGCCTCCGGATACACCCGGAACACTGTCTGCTAATGCCATACAGAATCCTCTGATAAACTGAATTATAAACATATCTTTCCCTCGTTTTTCATTTTATTGTTTTACAGCACTGCACAACATTATAACTTATATAGGTTCTATTTGTCTATATATTTATCCAGCTGGTGTGATACACCTTATTTCCGAATCAGATCTTTTACCACTTCCCCGGCAATGATCAGCCCTGCCACGGAAGGAACAAATGCCACACTTCCCGGTATGTCACGCCGCTCTGTACACTTGTGCTCTGCTCCCGGCGGACAGATACAGTTTGTCCTGCAGCTGATGGCCATATCCTCGATCGGTCTTGTTGGAATCTCTTCGGAATAAACTACTTTTAACTTCTTCACTCCGCGCTTTTTCAGTTCGCGGCGCATTACTTTTGCAAGCGGGCAGACTTTTGTCTTATAAATATCTGCCACCTTAAACTGGCTTCCGTCAAGCTTATTTCCCGCCCCCATGCTGCTGATGATCGGGATATCCTTTTCCTTCGCCTTCATGACAAGCTCGATTTTTGCAGTTACGGTATCCACTGCATCCACAATATAATCATATTCGCCAAACGGAAAATCATCTGCATTCTCCGGCAGGAAAAAGCACTTATGGATCCGTACATCCGCCTCCGGATTGATTTCCAGGATGCGGTCACGCATCACCTCTGCCTTATACTTTCCTACCGTCTTTCTTGTCGCAATGATCTGGCGGTTTAAGTTTGTCAGGCATACTTTGTCATCATCAATCAGATCAAACGCTCCCACACCACTCCGCACAAGTGCTTCGCAAACATAACCTCCGACGCCGCCGACACCAAAGACAGCCACTCTGGAATGTCCGAGTTTCTCCATCGCCTCTTTTCCCAATAATAACTCCGTTCTTGAAAACTGGTTTAACATAATGATTTTTCCTTTTCTTCTATAAACATTAACAAAAAGCTGACTGCCAGAACAGCACTTGAAAACCAGATTGCCTTAAATCCAAGCCGCATAGACAGATTTCCACCGATTCCTGCTCCCACTGCAAAAAACAGGATAATCCCAAAATAATACATCGCCTGCCGGATCTGCTCCGGGCGTCTGTCCCTCATGTATGCTGACAACGCTGCCGTGCCGCTTCTTAAGTTTCCGATACACATCGTACTCGCATAAGAATATCCGCCAACTTTGCGGAATGACTGCACCTGCATCGCACAGGAGAACGACACTAATGTTGTCGCAAGCATATTATAATCCTGCGGAATAAATCCGACACCAAATAAAATCAGGATCTCCAACAATAATATCCCCTGCCTCCAATGAAGACGGTTGGCATATTTAAACTTTCCCTGTACACAGTCTGCAAAGAAAACGCCTCCGGCAAATGCGAGCAGCGGTATCAGATAATGCAGTCCTCTCTGCCATTCACCCAGCATAAAATGCTGGCTCATCAGTACCACATTTCCTGTCTGTGCATTCGAAAATACTTCATCCCTTGTAAAATAAGTATATGCATCCTGAAATCCGCCGGAAAGTGCCAAAAATACACTCGTGATAAAAGCCTCCGACATCTGGACTCTTGCATTTTTCGCTTTTGCTTTTTCAAAAAGCACTTTCATCACCTCACATTTTTTTATCGTGTCGTATTATAACGCTTTTTCCGGCAAATGTAAAAACTATTTGATAAAAAATATTCTTTTCCGACAAAAAATATCATTTTTATTCCGTCCGCATAACTTTTTTCCTTGTTTTCTCCACAGCAGGTTATGTGGAATGGTCTTTTATGATGTGGAAAGAGCCAGCTCCTGACGGGCTGGCTCTGCGATGGGTGGTTTTTGTCTTGGGTTATCTGGATTCAGACTGGAGTTCGGCGATAGCGGTGTTGTATTCGGACTCGGTGTAATCTTCCAAAATGACTTCCTTCGTTGCCTGAAAGCGGATGATCATATTTTTGATGGCGGCAATGTTTGCCTGGCGTTGACCGGCCTCTTCACCCTGCTTATACGCTTTTTTTGAATATTGTTCCATTACTTCACACATTGCATTTACGCCTCCCTCTTCATGTTTCAGATAGTGCACACGGTTGGTTAATTTCGGAAATTTGGCATTATCTATCTCCTTTTTATTATATAGAACCCCTCCAGATTCTTCAAGACTGTTTGCATGGATTTTTTAGTTATGTATACAAAAAAGAGTGCCGGAAAACCGACACTCTTTTTCAAATCCATTGTTTGCAATATCTTAATCTAGAAAAATAAAACAAGTTCTATTTAATAAAGAAAAAGGTACATGAAACTACTGATTTAGACTGTAGTAACAAGCGATAATAAAATTATCTTACTACTGTTACGTTTGTTGCCTGTGGTCCTTTTGCACCTTCAACAACTTCAAATTCTACTGCAGCGCCTTCTTCTAAGGATTTGAAACCTTCCATATTAAGACCTGAGTAGTGAACGAATACATCATTTCCCTGTTCGTCTGAGATGAATCCGTATCCTTTTTGGTTGTTAAACCACTTTACTGTACCTTTGTTCATTGAAAAGTACCTCCAAAAAATATTTCTATGGTACACTTACCGCACCATAGTCACAGAATAACATAACAATTTCAAAAAGTAAAGTGTTATTATACTACATTGTGAACTTTACCTTGATGATCCTTGCAACAGATTCATTGATACGATCCTCTGTGATCGTTCCACCAGTCACTGCATCCATCACACCCTGATATGCACTCTGGAAATCCTCCGGCATTAAGATCATATCCACACCTGCCTGAATTGCCGTCACTGCCGCATCAGCAGAACTGTATGTTCCGGTGACCGCCCCCATATTCATTGCGTCTGTGATCACTACACCATGGAAGCCAAGCTGGTTGCGAAGCACATCTGTCACCATGACAGAGGAAAGCGAAGCCGGCGTATCATCCCCTGTAACAGCTGGTGCTGAAATATGTCCTACCATCACAAAAGATGCTCCGTTATTCACTGCCTGCTGGAATGGAACAAGCTCATTTGCCAGCAGGTCATCCAAAGATTTATCTGTAGAAACTGCCCCGTCATGGGAATCCCCTGCTGTAGCTCCCTGTCCCGGAAAATGTTTTACCACGCTTAATATCTGGTGTTCGTTCAGTCCCTGCATCTCAGCACAGACCATATCCGCCACAAGCTGGCTGTCTGAACCAAATGACCGGTCTTTGATCACGGTGTTATCCGGATTCGTCAGCACATCCGCAACCGGAGCAAAATCCATATTAAAACCAAGTGTGTTCAGATACGTTCCGATCGTACTTCCTGCATTGTATGCATTCTGGGAATCCCCAGTCGCTCCTACATCACTCATATTTCCAACATCTGTCACTCCAAAAGCACTGTTGGATGCGATCCTTGCTACCGTTCCACCTTCCTCATCCACACCGAGGAACACTGAAATTCCTACTATTTCCTGACTGTAGCTCTTCATATTGGTAAGCATCTGTGTCGTCTGGTCGGTTCCGGTCAGGTTCTTTGCCATATAAATCAGACCACCTACCGGATACTGCGTGTAGGCTGCCTTTGTGGAATCTCCTGCCATCGTTGCTCCGTCCACTCCGGTCAGTGCGTCCGGTGTGATCATGAACATCTGCGCTACTTTCTGCTCTAAGGTCATGCCGGCAGCAATCTGCATTGCCTGATCCATCAACGGATCGCTGACTTCGGTTACCGGAGTTGTTTCCGGTTCTTCTGTCGCCTCTGTTGTCACGCTCTCGGTATTCTTTTCCGGTTTATCTGCTCCCGGTTTTACAAATTTATGGACTGCAAACACAATTCCTCCGATCAAAACTGCAAGTACTATAAAAAATACTGCCACAACTATGACCGCACTCTGTGTATCTTTTTTTCGTTTCTCTCGTCTTTCTTCCTGATTCATCTGTGTATTTCCTCTCTGGGGAATTTTGATCTACATGCTTCTACCCCGCAGTGCACGCCGTAATAATCAACGGTTTTTGGTTTATATCGTGGAGGCAATGATCTGCATGCTGCCCTGCAATTCCACGTTTCCGAAGCCATTTGGAAGTATGAAATGATCTCCTTTTTTCACCGGCTGACCGTTGACGATTCCATTGCCATCCGTAACTGTCATATTCATAAAAGGTGCATTCTGCTCAAAAGTCATTTTACCTGAAACATCTATTTTATAGATATGAAAGTATTTGCAGGCATACAGTTCATTTAACGTATTGACCGGAAGATCTGCCACCGATTTCACACTGTCTGCAGCCGATTTTGCAGGCACAGTGATCACGTCAATACTCTTGTCGATATGTAGCTCTCTCGGCTTTCCATTGGAGAGACGGCCATAATCATAAACGCGGTAGGTAATATCACTGTTCTGCTGTGTTTCCAGAATGAGTGTTCCGCCTTTGATCGCATGAACTGTTCCCGGATCGATCTGAAGAAAATCGCCTTTTTTGATCGGGATCTCACGGATAAATTCACTCCACTTTCCCTCATGGATCATCCGGCTTAATTCCTCTTTTGTCCTTGAATTGTGTCCGATAACGATCGTCGCATTTTTCTTGCAGTCGAGAATGTACCAGCACTCTGTTTTTCCAAGTGAACCATTTTCATGGACTTTTGCATAATCATCGTCTGGATGTACCTGAATGCTCAGGTCATCTTTCGCATCGATAATTTTGATCAGGAGCGGGAAACGGTCACTGTCCACCTTTCCGAAAACTTCCGGATGTTTTTTCCACAATTCGGACAGCTTCATTCCACGGAATCCACAGTCTCTTAAAGTTACGTCTCCATTTGGATGTGCAGAAATTCCCCAGCACTCCCATAAATCATCACCTTCGACCGGATAATGAAAATCCTCTCTCAATCGCGTACCGCCCCAGATGTTGTGTGTACATACCGGATCTAAAAATAAAATTTCTTTCGTGGTCTGATTTGTTGATAAATTGCCTCCATTTGTCCCAATCACATTCTGATACCAAAACGCAGAATCTTTTACAATTCTCCGCTGTGTCATAAAATCCACATAAATCATGCCAAAACGTTCCCTGTATCCCTCGGACCATTCAAAATTATCCAGAAATGTCCACAGGAAATACCCCCGGATATCGGCTCCCTCATCATATGCCCTCTGCATGGCTCCGATGTAGGAATCCAAAAACGTGATGCGATCATTGTCATGTACTCTGCCGTCAAAGCTCACATTATCATGACAGGACATACCATTTTCTGTGATATACAAAGGAAGCGGATACCGCTCCGTCAAAAATTTGATTCCATAATAAAATGCTTTTGGTGTTACCGGCCAGTTGCACGCCGTCTTTGGAAATCCCGGTTCCCGGTCCACAAACTCCGGTTCGCCGTCTGCGCCCTGACGCACATAATAGCCATTATATATGTTCTGTCCCATAAAATCCAGTGGCTGATGAATCAGCTGCATATCTTCCTCTGTGATCTCCGGCAGATACTCTTTGAATTTTTCCAGTCCCTCTTTCGGATAATGACCTAAAAAGACCGGATCTGAAAACCATGAGATATTCCAGGTCCAGTTATCCATCGGATTGTAAAATCCAAAATAAACTTTTCTGGCAGCCTCGATATCTTCTGCACTGTCCGTGTATGGATAAGCCACTCCCCCGGTCGGTGCAAAGCCGATCCGTATTTTTTGTTTTGCGTATTTTCTTAAATTGATCACTGCCTGTCCGTGCGCTTTCAACAGATTATGTGCAATCTGAAAAGTCTCTGGAACCGATAATTTCAATCCCGGTGCATGAACACCGCTTAAATGTCCAAGTCCAACCACACATTGCGGCTCGTTGATCGTGATAAAATACTCACAGAGATCCGAAAAATTCTCTGCCACCACTTTTGCATATTCCCCGAACCAGTCTGCCACTTCCTCATTCAGCCAGCCGCCTTTTTCCTGCAATGCCTGTGGAAACTCCCAGTGAAACAGGGTAATATATGGTGTAATGCCATTTTCTTTCATTGTAAGGATCATGTCACGGTACATCAAAATTGCTTTTTCATTGACGCGCCCGGTACCTTCCGGCAGAATCCGCGCCCAGTTTAAGGAAAAACGGTATGCTTTTATCCCCAGATTTTTCATTAATGCATAGTCATCTTTATAATGATGCATATGATCACAGCTTGTGTACGCATTCTGATTTTGAAAAATGCGTCCCTGCTCCGTAAAAGTGTCCCAGACCGTCTTTCCTCTTCCGTCATCCGGGTCAGTTCCCTCTACCTGATATGCGCTGCTTGCCACGCCCCAGACAAATTTGTCATCAAACATGTGATTCTCCTTCTCTGTTTTTGGTTGTTATTTTTATTTTTGTATAAATATTAAATCTAAATTATATATTTATTTTTCTTTTCCAGATGCGATCACAGACACCAGATAAAACGGAAGCTGATCCGTCTCATGTGTCTCTGTAATGGTAATCTGTACTTTATGCTTTCCTTTTTCGATATGCTCTGCGATCGTGTCTAGCTGCAATTTATCTCCCCATGTCTCATCAAAGTTTGCATCCAGCCGGACTGCGTGTGCGCTGTCATCATCGATCACGACCTCTGCCACCGGGGCTGGAAGTTTTATGGTTTTTCTGTATTGAATACCGATACAGCTTCCCTCCACTTCAAACGTAATGGTAGCACCCTTTTGGTTTGCAGTCCATCCATTTTTAAAAATATCCGTGATCCCATCCTGTCTGTCCTGGTCAGCCACAAATCCGTTTGCTGTAAAGACAGCGCTGTCATTCTGGTAACGGATGGAATCTTCATAAGCGTTTGCAGTCAATGGCACCTTTTCTGCTTCTCCGCTGTCTGACTTTACTTCCATTCCGGCAGACACACGGATCTGCTCTAACACATGTATAATGACAGATGCAACGAGTTCATGTCCATCATCGTTTGGATGCAGATCATCCTCTGTAATGTCGCGGTTTGGAATCCGCCCCGCAACGACCTCCGGATAAATACTGCTCTGCATGCTGACCGCCGGAAGCTGATAATG
>OGDS01002224.1_pt1 | contig 12005 bp, 8 predicted proteins | sample 1570351 | NCBI WGS metagenome assembly OGDS01 (sample SAMEA2581974, study PRJEB24529) | metagenome | biome: Human gut stool | place: China | collected 2011
ATTTTTCGTCATATAAAAAACAGCCGCAGCGATTTGCTGCAGCCGTTCGTTTTTCTTTCGTAGCCGCTGGTATCCGGGCGGCTTATTGTTTTTTACATCTTCTCAAACCGCTCAACATCTGTCACGAACAGAGTTGCGCCGCCGACCTTGACTTTCTTGTCCTCAGCCTGCTCGGTGCGGGTCTTGCAGTTGCTGTTTATCAGCTCGACCGCATGGGCGAGCTTGTCGTCGTCAACGCCGATGAGCAGAGTCATGTTGCTGCTGCGCAGGAATCCGCCGGAGGTCGGGATCTTCGTGAATGAATATCCCGCTTCCCTGAGTGCGTCGCAGACGGGGTTGAGGTCCTTTTTGCCGATAACCGCTGTTATAAGTTTCATATCAAAAGCTCCTTTCGGGGGTACTGTTTATGCCTTGAGCAGTTCGCAGAGGAAGCGCGTGCTGTCCTCCATGTCTTTTATTGAGATGTTCTCTGCCGTCGTGTGAACGTCTCGCATACCCGTGCCGATGTTGACAACGGCGATGTCGTGCAGTGCAATGTTTGAAGCGTCGCAGCCGCCGAGCGTCTTGGAGAGATACGGGCGTATGCCCGCCGCCTCGTATGCCGCAAAAATATCTTTTATGAACTGCGACTCGGGGTCAACGGTGAACGCGCCGGAGTGGCGTTCGCTGTCATATTCAAATGTGGTTCCGAACTTTTCGCATGCCTCTTTCATGACCGCGAGCGCGTCGGCGATGTGCTTCTGAACCGTGTCCTCGTCATATGAGCGGAACTCCATGTCAAACGACGCTTTGTCCGCTACGATATTGGTCGGGCCCTCGGAAACGAAATTGCTGATGTTCTGCACGCTTATGTCGTCAACATGACCCACGGGGATGTTTGCCGCCGCGTATGCCGCAGCCTTGAGTGCGTGTATGCCGTTCTCGGGGCATACGCCGGCGTGCGCCTTCTTGCCGAAGAAGCTTATCGACATAACTATATTTGCCGCGGCGGAGTTGACTATTTCGCCGATGTCCTCGCCGTCGAGCACAAGAGCTGTCTTGCTCTTTATCTTGCCGTAGTCCGCATAGCGCGAGCCGAGCATGCCGACTTCTTCCGAGAGGGAGAACAGGACTTCGACGGGTCTGTTCTTTTCGCCGTTTTCCTTGAGCCTTGTGACAGCCTCGATTATCTCCGCTATGCCGGACTTGTCGTCCGAGCCGAGAATCGTCGTGCCGTCAGAATATATAACTCCGTCGCGCTCAACGGGCGTGACCGCCGCGCCGGGAGTGACGGTGTCGGTGTGGCAGGAGAGCAGTACGCTCTCGCCCTCGCCGGGGAGATAGCCGTATATGTTGAATCCGTCCGAGCCGCACTTCTTGCCGGCCTCTTCGTCGCGCTCAACCTCGAAGCCCGCCTCGATAAGCGCCTTTTCGAGTTCTATGCAGAATGCGCGCTCGTGACCCGTTTCGCTGCCTGTTGAAACAAGGTCGCAGAATGTTTTAACAAGTCTCTGTGTGCTCATGTTTTCCTCCGTATCTTCGCGTTTTGCCTTGACAAAAAGCGTATATATGATATATTTCTATATGAAAGACAATCTTGAAATGTCTTTTGTTCAACTAAATAATACCACAGTTTTGCCGGGTTTACAACCTCGCAGAAGTGGATTTTTGTTTTTAAACCGAAAGGACTGATATTCATGGGATCGATATTCAAACTGACTGCCCTCGCAGGCGTCGCCGCGGGAGCATATGCGGCGGTCAAGAAGTTTGCGCCGAACATTCTGCCCGATAAAAACGAGGCGGAGGATATGGCAAAAAACGCAATTAACAGCGTCAAGCTCACTTTCCCGACCGATGAAAAATATTCAAACGGCACGGCTCTGACCCCGCCGATGGGCTGGTCGAGCTGGAACACTTTCAGAAACAGAATCGACGAGAAGCTCATTCTCGAAACGGCCGAAGCCATGAAGGCGAGCGGACTCGCGGACGCGGGATATCAGTATGTCAATCTCGACGACTGCTGGCAATCCTCCATGCGCGATGAGAACGGCAGACTCCAGGGCGATTTTGCAAACTTCCCGAGCGGCATACCCGCGCTTGTAAAGAGCATAAACGAGCTCGGACTCAAGCTCGGTATATATTCCTCCAACGGATCGCTTACCTGCGAGGATCTACCCGCGAGCCTCGGCAATGAAGCTATAGATGCGGACACGTTTGCCGAGTGGGGAGTCGAATATTTCAAATATGACTTCTGCCACAATGTGCCTATCCCGATGCGTGCGCCCTATATTGAATATATCTGCGTCTCCAACGCCGACGGTTCGTTTGAAACTACCGTCCCCGCAGACGATGCGGCACTCTTCGGCGACGCGAAAATAATGGAGGACAAGCGCCTCGATTCCGGAAGATATATCTCCGGTCTCTCCGCCCACAGAGGCTCGGCGGTGTTTACCGTCGAAGTCCCGGAGGCGGGCGAATATTCACTCACCCTCGGAATCAGAAAGAAGAGCAACAGCTTCAAATATCTCGAAGTTACCGTCAACGGCGGCGATAAGTATACCACTACCGTCCCGCCGACCAAGGGCTCCACTGCCGACGGCAGACATCAGGTGAAAATAACCCTCGAAGCGGGCTCGAACACAATCGAGCTTGAAAACCCCGTCGCTTCGAGACAGGACAGCGCGGCTATCCAGTATGCTAAGATGGGCAGAGAGCTCATGCGTGCAACCGCCGAATATGCCGATAGAAACGGCACCGAGGAGCGCCCGATAGTCTATTCCATCTGCGAGTGGGGCAGAAATCTCCCGTGGCGCTGGGGCGCGGCGGCAGGCAACCTTTGGCGCACGACGCCCGATATCCAGGCGAACTGGAAGTCTGTTCTCGGCATATACGAAGTCAATGTCAATCTCTTCAAGTATTCCGGCAAGGGCAACTGGAACGACCCGGATATGCTCGAGGTCGGCAACGGAGATTTGACTGCCGAAGAAAACCGCAGCCATTTCACCCTCTGGTGCTTCATGGCGGCTCCGCTCATTCTCGGCAACGATGTGCGTGAATTTATCCGCGAGGACGGCACCGTCGACACGGAGAACGAGACGCTGAAAATACTCACCGACAGAGATATGATTGCTATCGATCAGGATTCGCTCGGCGAGCAGTGCAGAAGAATAAAGACGACTATCATAGCCGATACACTCATAAAGCCGCTTGAAAACGGTGATGTCGCGGTTTGCTTCTTCAACAAGGGCAGCGACACAAGATATTTTGAGCACCGCATGGACGATATCGTCTGCCGCTCGTATATCACCACTCCGCTCGCGCAGGAATATGAGGTATATGACCTGTGGACAAAAGAGACTTCCGTCATCAACACAACGCTCAGCGCATTTGTCGAGCCCCACGGCGTCAAGGCGTTCAGAATAAGAGCGATAGCGGAGTAAAACTATGAATGATTTTATCGGCAAAAATTATACCGTCCCTCAGCTCGATCTGAGCGTGAAGCCGGAGGATACAGCGGAAAAATACGCTTATCTCTACGAACAGACCGTGGTCGACGACAGCGAAAGCTATCTTGGCCACCCCGACTCCGTCCTGCTCAAAAACGGCGATATTCTTACTGTATATCCCCACGGCCACGGCAAGGGTGCCGTTCTCAATAAAATAAGCGCGGACGGCGGGCGCAGCTACACAAAAAATATAGCCTCTCCGCCCGAGTCGTGGAAAAAATCGCTCGAGACACCGACTGTCTACCGCCTCGAATTTTCGGACGGCACGCCCGACAAACTGATTCTCATTTCCGCCAACTCCAAGTGGCCCGGAATGGACACCCCCGGCGGCTTCAACTGCTCCGTCTCCTGCGACGAGGGCGAAACATGGAGCGAGTTTGAGACATTTTATTCGCGAGCCGACGGCTATGAGCTTATCCCGATAGTCGCCATGGCGTCGCTGACAAGGCTCAAGGAGAACGGCAAATTTGTCGATAAATGGATGGGCTTTTTCCACGACGGCGATTTCTATAACTACAAAACTATCCTCAGCTTCACCCCCGATGGGCGCGTGCAGTGGAGCGAGCCGGAAAAATATTTCGCCGCCCACAGAGATATAGAACTGCGTTCGAATATGTGCGAGGTCGAAGTCATACGAAGCGACAGGGGAGAGGGCGACGAGCTCTGCCTCATCTCGCGCTCGAACACGAAGAAGGAAAATTCACTTATCTCGTTTTCGCGCGATGAGGGCAAAACATGGTCGGAACCCGTCCATGCCCCCGCGGCTCTCAACGGCGAGCGCCACAAGGCGGACTATCTGAAAGACGGCAGACTGTTTATAACCTTTCGCTCGATAGAGCGCGACCCGGAAAAAGTGAAGCTCCATTCCGACAACGGCGACTGGTACAGCGAGGGCTGGATAGCGTGGATAGGCAGCTACGACGACCTGAAAAACGGCACCGAGGGCGACTATCGAATCAAGATTGCCCACACTTATCTCGACGGTCAGACCGAGCCCGAAATAGAAGCGAATGCCGACACCGCCTATTGCGGCAATGTTGTGCTTCCCGACGGCACGGCAGTCACCTCGTCCTACGGCCGCTTCGGCGAAAAAAACGCGGACGGCAGCGACAAGACATATATAATCTCCAAGCGTATCAATCCGCGCGACACGGATGAGTTGGTGGGATTTTTGAAATAATAATCGGTTGAAATCCCTCCTTCCATATGTTACAATAAATTCAATAAATTGCCGGAGGTGGACGCTGTGAGCAGATCGAAAAACGAAATTCTGCTTGCGGCGTCCGCGTTCATTCTGCTCGCCGCGGCAATATCTGCGGCATTTGCCCTGCGGTTCTCTCCGGGTCGCGCCGGGAGTATAATTCAATATACCTCTTCGCACGGCGGCGGGATTGACATAAACTCCGCCGACAAAGAAGAGCTGACCGCGCTCGACGGCATCGGAGAAAAGAAAGCCGAAAATATTGTTGGCTACCGTGAAGAACACGGAGAGTTTATCTATCCGTGGGAGATAACGAATGTCGACGGGATAGGCGAAAAGACCTACGGCAAAATCAAAAACGATATCTGCGCCGAATGACGCAGAAGAAACGGGAGGAACGGATATGACAGGCATCTATAAAAAGTTCAAGAGCGGAACGGATATCCGCGGAATAGGCATCGGAAACGGCGACGAGCCGCTCTATATGAGCGACGAGTTTATCTCAAAGGCGAGCGCGGCGTTTGCGGATTTTCTCAGCGAAAAGACAGGCAAAGCGACGGATAAGCTCACCGTTGCCATCGGTCACGACCCGCGCCTTTCGGCCGGGCGTATAAGCGCGGCGGTCGTCAAGAGTCTTTCTCCACCCGGGGTCAATATAATCGACTGCTCGCTCAGCTCAACTCCCGCCATGTTTATGGCTGTGCTCAATCTGCCCTGTGACGGCTCCGTTCAGATGACTGCGAGCCACCACCCGGGCGATAGAAACGGACTCAAATTTTTCACCGTCGACGGCGGACTCGATTCGCCCGATATCGCTTACATACTCGAAAAAGCGGAGAATATCGAACTCGGCGATGCTCCTGCCCAAATAACCTCGTGCGACCATATGAAGCAGTACGCCGCGCATCTGCGCTCGCTTATCTGCAAAGGCATCGGCGCGGACGAGGCCGACAAACCTCTTGCAGGTATGAGAATAATGGTAGACGCCGGAAACGGTGCGGGTGGCTTCTACGCTTCCGAAGTCCTCGCTCCTCTGGGCGCCGATGTCTCGCCGAGCATGAATCTCGAGCCGGACGGCAACTTCCCCGTATATGTGCCGAACCCAGAGTCTTCCGTCATGATAGACAGCGCCGCCGAGCGGGTCAAACAGACAAAAGCCGACTTCGGCATTGTTTTCGACACCGATGTTGACAGAGCGGGCTGCATTCTCTCCGACGGCAGGGAACTCAACCGCAACCGCCTTGTCGCCATGATATCGGCGGTCATACTTGAAAACGAGCCCGGCGCGGTTATAGTCACCGACTCCGTAACCTCCGCAGGACTTACGAAGTTCATCGAGGCGCATGGCGGCAAGCATATCAGATTTAAGCGCGGCTATAAGAATGTTATCAACAAGCAAATTGAGCTCAACAAAGAGGGCATCGACTGCCCGCTTGCGATTGAGACCTCCGGCCATGCCGCGTTCAGGGAGAATTATTATCTCGATGACGGCGCGTATCTTGTCACGAAGCTGATTATAAAAGCGGCTCTGCTCAAAAAGAGCGACGGCAGCCTCGAGAGCTTTATCTCCGACCTTGAAGAGCCGGCGGAAGAGCTTGAGCGCAGGTTCAAGATAGACCTTGAAGATTTCAAGCCATACGGCGAAAAAGTTATAGCCGACCTGAAAGCTCTCGCCGAAGAGCGCGACGGCTGGCAGGCGGAGAAGATAAACTACGAGGGCATCAGAATAAACACCGATAAAGATAACGGCGACGGATGGTTCCTGCTGCGCATGAGTGTGCATGACCCGATTCTCGTTTTGAATCTCGAGAGCAACACCGCGGGCGGCACGGAAAAAATGCTCACCGATGTGACTGAATTTTTGAAAGCATACGACAAGCTGAACTGAGGCTGAAGGCGTGCGAAGCTCAAAAAGGCGGCGCACGCCGTTTTTTATACTTTTGCGTTCTTGACTGGAACGCTCGGTGTATGATAATATTATCAAAAGACTTTCATTTCCCGGGAGGGTCATTATGACAAAAAATACAGAGAAAGAATTTTGGCAGGATATAGACGTATATTCCGTCAACACAGAGCCGCGAAGCGCAGCCGGCTTTCCGCGCGATGAGGCGTGGGAGAAAAAGACCGTCAGCCTCAACGGCGTCTGGAAATTCCATTATTGCGAGAGCGTCAACGATATAATCGAGGGCTACTATGCGCCCGATTTTGATTTGAGCTCGTTCGACGATCTCGAAGTCCCGTCAGAGTGGCAGATAAAGGGCTACGACACCCCGATATATACCAATATCAATTATCCCAAGGCAATCTCCACCACGAAGATCCCTTACATAAAGCCGGAGCTCAACTCTTGCGGGCTCTATGTCCGCGAGTTTGAGGTCGACGAGACCGAGGATAATATATTCATTCACTTCGGCGGCATCAATTCGAGCGGCGAAGTGTTTGTCAACGGCAAATTTGTCGGATATTCTCAGGATACTTTCGACGAGTGCGAGTACGATATAACGGACTTTGTTCATCCGGGTACCAACCGCCTCGCAGTCACCGTGCGCCGCTACTGCACGGGCAGTTATCTTGAGGATCAGGATATGTGGCGCCTCTCCGGTATCTTCCGCGATGTGACGCTCGTCTATGAGCCGAAAGTTTTTATAGAGGATATGTATATGCGCAGCGAGATGGCGGAGGATTTTAAATCCGCCGTGTTCAAGCTCGACTGCGTTGTCAAGGCGCGCCGCACTCAGTTCGACGGCGGCAAGCTCAAGGTCGAGATTCTTCGCGCCGACGGCGCAGGATTCGCGTCTGCCGAGGCGGATGTAAAACCCCTCGCGGACGGCGAATATTGCAATATTTCTTTTGAAATACCCGTCAGCAATTTTGAACTCTGGAGCCATGAGGATCCGTATCTCTACACTGTCCGTGTCACTCTTTCCGGCGGTGAGTACACCGACCGCAGGGAGCATAAATTCGGCTTCAGAGAAGTGAAGATAACGCCCTATGACCGCAAGACCGGCAGAGGACCGTTCATTCTGCTCAACGGCGTTCCGTTCAAAATCTGCGGCGTCAACCGCCACGATTTCCACCCGGACTACGGCCACGCCGTGCCCGAGAGCATAATCAGGAGTGACCTCGAGCTGCTCAAGAACAGCAACATAACCAATGTGCGTACCTGTCACTATCCGAATTCGCGCCGTTTCTATGAGCTGTGCGACGAGATAGGCATTCTCGTCATGAGCGAGAACAACCTTGAAACCCACGGCCTCGCAACGCGTGTCCCGCGCAGCGATCCGCATTGGACAGCCGAGTGCTGCTACCGCGTGCGTAATATGGTCAACAGCTATAAGAACCATTCATGTATTCTCTTCTGGTCGCTCGGCAACGAGTCCGGCAACGGCAACGCATTCGCCGAGATGAAGAAAGAGATTCTGAAGATAGACAAGACCCGCCCGGTTCACTATGAACCCGACGCGAAGCTCAAAACGAGCGATCTGTTCAGCGAGATGTACACCGTGCAGACCGCGATGAAGGAGATAGGCGAGAACAAGCCGCATATCCACAGCCGCGCGCTCTGGAACCTCGGCCTTGGCTATCATCTCAAGCCTTCGGATTATATCGACAAGCCGTTCATCGAGTGCGAATATTCCCACGCCATGGGCAACAGCATGGGCAACTTCGCCGACTATTGGGAGGATTTCAAGAAATATGACCGTCTCGCGGGCGGATATATCTGGGATTTTGCCGACCAGACGATAAGAACAAAGACCGCAGACGGCAAGGATAAGTGGAACTACGGCGGCGACTTCGGCGACAAGCCGAATGATTCAAACTTCGCTTTCAACGGAGTTTTCCGCGGCGACCGCACGCCCAACCCGCACTATTATGAAGTCGTCAAATGCTATCAGCAGGTCGATTTCTCGCTCAGCCACGGCAGAATAGCTATTCTCAACCGCTTTATGTTCACCTCGCTCGAGAATTTCAAGCTTCGCCTTGAACTGCGCGAACAGGGCAGGCTTATCGAATCCGCCGAGCTCGATCTCCCCGACAAGGGATATCTCGAAAAGGCGTATGTCGATATCCCGTTCGATATCAGAACCGAAAACGAGCGCACTCTCGACTGTGAGCTGATTCTGCGCCGCGATATGATGCACCTCGAAGCGGGTCACACCATGGCGCGCGAGCAGTTTGTTCTCGGCAAGTATAACTATTCTTCGTCTGCTCCGAAAGCGGACGGCAAGAAAGTTGAAATAAAATATTCAAAGAACGACAAGTGCTATGTCGTCTCCGGAAACGGCTTTGAAGTGAAGCTCAGCAAAAAGACCGGAGAGCTCTGCTCATATAAAAAGGACGGCGTCGAGCGCCTTGAGCGCGGCATTCGCCCGCAGTTTTCCCGCGCGAATATCGACAACGAGCGCATGGCTCAGGTGCCGTTTGAGTGGGTCAAGACTCTTATCGGTCTGCACGCTTTCGACAGCGCAGAGCGCATGATGCGCCCTGTTTCCGTCAAGGCGGAGCATTTCGGCAGCTGCGTCAAACTCAGCGTCAAGTGGCGCACGAAGTATCTTTCGGGTATCGTTACTGAATACCTTGTGTTCCCGGACGGCACGGTTTCCGCGTCGCTTACCTGCAAGAACATCACCCCGGTCAATTTGCCGCGCTACGGTCTGACCTTTGAGCTGACCGACGGAGTCGACGGAATAGAGTATTACGGCAAGGGCCCGCACGAGAACTACTGCGACCGCAAGACCTCGGCGCGCCTCGGCGTTTATCGCTTCCAGAGCGCAGAGAGCTTCATTCACGATTACCTGTTCCCGCAGGAGAACGCCAACCGCTGCGATGTCAGATGGCTCAAAGTCGGCGGCGATAGGGGAGTATTGGTGACTGCGGCAGGAACTCCGTTTGAGATGAGCGTCCACCCGTATACGAAGAAGATGCTCTATGATGCGGCTCACTCCTGCGAGCTTGGACGCACACCGAACCTGACTGTCAATATCGACGGCAGGCAGCAGGGCGTCGGCGGCGATGTCCCCGCGATCGCAACGCTCAAAAAGCCGTATAAAATCCCCAAATACAAGAAGCTCGAGATGAAAGTCATCCTCTCGTTCTGATAAAATCAAGCATCACATTTTAATGGATGTTCCGAATTTGCAAAGCCTACCCACGGTTCCCCATGGGTAGGCTTTGCTTTTCTTTTGCAGGCGTTTTCTTTTTCAAACAAAAAGAAAATGCCGAAATGCGGGAAATATTAAATGTTTGGTTATGGTAGGACGCGAAGGCAGAGTGTGAATTATACAATTTCATATCGTGCCGCTCACGCGGTAGCGGTGCGTTACAGTCGGGTATTGCAAGAGCAAAACCTAAGTAAACTTATCCTGCTTTACAATACCGTTCAATTTAAAAAGGCTGCCGACACATATGAGTGCGACAGCCTTTTGCTTTTTACTTATTCACCACATTTATCGGTTCGCCCTTGACGAACGCTCTGAGGTTTTCTTCAACTATCCCGACGAGCCTCGTCCTCGTCTCGAATCCCGCCCAGGCGATGTGCGGGGTTATCAGGCAGTTTTCGCATCCGAGCAGCGGATTGCTTTCTTTCGGCGGCTCGGTCGAGAGAACATCAACTCCCGCGCCCGATATCCTGCCCGATTTCAGCGCGTCGGCGAGTGCCTGCTCGTCAACCACGGGGCCGCGCGAGGTGTTGATGAGAAATGCGTTCGGCTTCATCTTCGCAATAAACTCGGCGTTTACAAGCCCGGTTGTCTGCGGAGTCAGCGGGCAGTGGAGAGTCACAAAGTCAGATTTTTTGAGCAGCTCATCAATCTCAACGAATCTGACCGCCCCGTCGCAGTCTCCGACTTTTGCGGAGCGCGAACTGGCGAGCACATCCATGCCGAAAGCTTCTGCAATTTTGGCGACCGCCTTGCCTATCTTGCCGTAGCCGATGATGCCTATGGTCTTGCCCTGGAGCTCGGTCAGCGGGGACTTCCAGAAGCAGAAGTTCGGGCAGCTGCTCCATTCGCCGCCGTGAACCGCTTCGCTGTGCAGCGCAACGCGGTTGGTGTGTTCGAGAATGAACGCAAACACGAGCTGAGCCACCGCCGAGGTGCTGTAGCACGGCACGTTTGAAACCGGGATGCCCTTTTCGCGCGCAAAATCAACGTCAACAACATTGAAGCCCGTGCTCAGCAGAGTGATGAACTTGAGCTCCGGCAGAGCAGCTATCGTCCGGGCGTCTATAGGCGTCTTGTTGGTTATGATTATATCGCACCCCTGAGCGCGCTCGACTATCTTCTCCTTCGGCGTGCGGTCGTAGACCGTGTATGTGCCGAATTCGTTGAGAAAATCCCAGCTGAGATCCCAGGGGTTCGTTGTGTATCCGTCAAGAATTACTATCTTCATCCTGCGTTTCCTTTCCGTGTTCTTTGGCGTTGAGTATCGACGCGCAGCAGTAGAGTGCGGCGCAGAATACCTGCGGCATGATGTCCGCTATCAGCCAAAGCCTGCGCTTGTCTGAGTATTCTATCCTGTCGCCAAGCAGAATTTTCAGCGTGTAGGCGAGCAGGAACTTTTTGTCGAAATTGTTCGCCACCATCTTGAGCAAATCAAGGCTCAAGCCCTTGTCGAGCTTCTCGGTCAGCTCCTCCGGGGTCATCTGCATGGTATCGGTGCGGATGGTCACCGCCACAAGGGCGGCACCGTTTTCCGGCGTGGACTGGTTAATGGTCACGATGCTGGCCCCGGCGGCACTGATGCCGGCCAGCAGGCTCTGCAGTGCACCGGTCTCGTCCCGCAGGGTGGCCATCACGGTGACCACCTCGCGGTCGTTCTCGGAATCAAAGATACAATCTTTATACTTATAAAAAGCGCTGCGCGACAGGTCCACGGCGCGGGTCGCAGCCGAAATGCTGCGCGCTTCCCCGCTGGCCAGAAGCTCCTTGGCGCGGACCACCTTGAGAAATACCTCCGGCAGGACCTGTGCGTCCACCAGATAAAAGCGGCGTTCCAACTTGTTCACCTCACAAACACAAGTGTTCTTGCAGAGAATATAATAACATCCGACCCCCTGCAATGCAAGAGGCCGGATGTGATTTTGGCAGATTATCCAGTTTTGACTCGTGAAGTACCGTTTTTCCTTGCCGGTATTGCGGCTCCGGGGGCGCAATAGTGCGACTTTCGTTGTTCTTCGTCCACGCTCGGCGCACAGATCAGTCGGTATCGAGGTTGCTTGTATCTGTGGGGATGACAGTCTGCTGGGGAGCATCCTCTGCCGGGGCCGCCGGATCCGCTGCCTGCGTGGAGGCACCGTGCGAGTAGGTGCAGGTGTCGGG
>OGDS01002234.1_pt1 | contig 11970 bp, 14 predicted proteins | sample 1570351 | NCBI WGS metagenome assembly OGDS01 (sample SAMEA2581974, study PRJEB24529) | metagenome | biome: Human gut stool | place: China | collected 2011
GAGGCAGACGGATTATTCTATATAAAAAATAATGAAACTTATGATGTTGTTGAGTGTAACTTAAAGGATTTGTCTAGTAATACTGTTTTAGGAGCTTCAATGGCAGTTTACAAGGGTAGAGTTTGGGTTGCTAAAGATGCTACTATCTATTATTCTGCATTAGGCACTTATAATGATTTTACAACATCTGATGATGCTGGGTATATTAATGAATTTCATACTGATACAGGATCAATTACTGCATTAAAACCTTATAAAGATTATTTGGCAGTGTATAAAGATGATAGTGTTTATTTATTAAGTGGAACAAGTCCTGATGATTTTGCAATTACATTATTTGCAAATAAAGGTGCAGTTGGAGCTAATTCAATTGTTAATGTTGAAAATAAGCAATATTTTCTAAGTAATGGAATTTTTGCATTGGAGCAGGTTGGGGAGTTAAATCAAATCCAGTTAGGAAGTGAGATTTCTCAGAAAATTAAACAGGAATTTTCGTCTTTTGGAAAGTTAGAAAATACAATATGTTTACATTATGAATCAAGAAGTCAAATGTGGTTTTTCTTCCCTTATGCAGATGATGCCTATTTCCATACTATATGGATTAATGATTATGTTAATAAAGCTTGGTACAAAAGGATTGTTCCTCAAAATATTGTTACAGCTTGTATTTATAACAATGCTATATATACAGCAGATAAAGACGGTAATATTTATAAGGAGGACTTTGGGACAACTTTTAATGGTAATGTTATAAACTTTATGTGGAAGTCCCCATTTTTGGCTTTGTCCAATCCTCATCATAGAAAAATGATTGATGAATTTTATTTTTTGTTAGATACAGAATATGATAACAATTTCAATTTTTCTGTATATAAAGATTATGATAGTGAGTATTCAGATGATATTGAAAAAATTTATTCAGTTCATCAGGATCATTTGATTTGGGCAGATGATGAAACATCAGATGACTTGCCTTGTCATTGGACTCCAGATGATGCGAGTGTCCCTGTATGGTCAGTAAATAAAGATTCTATGGAGAAAGCTGAAATTTCTGAGGCTAATTATGCTGTTCAATTATGTGTAATGGGGGAAGAAGTTACACAATCTTGTGCAATTATTGGGCTGCAATTTAGAGAAATATATGAAGATGACTAAGTTCAATCTTTTAAAATAACACCACTCATATTTTTTATTTGTAGTTAGAAAAGAAAGGAAACAAAAAAATGACTGACAATGCTTATTCTGCATTTATCCCTGAAATTTGGAGCCAAAAGCTTAACTATATGCTTTCAAAAGAATGCGTAATGCTCCAATGTGTTAACAGAAATTGGGAAGGTGAAATTAAAAATCAAGGTGATAAAGTAAAAATTATTACTCCTGCAGATGTTGCAATTTCAACATTGAGTACTTCTAATATTACTTATGATGAATTAGAACCAACATCTCAAGATTTGGTAATTGATCAGAAAAAATTCTTTGCATTTAAAATCAATGATGTAGCTCAAGTTCAAGCTAATACTGATATTATGGAAGCTCATTTAAAAAATGCTAAAAAAGCGATTGAGGAAGTTCAAGACGCTTATATTTTGTCATTGCATACAGAAGTTGATGAAAATAATATTGTAGGAACAGAAGAAGCTGCAGTAACTCTTGATAAATCTACTATTTATTCAAAATTTGTAGAATTAGCTCTATGTTTGAAAAATTCAAATGCTGTAACAACAGGTGTAAGACCTTGGGTTGTAATTAATCCTACAATAGAATCTTATTTATTACAAAGTTCTGAATTTATTGGAGCTCATAATGTTGCAGATGAAACTTTAAGAGAAGGTGCAATTGGTAGAATTGCTGGCATGGATGTTTTAGTAAGTACAAATTTAGGAGATGTTTCCGGTAAATATTATGTCTTAGCAGGTACAAATGAAGCTATTACTTTTGCGTCTCAATTATCAAAAATTGAAAGCTTGAGAGATAAAGATAGTTTCTCTGATTTAGTAAGAGGTCTTTATTTGTATGGTGCAAAAGTGGTGCAGCCAAAAGCTCTTGCCAAAATGGTTGTATCTTCTGCGTCTGCTGCTGCATAAAATTTATCTACACCCCATAATGCATCTTCAAAAATAATATGCGAAGATGCATTATTTTAAAATAACGAGGTTAATTATGTTTGATAACTTAAAAGAAAGTATAAAAGAGCTAGCTAAAACTGCTGTAGTTAAGGCGGAAGAAGCATTAGGAAGTAATAAAGGACAACAAAAAAAAGAAATGGCAATAAAATATATTGTTGAAAAAATTCCTGTTCCTGCTCTTTTTAAACCGATTATTTCATTGTTATTATCCTCTTTTATTGATGATGCAATAGAATTAGCGGTTGAATATATGAAAAATGAGGTACTTTAATTATGAATGAACAAAATATACAAAATCTTTCATCCTATGCCGGTAATCAACAAGCGATACCTGGAGCTCAACAAATTGTCAATAGTGATGCTGAGTCTGTGAAACAAATGGCTGTGAATGATTTAAAAACTATTAAAAATCTTGTGCAATCAGGGGTTATGACCCAAGAACAAGGACAAAATTTAATGAATTATGTTACACAAAAGGCGTTTGAAAAGTATACATTATGTCAACAAGGTCAAACTCCTCAAGGTGCGCAACAACAGCCAGTTGCTCAACAACAAGGTCAATTGCAGGCAAATGCTGTGACTCCTGATTTCTTTAATCAAGATGGTAGAATTGATGTTTATGATTATTTAAGAAGTTCTAATGTTGCTTTAGATCAGGATGAACTCTCAAAAATTTCAGCTTTAGTTGAAAAAATTGAAAAAACAGCTATTGAGAAATATTTGAGAGAATTACAACACGAAAAAACATTAAATAGCGAAAATGAGACCGCAAAACAGAGATTGAGAGCTAATGCTCAAAATTCTGGATCTGACGGTTTAAAAAATTTGGTTTTCACTCGTGAACAAATCGGCAAAATGAGTGGTGCGGAATTTGCTAAGTACGAAAGTGCAATTATGGATCAATTAAGAAAAGGTCTTATAAAATAGCAATATTCAAAAAATCTTTGTGGAAAAAACAGTCTTTTTAAGACTGTTTTTTCTTGAAGATTAAGAAAGGAAATGTATGAATTATTTAGAACTTATAAATAAATGTCTTGTTGAATTAAATTATAAACAGGTGAGTGCTTTTTCTGAATTAACTAAAAATGACCACAAAAAGTTGAAAAATATTATAAATGTTTTAAATTCGGAAATTTGCGGTTTTGACAGATGGGCTTTTTTATTGAGAAAAACAGAATTAAGTCTGCCAAAAAATACAGGTGAAATTGATAATACAGTAGAAGGAAGAATTGAAACATTAGTAATAGATGGAGTTAAATTTGATTATTTTCAAGACTTTGAAGCATTTTTTGTTAACTCTCAACCTCAAAATACGTATAGTTTGTTTAATGATAAAATTTTGCTTCCAATTTTTAACCAAGACAAAAATATAGATATATTGTATTATACGAAAAATTGTGCCAAAGATTCAGAAGGCAATGAAAAATTCCAAATGGAAGATTCAGAGGATTCATCTTTGATACCTGAACCTTTTGTAGAACCATTGTTAGTATATGGAGCTTGTATGCGGTTGAAGGGAAATCCACAGCATGTTCGTTTCAATTATTGGTATAGTATGTATAAAGATGCATTAGCGAATATGCGTTCAAGGATTTCTGCAAGTATAGATGAAACTCCTTCTGTTAAGTTACATAGAAGGTAAGTTGTCTATAATATTGGTTAGTTTTTTTTGCACAAAAAAAACAGGAAGTTTAAAATTCATTTTCCCCTCCTGTTAAGATTTACACTAGCCGAAATATAAATAGCATAATTATTATACAATTTTTTTTGAAAAAATTCAAATAGTACAAAGATTTGTAAAGAAAAGTACATAATTATTACCCTGAAAAATGATGAAAAAATTAACAATACAACAGAAAAAATTTGTAACTGAATATATAAAATCCCTAAATGGCGAACTTTCTGCGAAAAATGCCGGATATAAATCAAAAGATTTGAAAGAGACAGCATCAAGGCTTTTATCTGAAGATTTGATAATAAAAGAAATTAAATTTCAGTTAAAAAGTCAGATTAATTCTTTAAGAGTTAATAAAGGATATGTAATTCAAAAACTTTTGCAGATTGCAGAATTTTCTTTGGAAGAAGAAGATATTTTGGATAAAGAAGGATGTCCTACAGGGAAAAAGAAACTTCGAGATACATCTGCAGGATTAAAAGCATTAGAAAGTTTGTGTAAGTATTTAGGGTTCACGATTACTCAAGATAATGAAGATGAATATAAAGCTGCAAAGATTATAACAATTTCAAATCTTGATGATGAAAAAATTTAATAAAGGAGAATTGCATATGAAAAATAATGAAGCAGAAGAAAGGTTGTTAAATAATGCTTCTATTGAAGATCTTATTAAAATGAAAATTGAAAAAGAATTTATGGAAGATTTGAAGAAATCAAAACAAAAAGTTGTGCCTAAAACTTATACTGATATAAAAGATGTTCCTCAAGATAAAATCTTTTCAAAATGTTCAGTGTTCAGATATTTTAATAGGAATACAAAATGTGAAACTTTTGTAAATGGTGTTCAAGCTGATGCATTGATTGGTATTCAAAATAATGTAAGAGAAAAAATGCTAAAAGGTCAATTAGACGCATTTACGACAGAATCTGCATATGTAAAATTTGAGAAAGCGGTATTTTAATGACTGAGTACAGAAATCCTTTTGACAAACCTGCTTTTTTTGAGCAGGCTTTATTTTTATATATAAAATATTTGCGATATTTGGAAGATGATTATGCCATAAATAATTCAAATATCTATGATTACTTTTTTAATTTAATCCAAAGAACATCTCCGTTTTTCTTTGTAATTACAGAGGGTGAATTAGTTAGCGGATTTGTATATCTTGATAATCTGATAGGTGATAGTAAAAGACTGCATAGTGCGGAATTGACGACTTGTTTTGATAAAAGATTTTGGGGTGATTATACAAAACGTTGTGCAAGATTTTTTATAAATTACTGCTTTGAAACTTATGGATTAAAAAAGATAAAAGCACTTGTATACCCTGACAATTCCAGAGTAAAAACGCTTTTGAAAAATTCTGGTTTTGTAAAAGAAGCGTTGCTAAAAAATGAAACTCTAAGAAATAACAAACTGCAAGATGTAGAATTGTATTCCGTATTCAGTCAGTTTTATAACCATTGAAAATATTTTTAAAAATCTATGATTTAACCTAAAGAAAGGGGTAAAAATGAAAATTGAAACAGAAGATTTGACGCAAAAACTTTCTGATTTAGAGGAAAAGTTTTTAGTTAGTAATATTATTGAAAAATATGATAAATTCGATGGGCAGCGCAATGCTCAATTGACAGATATAAAACTTGTAAGAGATGCAATTTATAATTCAGATGTCCCAAAAATTAACGGCTGGGATAACAGAGTAGAACTTCCTGATATATACGAATTAGCGCAGACTTTAAAATCTCATATAAGTGAAAATTTATATTCTCATCCTGATGCGATGTTTGATGTATCAGGTACAACGCCACAGACTCAAGGTTTTGCAAATAAACAAAAAGCAATGCTTGTAAATACCTTTGAGCAAATGAAAATCGAAGATGAGATTGAAAAAGTTATTGACGGAATTGTAGAGACTGGTGAATGTACGCTTTTTGTTGGTTGGGAAACAAAGATTAAATCTATAAGAAGAGCTCAGACTATAGAGGAACAAATTCTTAATCCTGAGAAAAAAGGTTTTGTGATAGATGACAAAGTTATTTATGACAATGCAAAAGTTAAACATATAAAATCTGAAGATTTTGTCTTTGATAAATATAACCGTGATAACTGGGATAAATGTGCAAAAATTTATAAAACATATTCATCAATTGATGAAATATTTTCAGATAAAGCAAATAATTGCTTGGACGAGAGAAAATTGGAAATTTTGAAAGGAGTGGTGGCTGGCAGAAAATCTCAAAATAATGATGAGAATGCTGTAGAAGGAAAGAAAGTAGAAATTTTGGAATTTTGGGGAGATATAGAACTCTCAGATGGAACACTGCTTAAAAACTGGTTAATTGTAGTTGCTGCAAGATGTGAAATTATTCGTTTTGAATCAAATCCGTTTGTGATAAATCCGTTTATTCACGCAAATATAATCGAATCACCTCAAACAGGTCGTGGTATTTCTCCTTTGCGAGTTGCTTTGATATTGAATAGTTTGGCATCAACTATTTTAAATAAACAGATTGATGCTCTGACTTTAATGATGAATCCTCCATATCTTGCTCCTAAAGGATGTTTCAAAGGTCAGCAGGATGTAAGACCAGGAAAAATTATTGAATACGATGCTGCTTTAATGCCTACGGCTCCGACTCCTTTATCTTTTGATAAAGCAATGGTAGGGTGGGATTTCTTGAACTATTTTAAATCTACTATAGAAAGTGCAACAGGAATTTTCAAAAATATGGCAGGAAATCTTCAATCAGCTGAACGTACTGCAACTGAATTGAATTATTCAGTGAACGGTCAAGAAGCTCGTTTAAATATGATTTTAGATTCAATAAACAGAAAAATTATTGTTCCTATGGTAGAAAAAACTGCAGAAATAATTTCATATTTCAAACTCGGTAAAGAATTGATTGGCGTAAATGACAGAGGCAAAACAAGCTTTATGGAAATTGACGATAATGTAAGAAATGCTAATTACATATATCGTTATGGAGATAGAAGGGCTTCTTTTGAAAGAAAAATGCGATTGAAGGAGTTATTTGAAGTTGTTCAATCTTTTGCACAAGTTCCAGAAGTTGAAGAAAAAATTGACTGGTTAGAATGTTTTAAATTTGCACTTGAACAATATGGAATAGAAAACGCAAATAATTTTTTACTAAATGATGACAAATCATAGTGCTGCATTTGCAGCACTATGAAAATAACTAAAAGAGTTATATACAATTTTAATATTTTTATTTATTATAATGAATATAAAATTGATTATAGCTGTGATAGTGTAAAATCAATTAGAGTCTTCTTTATAATAAGGAATTATGATATGAGAAAAATAATTTTACTACTAATGTTAATACTCTTTCAAATCCCTGTATTCGGCGAGGATATTCCACCACGCGGAATAGAGATGACAAAGGAAACTAATCCTATATTCTGGAGTTATTTGGAAGATTATAGTAGTAAGTTGAAAGAAGCCTTTGAAGATGCAAAAATATTTCACCTTCGCGGTTGGGGGGCTGCTTACGAATTTATCTTAACGCGTGACGGTGAAATTAAAGACCTTAAAGGTTCTGTCTTTCAAAATGATTACTATGACAGAAAAATAAAAGAGGTAATATTATCAGTCAAACCATCACCGTTTTATGCAGATATGAATGCGGAAGATATGTTAATTGATGTTTATTTAGGATATCAAAATTATGATGAAGTTTATATTAATGTTGGTTTTGATATAAAATATAATCGAAAATCTTTTTCAATAAGTATAGATTTAGATAAATAATTAAGAATAGCTGAGAATTATGATAATGAGAAAAATAATTTTACTACTAATGTTAATACTCTTTCAAATCCCAGCCTTTAGTGAGGACTTTCCTCCTGTTGGAGCAGGGATTGAAGTAACCAAAGAAACAAACCCAATATACTGGGGGTACTTTGAAGATTACGCATCCTTACTTAAAGAAGCTCTTGAAGCCAGTCATATGTTTCGTCTTCGTGGTTGGGGCTCGAGCTGTGAGTTTATAGTGACCCGTAATAGAGAAATAAATGGAATTAAAACATCAGTATTTCAAAATGATTATTTTGATGAGAAAGTAAAAAATATAATCTTATCAGTTAAACCTTTACCATTTCGTGAAGGAATGAATATGGATGAAATGCGTTTTCGAGTATATCTTGGTTATGAAAAGTATAATGAAATTAGTATAAGTGTTGGCAGCTCTTTTATAGATAATAAAAAAACATTTAGTTTAATGATAATAACAAGTAAATAGTTAAGAATAGCTTAGAAGTATGATTATTTCAAACCGCTGAGAACAGCGGTTTTATTTTAATGTCAAAAAATAGAAAGGAATTTAAACATGAACAAACATGCAATGGCTAACGAATACAAAATTTTATGTTCTGAGGCAAATTCAATGGTTAAAATGAAAAACGGTGCAGTAACATCGAACGGCTGGACAAAAGTTGACGGAGAATATAATCGTGGTAGTAATTTTAAAGGAGTTCTCTACGAAAAGGACGGACAATATGCACTTTGTTTTGTAGGAACAGATAGATTCAGTGCAAAAGACTGGGGTGCAAATGCTAAAATGGCTCTGACAGGGGATAGCAGACAAAGGTAAGGGACTGAAACTTCATCTAATAAGTCATCTTCAGGAAAAAATTCGGGTTCTTCTGATGGGAAATGGGTTACTATTAATGGAAATCATGTTTTGATTAAAGATTAGTCTATTATAGGGGATTATGTTGTATAAATTATTAAAAGCTCAGCGGGAATTTTTGGAAATCCCGCATGATTATACATTGGATGTTGCAGTGTATCAGGGAGGTTACGGGTCGGGGAAGACTTTTGCGGGCTCGCTTTTAGGGATATTGCTTGCTTTAAAATTTCCCGGAGTCAGAGGGTTAGTTGGAGCTCAAACTTATACTCTTGTTAGAGATACGACTTTACAGACATATTTTGAGCATTTGGAAAATTTCGGTTTTGTCGAAGGTAAGGATTATGAATGGTCGTCTTCATTACAAAAATTGACTTTTAAAAACGGTTCTGAAATCCTTTTTAGACATTTTGACGAGCCTAACAAATTAAAGTCATTAAACCTTGGTTTTGTTGAGATTGAGGAGATGTCTGATATCCCTTATGATACTTTTAAAATGCTTTTAGGTCGTATGCGTCAAAGAGTGAAAAAGATTTGGAAAAATTTTACTTATCGAATTTTTGGTCATACAAACCCTGAAATGCAAAGAGGTTGGGTGTATAAAACTTTTATTGAAAATCCTGCACCTAATTACAGATTGATTACAGCTCCGACTACGCAGAATATTTATCTTCCTGAAGGTTTTTGTGACGAATTAAAAAAATTGTATGACGAGCAGTATTATAATATTTTTGTACTTGCTCAAAATGGAGAATACAATAACGGGCTTGTAATAAAAGATTTTACTGATGCAAATATCAAAGAAATTTCATATCAGCCTGATATGGATTTGCATATTTCCTGCGATTTTAACGTTGATCCGATGTGTTGGGTGTTTGCTCACAAGACTGATGATAAAGTTTTTTATTTTGATGAAATTGCGATGGAAAATACAACAACTTCAAAAGCTTGTGATGAGTTTTATAGACGTTATCCTAATCACAAGGGGAAGGTTATTGTAAACGGTGATGCTTCGGGGGATAACAGAAGTTGTACAAGTGAATATACAAATTACGTAATTATAAAGAAAAAACTTTTGCAGTATGGGTATGATGTAGAAATTCAGATTAAAGCGTTCAATCCGCCGATAAAAAACCGGATTATGGCGTTTAATTCAAAAGTGCGTTCTGCAGATGGTGAAGTTTGCCTTTTTGTTGATAAAAAATGCGAAAAGCTTCTTTATAATATTTACAATTTAAAATACAAAGAAGGTACTTCAAAGATAGACATTCCGACATATCAGCAGATCAAACAATCAAAAGAACTTAAATTTTTATCGCACCCAATGGATGCAGCTTCGTATCTTGTTGATTTTTATTGGCCTATAACTCTTTAAGGAAAGGATATTATGGATAAAATAATTGAATATTCTCCGATAATTATTGTTGTTTTAATGTTTTTTGTGCAGCAAAAAATATTTGTAACTCCAGAACAGTTAGAGAAGAAACATAGAGAAATTGTTGAAGAAATTGAAGAAAAATTTGTAACGATTCATAGTTTTATTGATTTGAAAGATCAGTTTACAGAAGTAAAAGATAAAATTGATAAAATGTATGACTTATTAATAGATTTAAAATAATGTTAAAAATTTGTTACATTTTGCTCATATATTTTAAAGTTTAAGTATAAAAATGCCGTCAATCCGAATAACAGACATGTTGTTACTAAGATAAATCGAAAGGAAAGCGTTACTAAAATGGGATTGGCAGCTTCACAAGCGAGATTTTTAGCAATAACCGCAAGAAAAAATAATTGCGAGCTTCAATCTATGCAAATTGCACAAGAAAAGCTTTCCATTACTCGTGAACAACAAAAAGCAGCTCAAGAGTATGAAGATTCATTATCTGCAACAAAATTGGTATGGGATACAGTAGATGATGATGTTTACGATTTGTCATATGATGTTTTAATGAAACCTTCAGCTCTTAACGAGTATGATCCATATTTGCTTACTGATTCTCAAGGCAGACTTGTATTATCTACAAGTATGTTTAATGCAGCAGTTGCAGCAGGTGTAATTGATGCAAAAACTGGTGATCCAAAAGTCTCTAGATTTATGGGTTCTACTACATCTACTAATGATGGATCTCGTAACGCATTTTTATATCAATTAGGTGTTCAAAATCAAATTGATTCTTCTACAATTGATGCGATATATTCATTAGGAGAACAAGGATATACAAATTCAGGTGTTGGTGGAGATATTATTGATAAAACTCTTACCAATGCGATGGCTACTAATACATTTATTAATTATATGCAAGATGCGACATACCCTGAAGATATTAAAGCAGATGACGGATCTATTATCCATAACAAAGGAGATGCAATTTATGGATTAAATTTAGCAGATCTATTTGCAGATGCAGGTATTGATGTTTGTTATACAACATCTCCAGACAAAGATGCAAATAAGGGTGATGTAATTATTACAAATAATGGTGCTGTTGTAACCGAAGAAGAATTAAAAAAACTTACTCTTGGTGATATTATAGATGGTCAATATGTTATGACAGGTATAATGTCTGCTGAAGAGTTGTCTAAAATTGCTATTGAACAAGTATTAACAGAGATGGGTAATACTTTAGGAATGAGCGAAATTGATACTGTATATGGTTTGAGTGTTGATCAAGAATCATATGATGCATTAAATAGTGCTTTTGAATTTGGAGAACAATTATTGAATCCTAGTGATCCAAAAACATCTAATGGTATTATTATTTCTCAGTCAGTAAATAATGCAGCATCTGAAGCTCAAAAAATAAATGGTATTGTCCAAGGCACTAATGGTGTTTCTTCTGTAAGCATTTCAAATATGTTAAAATCATATTTAACAAATTTTGCAATTGCAATGGAAGGTTATGACTTAGGCTTATATGTTGATGACGATGTAGCCGGAAGTTCATATGTAACAGATGATATTAATTATTATTTTATAATAAAAAATGATAATGCTATGTCTGAACAAGATGCATTAAATGCTGATTTTTATAATATGTTATATAACCAGTTGTGTATGAATGGTGCTTCTACAGACCAAACAAAACAACAACAAGTTACAGATCCTGATTATTTAAATCATGCGTTAAAGAATGGTCAATTGTTTATTTCTTCATTAAATAATGATGGTTATTTTTATCAAGGTCATTACACATTGAATGGTCACGTTGCAGAGGTGACTGATGAAGATGCAATTGCACAAGCTGAAGCAGAATATAATGTTAAGAAAAGCCAATTAAGTTATAAAGAAGAATCTTTAGACTTAGAACTTAAAAATATTGATACTGAATTATCTGCCCTAACTACAGAATATGATACAGTTAAAAACTTAATTAGTAAAAATGTAGAAAAAGTATTTACGTTATTTAGTTCATAATAATAAATTTTTCCTTAAGATTTCACAAATTTTCCTTGTCCATGCTAGTATTATAATAAGAATACCAGAACGGAGAGGAATTTTGTATAATATTAAGTTTA
>OGDS01002239.1_pt1 | contig 11948 bp, 9 predicted proteins | sample 1570351 | NCBI WGS metagenome assembly OGDS01 (sample SAMEA2581974, study PRJEB24529) | metagenome | biome: Human gut stool | place: China | collected 2011
TAAGCAAAGCCCTTGACTATATCGAAAACCCGGACAAGACGGACGGGAAAATGCTCATATCCTCTTTCGGCTGCTCCTATGAAACGGCAGACATTGAGTTCGGCTATACCCTCTCGCAAGCACTGGATAAGGGCAGCAATTTAGCCTTTCACTTGATACAGTCCTTTGCGCCGGGGGAAGTGGACTATGAGAAAGCCCACGAAATCGGGAAGCAGCTTGCCGACGCGGTGACAAAGGGGCAGCATGAATATGTTGTGACGACGCACATTGACAAGGGGCATATCCATAACCACGTCATTTTTTGCGCGGTGAATTTTGTAGACCATCACAAATACAATTCCAACAAAAGGAGCTATTACGGCATACGGAACATGAGCGACAAGCTGTGCCGGGAAAATGGCTTGTCCGTCGTCGTCCCCGGCAAGGGCAGCAAGGGAAAGAGCTATGCGGAGTACCAGGCAGAAAAGACGGGTACAAGTTGGAAAGGCAAGCTAAAGATTGCCGTTGACGCGCTTATCCCCCAAGTTTCCAGTTTTGAGGAATTGCTAACGCGGTTACAGGCGGCGGGCTATGAGATAAAGCCGGGGAAATATGTTTCATGCCGCGCCCCCGGACAGGAACGCTTCACCCGCCTAAAAACCCTCGGCGCAGACTATACAGAGGAAGCCATAAGGGAACGGATAGCGGGCAGACGGGCAAAGGCGGCGAAAGCCCCCAGAGAGCAGCGCGACGTTTCGCTGCTTATCGACATTGAGAACAGTATCAAGGCGGCGCAGAGTAAGGGCTATGAACAGTGGGCGAAAATCCACAATCTGAAACAGGCAGCTAAAACCATGAATTTCTTGACGGAACACAAGATTGAACAGTACGCGGATTTAGTCAGCCGGATTGAGGAAATGTCAGCGGAAAGCGGACAGGCGGCAGACGCATTGAAGAACGCGGAAAAGCGGCTTGCGGACATGGCGGTGCTTATCAAGAATGTTTCCACCTACCAAAAGACAAAGCCCGTCTATGACGCATACCGCAAGGCAAGGAACAGGGAGAAGTACCGCGCCGGACAGGAACAGGCGATTATCCTACATGAAGCCGCCGCAAGGTCGTTGAAAGCGGCGGGCATTGCAAAGCTCCCGAACCTTGCCGCGCTGCAATCGGAGTATGAAGCCCTCCAAGCGCAGAAAGAAGCCCTTTACGCCGACTATGGGAAGCTGAAAAAGAAAGTCCGGGAATATGATATTATCAAGCAGAACATTGACAGCATTTTACAGGCAGACAGGCAGCCGGAACGTGAAAAGGGAACAGAGCGCGGATAAGGATAGCAAAATCCCCGCCGCTGTGCTATGATAAGGCTATCAAATACAGACAGGAGCGTTGAAGCATGGAAAACCAGAAAATGCCGGAATATGAAACCATACGCGCCGCCGTTGCCGGGGAAAAATGGGCGGTGGAGAAAGTCGTGGAGTGCTACAAGGACGAAATCGACAGGCTATCGACGGTAGCGGTCAGACAGCCGGACGGAAGCACGAAACAGGAAATCAACGAAGATATGCGCCAGTCTATCACAAAGAAGCTGATAGAAGCCCTCCCGCAGTTCCCACTTGAAGAAATGGAAAAGGGAAATGTCAGATAGGCAAAAAAAGAACAGGACGCGGAAGCCGGTATATGACTTCCGCGCCCTGTCTTTTTATGGGTGCTGTTTTCGTGAATGTTACGCAGTAGAACGCCATTTTCGGGGATAAAGGTATAAAGTATCGCCTATCCGATTTTCACGCCCGGAAAGCCCTGTAAATCAAGGGATTTTCCGCGCCTACTGCGTAACAGGGGTGCGTCTTTTCCTCATGCGCTCGGCGGCTTGTCTGCGGGTGATACGCTTCCGGCAGACGGGGCAGTATTTGACACTGTTAGAGGTTGACGCAAAGAACGCGCCGCACTCGGTACATTTCTTCTTATCCCCTGTCTGGTAAAGCTCCGCATAGAGCAGCCTGTCGGCGGGAAGCACCGCAACCCGGAACCACTTGCAGAGAAGCGAATAGGAAATGAGCTGCGGACATACGCATTCGTCTCCGTCGTCCAGTAAGATACAGTTCCCGTTATCATAGTTGCAGCACGTCCGGCGCACAAGGGCGTTGACTTTCCGGCTCTGGGGCGGCGTCAGCCGCTTAACCCCGTTCATACTTCATCAGCGGCGTAAATGGGAAGCTCTGCAAATTCCGCTTCGGTCAAAGCGTCCACTTTGGAAAGGGTGCGCTTTGCAAGCTCCCGCATATCCGCGTCCATGTAGGGCAGCGCGGCGTTGACATTCTCAATCAAAGCCCGCTTGCCGCCCTCGTTGTAAATGCTCAAAAGGTTTGTTTCTTCAACAGTCAGTCTAATCATGCTCATACCTCCATATCGTGATTTTTTGTTTTTGCCGCCGCCTTTTTCGGGGCGGTCTTTGCCTTGTCTGCTTTAAGCTGCGCCCGGATAGAGGGGCGGGGCTTCCTTATCTCCCTGTCCCGGTTCTCCCCCTTGTCAATCAGCGCATACGTCCCATGTCTGCCCTCGATTTTGGAAAAGGAAAGAGTCTTATAGGGCAGCATGGAGAAAAGGCGGTCAGTGTCCTTTGTGGCTGCAAGCCGCATGAACGCCGGGGAAAGCTCTGCCATGAAATGGGTCTTGTTCGGGCTATTCGGCTCATAGTGCCGCTTCATTTCCCGCACAATGCGCCGCGCTTCCGTTTCAATCAGCCCGTCCCGCAAGGCTGTGATATGCGCCTTGAAGTCCCCCGGTGGAAGCTGCTCCCGGCTGCGCCGTTCTTCCTGTAAGAGTGATTGCAGCGCGTCCGGGTCGTCGGGTAGGGCTTCAAAGCGTTCAAACTTCCCAAGCTGCGGGTCTGGGTTGCCGTTGAAGAACCGTCCGGCGGGTATCTCCCTTTCCCCTCGCTCATAAATCAGCTTCACCGTATCGGCGGGCAGTTCCTTTTCCTTGACGCGCTCATAATGTTTAGCGTAGTCCAGTTCGTACAGATTGCCCTTAATTTTCCCGCGCTCCTTTCCCGTCAGCTCGATTGCATAGGCAAGGACGCGGTCGCTTGTCTGCTCCATGTAGAAACGCCATGTGTTGTGGGGCGCGGTGTCTTTGAGGAAAACGTCGCGCTCCCGGAAACAGTGCGTCCCGGACGGGCGGCAGAACCACAAAAGGGTCTTGTCCTCCCTGTTGGGGCTTGCCGCCGCCTTTGCGATAATCTCTTTGTCAATGTCTAAGTCGCTCTGGTAAAAGCCTGTGTTCTGCTTCATAATCGCTTCAAGGGAAGCGAACAAATCCACGTTTTCAAATTTACTCTGTTCCGGCATGGGTCAGCTCCTTTCCAAGTCCTGTGACTTCTGCTTTGCGTTTTTCTTCTGCGCCTTTTCCTTGTCGGCTCTAAGCTGCGCCCGGATAGAGGGCTTTTTTTCCGGCTTCGCTCCCTTGCCGCGCTCCTTGTCGGCTTTGACAGCGTTAGCCAGGTCAACAAGGGAAATCTGCTCGCCCGCCTTTACCTTTGCTTCCAGTTCGTCAACGGTGGGGGTGTTGTTGATGATACCGTCAATCATGTTTCCGTTCTGCTCTATGGTCTGCTCGGCGGTTTTCAAGGGATTGTCCCGCTGCGCCTGTTCTGCGGCAACGGCAAACGCCCGCGTCCCATTCCCCATAATCAGATACTTTCCGTCGTCCGACTGGTGGTGAAAGCCATATCCGGCGGCTTCTATCTGCTCCCGGCTCATAGCGGTTACATGGAAAGTCCCTCTCGGTGTTTTGACAGTTTCGCCCGTTTCCAAGTCGTCCGGGGTAAGCTGCTTCTGCTCCTGTAAAAACTCCGGCACTTCCCGGAAACCTACACTGTCAACGAAATGCGCCGCGTCCTGTCCGTCCTGATGAAGCACTACCACGTCCGAAACGGAAAGGCTGTGTCCCTTAAAATCTTTGGGGTGGTCGATATTGAAACGGGTGTAAATATCTTCAAGGGAAGTTTCCGGCGCAAGGGGCGCGGAATAGACAAGCTCATAGTTCGCCCTGTCAACCACATTTCCCGCCGCCTGCAGGCGGTCGTATGGCTCAAAGCGGAAATCCCTTGTTTCGTCCCCGCCTTTTATCTGGTAAATGGAAAAGGTGTCTTTGTCCTGTCCGGCGGTCTGCGCCGTTTCCTGTGCCTTTGCGTAAAGCTGCTTTACGTCGCCCTCGGTCAGCCCGCCGCTTTTGAGCTGCCCCATAAGCTCGCGGCATTTCTCCGGCGTTCCCGTATAAAGCACGTCGCCCATTTTCGCCCGCCCGTTCTCCTGTGTCACATAGGCTTGCAAGAGGTGGCTGTTTTCCGGGCTGTCGCCGTAAGGGTTCCGGCGCATCTTGTAAATCGTTTCCGGGGTAAAGGCTTCTTTCGGGGCTGCGCCCGCCTTTTCCTGTGCGCCGGATTTTCCCGGTGCGGCTGCTTCCGGCTTCTCTTTCCCGGCTGTATCTGCCTTTGCCGGGGCTTCCGGCTGCGGCTGTTCTTTCGGGGCTGCCTTTTCCTCTCTGGTGGGCTGCTCCTGTCCGGCGGTCTGCTCCTTGTCCTGTGCCTTTTGCAGCTCCGCAAGATTTTCGTCTATGGAATTGATAATCTCGGCGGCTGCGCTGCGTATCGTTTCAAGGGAGCTTTTCAGCTCGGACAGCTCCCGCCCGCTGCTCCACCCGGCGACATAGCCGAAAGAGTAGTCCGACGTGTCAAGCCCGTAATGTTGGCAGACAGTATAGGCGACGCTTTCCGCTTCGACTTCGCGGGTGCGGCGGTCAACGTGGGGCTGCTGCTCGTCCTTTGGCGCGTTGAGGTCAATGTCGTGCAGCTTCGCATGGGCGATTTCGTGAATGGCGGTCTTTAAGGTCTGTAATTCGCTCATGCCCTCGTTGATAGCAATGCGCTTGTCCTCCAAGTGGTAGTAGCCATGAGAGCCGCCCTCGATATTCTCAAAGGCGATAGGAACGGGGGAAGTCTTTTCAAGGGCTGCGAAAAAATCCTTGTAGCGGTCAACGTCGCCCGTCAGCTCGTCAACGGCAATATCCGGCAGCTCCTTTCCCTCGGTCTGGGAAACGTCAAAGACGGATACCACCTTGTAGGCGGGTATGGTGACTTCCTTTTCCTCGGTGACGGGCTTTCCATCCTTGCCGATTATGGGCTTCTGTGTGTGCGGGTCGATTTTCTGCATTTCCTGTTTGATTTTATAGGGCGACGGGGCAATGATTTTAATTCCCTTTTGCCCTTTCATCACGTTTCGCTCAAAGTTATTCTTCCAAGCGGAAAAGCCCGCCACAAGGGAAGCGTCCGGCTTCTGCATGGCGATAAGGACGGTGTTTCGGAAGCTGTAATTATGGAATTTTGACATGACTTTCAGATATTCCTTGTAACGCTCGCTGTCAAAGAGTTCCGCAATACCCTGTTCCAGACGGTCGGTAATCTCTTTTAATTTCTCGGCGGGCTTCTCGCTCGTCAGCACGATAGGGATAACCGGGCGCGGCTCCTGTGGCTGCTCTGCGGTCTGCGCGGTTCTCTGCCCCGGCGCGGCTGCGTCCATTTCTACCTTTGACGGGTCGGGGCGTTCCGGCTGCGGGAAGCTCATAACCTTATATTCCCTCGGTATGTCGCTTTCTTTGCCGTTGTACCACTCCGTAAAGGTGTTCTTGTTGTTGTAGATATAGCCCTGTTCGGTAAAGCGTCCTCCGTCATTGATAGCAGCGTCCCGCCCATAATCCTCATACATGAAATACTTTTTTGCTTCTTCGGGCAGTTCTAATTCGTCCAGTTCGTCGATAAGGTAATAGCCGTAATCTTCTTCGTTCTGTACGCTCGGATAAAGCCAGTAACAGTCAAGGTTTTGTGCAAGGTTGATAAGGTCTTTCATGCTTCCGGCATACTCGCCATGTGTAACCGCCGCCGCAAATTTATCCTTGTCCCCGTCACTCTGCATTTCCAGAAGTTTTCCAAAATAATTCAGCTCGTCCATGCTTGCGCTTTGGATAACGGAAAGCGGCAAGTCAAAGGGGCAGTCCTCCGTAGAAGAATACCCGTTGATGAAAAAATCCTGCGGATTGTCTGCGGTAATGCCGACGCTTTCCATAGCCGCATGAAGCTGCTCTGTTGTGGTCGGCATGGGAAGCCACACGCCGCCCGGTTTGCCTGTTTCAAAGCGGCTGCGGCTGTCGATAAGAATTGAAAACTGCTCGTTTATGGTTTCACGCTCCTTTCTCTGTTCGGTGTCCTGTGGCGGCTCTGCTGTGGTGGGGGCTGCTTTTTCAGCGGTAGGCTGCGCCCGTTCCTCGCCCTCGATAGCATAGCCCGGTAAAAGCTGCCCGTTTACTTTGAAATGCTCTGCATACTCTGGCGGGATAGGCGGCGATACCTCGGTGAATAAATGCTGATAGGCTTTGATACGCCCATTCAGATATTTTTCCATAGCTGCCTTGTCTGCAAAGACTTTCCTTTCCTGTCCGGCGATTTTTGCCTGTCCGTAATTGTGGGGGCTGTTGGTGTAAATACTCCATGAAAGCGTCCACGAATAGGGAATGGATTTCTCTTTTTCCCTGTCATACCGGGTATTCTCGGATATGTGGTAGCGCATTTGGTAGACGCGGTTGCTGATGTGCTTCCCGTAGTCCGTAGCTTCCCACTGGTTCGCGGTATGCGTAGCTTCGGGTGTCCTCACATACTCAATGGCTTTGTCAATGGCAAGGGTCTTTCCCGCCTGTTCGTCCCATGCCGCCGCCTGTTCTTGCAAGGCTTCAAAAGCTGCCTGTTCAGCCGCCGCGTATTCTTCCCGCAATGCCTGTAACTGTTCTAAGGGCAGGGCGGTAAGCCCGGAAAGGTCAGCGGTCTGTTCCTCAAAATAAATATTTCGCTCTATCCGCATACTGTCAGCCGGGTCTAACTTGTCACGCTCAAACATGGAGTAACCTTTTTTCTTTTCCATTCATTCGCTCCTTTCTGAAATGGCGGCGCACCGCCGCGCTTTTGGGGTTCGCCCCGTACTACGGTGGGCTGTGCGTTATGCCAACAATTTTTTCATTTTTTTAGAGGGTTTGGGAAACTTCCCAACAAGCAAAATCCCCGTCCGGCGCGTCAGCGGCAGGACAGGGATTTACGGAAGTGGGTACCCGCTTCCTATGCTTGCTATTCAAGTTTTTAGTTCTTCTGTACTTCGATACGGTAGTTGACGTATTTCCCGCCAGTGTCAGCCAGAACGATAGTTCCGTCATAGGTCTTGCCTGTTTTCGGGGAATAGAGCTTCTTCACATTCACTTTGCCGGATTTAAGGAGCGCGGCGGCAATCTTCGCGGAAAAAGCGGTCTTGCGTTCCTCGAAAAAGCGGTCATTCTTCCACATGACAAAGGCACATTCTTTGTTGCTGCAATAATAGTTTTTCTTCCCCTCATGGACGGGGGAACCGCAACGGGGGCATTTGCCGACAGAGGGCTTTTCCTCCCGGAACAAATCCTTTTTCCCGTCCAGTGCTGCGGCGTGTGTCTGCACAAGCTCCCGCGCCATAGCTTCAATGCCGGACAGAAATTCGCCGGGGTCTGCGGCTCCCTTTGCTATCTGCGTCAGATTGTTTTCCCATTCTGCGGTAAGCTGCGGGGAAGTGAGCATATCCGGCAAGACTGATATAAGGGCGGCTCCGTTCTGCGTGGGGATAAGCTGCTTCCCCTTGCGCTCTGCAAAGCCGCCCTTTACCAGTTTTTCAATGACGGCGGCGCGGGTGGCGGGAGTGCCAAGCCCCCGGCGTTCCGCGTCCGGGTCGGTGTCCCCGTTCCCGGCTCGCTCCATAGCAGAGAGAAGCGACGCTTCGCTGTGGGGCTTCGGCGGCGTTGTGGTATGCTCCGTTACTTTTGCGGCGGGGTTAGGAAAGTTCTGTCCCTCGGAAAGCTCCGGCAGCGTCACGCCCTCATTTTCCCCGTCCTCTGCTTCGGGCTTATCTTTCAGCGTCGCCCGGTATCTGCGTTCAAGCTCTTTCCAACCCTCCGCAAGTACGGTCTTTCCCCTTGCGGTGAAGTCTGTCCCGGCGCATGAGAAAACCGCCGTAACCGCTTCATAAATATGCGGCTCGGCGGTGGCAAAAAGCAGACGCGCCCCCGCAAGGGTAAGGATATTCTTCTCGCTTTCCGGCAGCGCGTCCGGGTCAGCCTTTGCAAGCTCCATAGTGGGAATGATTGCGTGGTGGTCTGATACTTTCTTGCTGTCTAATACCTTTGCAATCTCCGGCGTGAAGTCCGCGCCCGCCATAAAGGGGAGCTTTTCGCAAAGCAGCGCGATAATGTCCGCTGCGGTGCCGCCCATGTCGTCAGTAAGAAAGCTGCTGTCCGTCCTCGGATAAGTAAGGAGCCGCTTTTCATAAAGGGATTGTGCAAGGTCAAGGGTCTGCTTTGCGGTGTAACCGAAAATGCGGTTCGTTTCCCGCTGCAAAGAGGTAAGGTCAAAGAGCTTTGGCGGGGCTGCGGTTTTCTTCTCTCTGGTAAGGGAAACGCATACCGCCTTTCCCGCTTCGCAAGCCCCTTTCAGCGCGTCGGCTTCTGCCTTGTCCGAAATCCTTTCGCTTGCCGCGTCCGCGCCGGATAAATCAAGGCGAACATGATAATATTTTTCTTTCTGGAAATGGGAGATAGCCGCGTCCCGGTCGGTGAGCATTTTTAAGGTCGGGGTCTGGACGCGCCCCACGTTCAAGGTCTTTCCATACAGGCAGGAGAAAAGCCGGGTGGCGTTAATGCCGATAAGCCAGTCAGCCTTTGCGCGGCAGAGGGCGGACGCAAAGAGCGCGCCATAGTCCCGCCCGTCTTTGAGGGAAGCAAAGCCCGCCTTAATCGCCCCGTCCTCCATTGAAGAAATCCACAAGCGGCGCATGGGCTTCTTGCAGCCCGCCACTTCGTAGACAAAGCGGAAAATCAATTCACCCTCGCGCCCCGCGTCACACGCATTTACCACTTCGGAAACGTCGGCGCGGTGCATAAGCTCTTTAATGGTTTTGAATTGCTTCCCCTTGTCCGGGTCAACGGCGTACTGCCATTCCTCCGGCAGAATGGGTAAGCTGTCAAAACTCCATTTTTTATATTGCTCCCCGTAGGCGGCAGCTTCCGCAAGCTGTACCAAATGCCCGACGCACCATGAAATGAGGTAGCCGCCGCCCTCGATATACCCGTCCTGTTTCCCCTTAATGCCAAGCGCGGCGGCGATAGTCTGCGCCATGCTCGGCTTTTCTGCAATCACAAGTCTAAATGCCATGAAAAAATCCTCCTTTCAGCGTTCCGGCGCGGTGTGCTTCTTCTCCTGTGCCTGTTTCAGACAATAGCCGATACAGGGGGATTGCGCCTTATAAGGGCAACGCATACACGCCGGGGATTTTGGAACGGGCGGCGCACTGTCACGCCGCCCGGTGGGTCTTTGTACCATCATTTTTTCTAAAGGGTTTTCGGTGAAAAGCGTCATGCTTCCTCGTCCTCCTGTTCTTCATCAGAAAGCCCGTCCCCCTCGTCCTCGTCGTAATCGTCAAAATCGAAATCTTCAAGGTCGGTGTCGCCCTTGACGTTCTGCTTTGGCTTCATAAACTTAAAATAATAGAACGCGCCCCCGCCGCCAAGAAGTGCCACGACAAGGAAAAGCACAAGCCCGCCTGTATTGCCTTTCTCTTTGGGCTGCTCTGTTGGTTTCTCGGTTTCCGGCTCCGCTTCCTTGCCGCTGCAAGCGGTCATGTTGTCCTTGCAGACAGGGCAGCTCACATTTACCTTTCCGGCTTCGCATTTATCGGTGCAACTGCAAACGGCGGGCGGGGCTGCTTCGGTGCTTCCGTCCTCCATAAGTGCTAAGAGGTCGGCTTCGTCCACTTGATTAAGGAAATGTACGGTGTCCTCGCCCTCGTCGTCCCGGTCAATGAGGATATAAAAGTAATTGCCGTTTTTGGTCGTTACGGTGATAAGCTGCTTGTTGCCGCCGAAATCGTCTACAAGGGTCGCGTTCCCGTCCGGGGTAAGGGGTTCTTCCTTTTGGGGTTCCTCGTAGACAACGCCGCTGTCGTTGGTGTCGTCCTCTCCCTCCGGGGTCTGTGCAAAAGCGGTGACGGAAAAGCCGCCCATAAGTACAAGGGCGGCGCAAAGTGCGGTCAAGGTTCTAAGGATTTTCTTATTCATTCTCGGTGTCCTCCATTTCTTCGGTGTCATGGTCTGCGGGTTCTGCGGGGTAGCCCGGCGCGGCTTCCATACCCGGAATACCGCCCCCGGAAAGCATAGCGGAAAGCTCATGCGGGGAAAGGCGCATGGAGCGCACAAGCTGTACGATTTGCAGGTTTTCCGCTTCGGTTTTCTGCGCTTCAAGCCCCCTTAATCTGTTCTGGTACTCGGTGATTTTCTCGCGGGTCTTTGCAATCTCTTTGTCGATACGTTCAATTTTGTTCATAGCCATCAATAAATTTCTCCTTTCAGATTTTCATTTTTTTGTTGTCAGTTCCAATTCATTAAGCCGTAGCCCTTGATACAGGAGTAATTGACGGGGTAGCTCTTTATCTTGCAGGCGTCGCCGGAATTGCCCTCGACGGTATAGACGCGCTCCCCGTCCGTTCCGATAACAAGCCCCACATGGTCTGCGCTCCCGTCCCCGTCCCAGTCGAAAAAGATAGCGTCGCCGGGGGCGATATTCTCATAGCCCCTCGCGCCCCATTGCCCGCGTGACTGGAACCAGGGTACGCCCTGTGACTGGCACCCGGCAAAGCGCGGCTCGCTCTTTCCGGCTTGATTGTAGCACCATGAAACGAAACAGGCGCACCATTCCACGCGGCTGTTAAATCCGTACCAGCTCCAAAAGGGTCGCCCGCCCACGTTGCCGACTTGCCGCTTCGCAAGGTCTACAACGGCGGTGTTGCCGGGGCGTGTGCCGTTTACAAGCTGTACGCCGCTTAAATCCTCGGACGCGCCCATATCGGGGGAGCCGCCGCCGAAAATCAGCGGTTTGTTTCCGCTTGTTTCCAGATAGACGCGGTACATTTCAAGCTGCTGTGGCGTTAGAAGTTCCTCCGCAATCTCGGAAATGGGCTTGTTCGTCAGCTTCACGTTGAGGATATGGTACTCGTAGGGTACTTCCTCGGTGGTCGTTTCCCCTGTTTCCGGGTCTGTGCTTGTTTCTGTGCGGTAGCGGATTTCCGTTTCTTCTGTCAGCGTCAAAGTGTACTGCATGGCAAAGACGCGATTTAGCTCTGCCTGTGCGCTCTGCGGGGTGTAGGTCTGCAAAAGGGCGGTGAGGTAGGACGCTAACTCATGGGGGTTATGCCCGATACTGTCAAGGTCATAGCGGTATTCGTCATAGCCGGGGTGGGTGCTTTCGATATTGTCAATCTGCTGCTGAAGCTCGTTTTCCTTTGCGGCGTAATTGTTCTCCGTCGCCACAAGGTCGCTGTCCTCCGACGTGTAGGAAGTCCCAAGTATGCCGTTCATCAAGCCGGAGAACATGGAACCGCAAGAGGAAAGCCCCGCCGATACCATGATGAATAAGAGCAGCGCGGCAACGGCGATACATACGCCCGCCGGGTGCCGCCCTACAAAAGCGATTGCCTTTTTTGTTTCCTCGGCGGTCTTTTTTGCCGCCTTGCGGGTGTTCTCTGCGGCTTTCTGCGCCGTTTTTGCGCCGCCTTTCCTTGCCGACTTTGCATACTGCCGCTTGATTTGCTGCTTCTGCATGAAGCGGGAAAGGGGATTGCCCGCAATCTGCGGATTGTCATGCAGGGCTTTATGGTACTGGAAATCCACATTCGCCTTGAACGCCGCTTTCTCTGCCTTTGCCGCCGCCCGGTAGGGTTTGAGCTTGTGGCTGTGGTAGCCCTCCTTGACTTTCCGCGCCCCGTACTTTGCGCCGCGCTCTGCCAGTTCTTCGGATTTGTGCGCCCCCTCAACGCCGGAATTGTCCTTTTCAACGGAATGTATCTTGTTGTGGA
>OGDS01002244.1_pt1 | contig 11921 bp, 9 predicted proteins | sample 1570351 | NCBI WGS metagenome assembly OGDS01 (sample SAMEA2581974, study PRJEB24529) | metagenome | biome: Human gut stool | place: China | collected 2011
TATTTACAGCCAGTTTTATTGACACAATTCTTTTATAACATTATAATTATTAGATAAAAATACGTGAAAATATATGATTTTACACAAATCAATCTGATTTAAGGAGCGTGATTCCAATGAAAAATATTAAGGTTCGAACAAAGCTTACTATAATTCTGGCTTTAGTAATTGTCCTTGTAACTTCTGAAAGTTTTATTTCTATTAAGAATATGAACCAGTTAAAAGACAAGGCACTTGAAACTATGGACACATCATCAAGACAGAACTATGATGATTCTATTAAAGAGCAGGTTGGTGTTGTCATCTCCCTGTTATCGGAAATTAATAATGAGTATAAGTCTGGTAAATATACTCTTGATGAAGCTAAGAAAATAGCCGCTGATGAAATCCGTCAGATGCGCTACGGCAATGGTGGATATTTCTGGGTTGACCAGTCCGATGGCAAGAATATTGTTCTGCTTGGAAGTTCAACTGAGGGTACTAATCGTATGAATACTAAAGATGCTGATGGCTACCAGATGGTCAAGGAAATAATACGTGTTGCAGTCCAGGATGGTGGTGGTTATACAGATTATGTATTTCCTAAGGAGGGAGAAACAGAACCTTCACCAAAGCGTTCTTACAGCGAATACTTCAAACCTTTTGACTGGGTTGTTGGTACTGGCAACTATACTGATTACATAGACACTGCTATTGCACAGCAGAATGAGGAATTCACCAGCTATGCTTCAAGCAAAGCTATTTCGCTTATTTTATGCAGCGTATGTATGCTTATTGTTGTTGCTATACTCGTTGCTCTCATCGCAATTGATATTACTAAATCATTAAGAAAAATAAAAGAACAATTCGAAGTAATTGCCGGTGGTAATTTTGCCACAAAAATGCAACAGCCTATGCTTAAGCGTAAGGATGATTTCGGACAGCTAGCCAATGCACTTGAAACTATGCGCGAATCTGTACGAAGCCTGTTAGCTCAGGTAAAAAACGAGGCTGCCAATATTGATAAGGTTGTAGAAACTATCGACACTAATGTATACAATCTTAATGCAGAAATTGAAGACGTATCTGCAACAACAGAAGAGCTTGCTGCAAGTTCAGAGGAAACTGCCGCCTCTGCTGAACAGATTAACGGAATGACACAGCAGATTGAAGAAGCTGCAAGGGAAATTGCCATAAGAGCACAGGATGGTGCAACTGAATCTCAGGACATCCATAAACGTGCTGTAAAGACTAAGGATGATACTGTAGAAAACCGTCAGAAAGTTAAACAGATGATGGCTGACATCAGAGTAAATCTTGAGCAGGCTCTTGAAGATGCCAAAGTAGTTGACCAGATTGGTGTGCTTGCCGACTCTATCCTGAATATTACTGCACAGACCAATCTGCTTGCCCTTAACGCTTCTATTGAAGCTGCAAGAGCTGGTGAGGCTGGTAAAGGCTTTGCGGTTGTTGCAGAGGAAATACGTGTATTAGCTGAACAGTCTAAAGATGCTGTAGCCAACATTCAGGCTGTTACAGAAAATGTAAACAAAGCTGTAGGCAACCTGACAAGCGATTCTAACCGCCTGCTTGATTTCGTTGATACTGATATTGTTGAATGTCTTAACGGATTTGAAAAGATGGCTGATGACTATAATATGGATGCTTCCAACATTAACGATCTTGTATCTGATTTCAGTGCAACATCAGAAGAGCTTGTTGCATCTATAAGCAATATCACTCAGGCGATAGATGGAATCACTTCCGCTTCTAATGACAGTGCAACTGGAACAACCAACATAGCCCAGAAGACAATCGTAATCGTAAAAGGCTCAGAAGCTGTTATGAATGGAGCTAAAACCGCAGAAGCCTCTGCTGCTGAACTTCGTAAGAATGTTAATAACTTTGTTATTGATTAATTTTATATATTGCAGAAATTACGGGTGTGGAAATGTTTGTTTCCACACCTATTACATTCCTCTGCTTTATTCTTTTATATTTTTCCTTAATATGCAGATATACCCGGCTCCACAACAATATGAAGCCGGGTATGATTAATTATCTTTAGTTTCTACTTATTGCTAATCTTATTATCCTCATCAATGACTTTAGATACTATCTGCCATTTGTCTAATTATAACAATAAGATAAATAATCTCTTTACTTTATACATTCTTCTTTCTTGTTACAGCAGCAATACCTGCTAATGCAATTGCCATCACACACAGAACAGCATACAATGCTATAGGTGTGCTGTCTCCTGTTGCTATGCCGCCTGTTGCTGTATTATCAGCATTCTCTGTTGTTACAGCATAATCTGCTATTACGACTGCATATTCAGATGCGTGACTAAAGTTAAGAGATATATTACCATCTGCATCTATTGCACCTGCATTCTGGAATATCATTCTGCCTGTGCTGTCATAATAATAGAGATTACCATATTTGCCAGCATATTCACTTCCTATATTGTATGTAAGACTTGCCTTGAATCCAAAATCTCCACTATATGCAAGTGAAATCTGCTTAACTGGGTTATTGCCAGCAAGCTCCGATATAACATCATCTGGTATTGCATCAGAGTCTGTATCTACCGCAAGGTTAATATCCTTAAGATTATCAGCCTGAATATTATTTCCGTTGATAGTCCATTTATAACCATTCATATCAAGAACAATATCAACATCCTTACCCTTGGCTGCTTCTAACACATCCTTTGGTGCAACTGTTGCATCTGACATATCAACTGTATAAGTATCTCCAGCCTTGGCAGTAGTAATTGCTGCTACAGCTTCCTGTATCTTATCAGATGATAACTTAGTTCCTTCATTGTTGCCTTTGTTTCCATCAGTTGTTGTCTGATTATTGTTACCACCGGTACTACCATTGTTGTCATCAGTAGGTGGAACAGAATCGTCTATTTCCGCATCTGCCTCGAAATAATAACTTCCAGTATCTGTATTAATGATATATCCATTATTTATATGACAACAACATCTACCATAAGCTGATTTCAATACATCTAATGTTACTATTCAACCCTCACGCACCATTGCTTTCATTTGCTTGCAGGGTTTCAATACATCTAATGTTACTATTCAACTTTATCAAACAAAGTAAACCTCGAAAAAATCTTTAAATTTCAATACATCTAATGTTACTATTCAACTATTCTTCATCAGGTGAAGTAAAGACTGCAGCACTATTTCAATACATCTAATGTTACTATTCAACAAATATTTTCTTTCAAACTTCCACAAATCACTTGTGATTTCAATACATCTAATGTTACTATTCAACTATTACAGCAGCATTTAGAGCATATGATACTCCAGCATTTCAATACATCTAATGTTACTATTCAACTGCCGCATTGGTCTTGTAGGTGTTCGCGTTTGTCTCATTTCAATACATCTAATGTTACTATTCAACTGTAGAGATGGCAAGGGCAGCAGCTAAGCAGGTGATATTTCAATACATCTAATGTTACTATTCAACGTACATTAATAGAACGTATAATAGAATGGATGGAATTTCAATACATCTAATGTTACTATTCAACAGTTTCCACGTCGGACGAACAACTTGCAATGGCATTATTTCAATACATCTAATGTTACTATTCAACTATTAAGCTGCGAAAGTATCTTAAGCATAGCTCCACATTTCAATACATCTAATGTTACTATTCAACTAGCAGGAAAGGAGTTAGACAATGGAGAACGAAGAAAATTTCAATACATCTAATGTTACTATTCAACCATATCATCTTCCGTCCGCAATCGTATGCCATACTGATTTCAATACATCTAATGTTACTATTCAACAATTGAAAGTGCAAGCGGCGCAGGAGCATATAAGTAATTTCAATACATCTAATGTTACTATTCAACGATATACGCATACATTCTGACCAGCATTACTATTTATTTCAATACATCTAATGTTACTATTCAACGTCAGACAAGTCATCTGCAAGTGTAGTTGAAACTCTATTTCAATACATCTAATGTTACTATTCAACAAGGAAGATATAAAAGCTGTAAAAGAGTATGTAAAATTTCAATACATCTAATGTTACTATTCAACATAACTATTCCTTAGACGCTAACAGTGGCTATAAAAATTTCAATACATCTAATGTTACTATTCAACTTAGCACCCTCTCCTTATGTATCAGATAAATTGTAATTTCAATACATCTAATGTTACTATTCAACTTTTTGCAGAATTTTCCTTAGCTAAAGCACAAACCATTTCAATACATCTAATGTTACTATTCAACATAATGTAGATAAATGTATAGGTGTAAATGGCAGATTTCAATACATCTAATGTTACTATTCAACAGACGGAGATATAGTTATACCTGTAACACCTACTGATTTCAATACATCTAATGTTACTATTCAACGTCGAAGTTTTAAAGAAGCGAGGAGTTTTTTGTTGATTTCAATACATCTAATGTTACTATTCAACAATTTGGAAGAAAATATTTTTTTAATTTTGAGTAATTTCAATACATCTAATGTTACTATTCAACGACGTGGATACATACGAAAACCTAGTACTAACTTAATTTCAATACATCTAATGTTACTATTCAACTATGGTGCTAATAATTTACCGGAGAGTATATCCATATTTCAATACATCTAATGTTACTATTCAACCAACGATTTTAAGCCATCTATTTTACAGCCAATTCCACTATACCCACTATATTAGTACATTCTCATGAATTTTACCAGCCAATTCAATAATTATTTAAATTTATCTTTATTATTTGTTTAACCCACATATTTACAGGCTTTGTTAATATCTACACTAATAAACCGGCTGGTAATTTATTTAATTATTATATCATCAAATCTTCTCCTGTTGGCTCACCACCATTTCCTAACACTTCTTCCCCAAACACACTGTCATTCTTAAGCTTGACAATACAGATAAAATCCTCATCCTCATTTATAACCTTTTTTAATTCTGCCCTCAGTGATATAAACCTCGATGGTGTCATATCACCTCTGAATACTGACTTTTGATAATGTGCTAAATATTTTTTACATATCTTAAATACTTTCTGCACTCTTTTTTCGCCAACATCATAAAATAAAAATGCATAATTATAATTCAATTCTTTCTTCATTACATACCTTCTTTCAGTGAAAATGGGACAAAATCTTTTCCTTCCAAAATACTTTTAATTAGTTTATAACAATCCAGCTTTAATGCTGTTCTGTACGATACTTTTCTTTTTAGTACCGGATGTGTAAATACACTTTCCATTCTGTCTTCAAAAGCCTGCACAAATATTTTTCTTCCATCTTCATTTAAAATGCAGTAATTAACATTTTTATCAAAATGCTTTTCCACCTGTAATTTTCTATTATTAACCAAATCAAATATGGTTCTATAGACAATAACAGGCTTGAATACCTCACTTATATCAAGACTTAGTGAAAATCTTCCTTCAGACGGCTCATGCAGAAAACTTATTCTCTGGTCTAAATGTGTCTGATATATTGCTGAAATAGTTTTCGTATACAACAATGTATTTCCAAAAGAAATCAAGGCATTAATTGGATTATCCGGTGGTCTTTTTACCCTCTTATTCATTACAAAATCATCTGGCAGAAAATATCTGAAATTATCATAAAAACGCATCCACACTTCACCCTCATATGCCATCAACTCCTTCACATCTTCTGCCTGTTCAACTGATTTTAAAAAATCACTTTTTATCCAGTCTATTGTTTCCTTAACATCTTTTTTATCGTGCTTATAATAATGATAAAGAAGTTCATAAATATTAAGTCCAATACCCCTTACTATTGGTCTGGCAATACTCATTCTGTCATCGTTATATTTACCTACCTGCTTTACCAAAAGCTTTCCACTAAGATAATGATCTCTCGGATAATATGTACCGCTATATCCTCCATAGTAATTAAAGAAATGAACTATAATATTATTTTGTGACAAAAAGTCCAACAGCTTTGTATTAATACTAACCTCATTAAAACAAAATATTTCCTTCGTATTTTCTACTGGAATATACACATTCTTGCCATTCTTGCGAAAACATAATGAATTATCTTTTCTTGTTAATTCTCCCATTGACATTATATATCTTGTACTTCCCATAACACGCCTTTCCTATTGCATCAGATATAACAATATTCATAATATGCACATTTTTTACACTTGCTGCTGTTAAGTATTTCTGGTGGCTTATCACTTGCAATTAACTCCTGTATTTCATTAACATACCCATCAAGTTCATTTTCCAGTTCTTCTGTTAATTCAAGAATCATAACTTTCTTATCGCTTTTATTCTTTTCTACAAACTCAAGTTTTCCTTTTCTTACTATTCCCTTATTTTTTAATACTTTTAAATAATACAATAGCTGCCATTTTGCAGCTTCTACATCTACATCCGACTTTTTTACTTCTGTAAGATATTCTTTGGTAAGCTTATCAAGCCTTATATTGTCTATTGCAATCTCTGAATTACTTTTATCTGCCGCTTTTTCTTCGTGAATTGCCTTGCCTATCTTAACCTGCTCACTATTATCCTCCAGATTTAACCTGTTACCGTGCAGATAGCATTGTCTTTTGCAATGAAAATAATAATTAATCAATGTACCATTAACCTGCATACTAAACCTCCTTTCTACGCACGTTTTTTTCTCCTATTAAATTTGTGTCAAGTGTGCGCAGCCACAAATCATACGTATAAAAAATCAGATATTAATCTAATTTTTTACTACCTCCTTATATGAATAAATCTTCATTATCCTTGAATAGCTCTTTATTTAACACTCCATTTTCATCATAATAATCTTCGCCATTTTCAATATAAAAAATATCTCCTATCTGCTCATCCCACTCCAGATTTTCAATAACCGGTTTATGATTTTCATTGTATAATTCTATTTTAAACTGATACATAAACATATTCATTTTACTTCTGATATTATGTAGTTTAACGGTCTTTTCCTGATAAGACATATGATTATCCTGCAAAAGTTCTTTATACTCTTTCCATATCTTTTTACCATCTATAACATTCTCAGGATTATTTTTATCAATAATATTTCTTGAAAAATATATCGAATACATCTGTCTGTTATCATCTATGAGTTTCATTTTATCTGCAACTTTATTAAAATCCAGCTTTCCTACTTCTTTTCTGATAAATTCATCTATATTATTATCGTTACATTGTCCCTGGGCATTTTTTAAAACTGGTATTACATATTTTTCATAATAATCATAAAAATCTTTAGAATTAAGTATTTCTCTTATTTCCTCATTCATTAAAGTATTATCAGTATCCACGCGGACATCTTGCCTGTATATTCCTTTAGCATCGTCCATATTAAAGAAATATACAACTCCATCTTTCCTGCACGACCTATTAATTCGCCCTATAAACTGTTCCTCGCTGTCAAGTCTTGATATATCTTTATATCCTATGTCCATATCTATATCTACACCTGCTTCAATAACCTGTGTTGCAACAAGAATGACTTCCTGCATATTTTCAATGTCAGCAATTATATCTTTACGTTCCTGTATGCTACTATCGCCTGTTATTAACCTGACCGGACATTCTGCACTTTCACTTATATATGCATAAAATTCTTCTGCACTTGATTTTCTTATAAATTCTATAAGTATTCTCTTATTTTTATGTTGCAAAATGTGTTCTTCTAGCCCAGCAATTCCTATTTTTCTGTTAAGAAGTTCATAATTAACTTTCACCCTATTGGCAAACATTCTGTGATTAAAATATTTTTCTCTGTTATTTATCAATCTGACAGCTTTGGCATTATTATTGGTAAGCAATTCAAGATTAGGCAAAGTTGCTGACATTATAATTATTTTTATATCTAATAACTGTGCATATGCCTTTAGAAAATTTATCATTGCTCCCCATTTATTATTGTTGTAACTTTGAATTTCATCTAAAACAATAACTGAATGACATAACTGATGAAATCCAAATGTACTACCTTTAGACCTGCCAAACATTGTATCAAATAAAGTAATATGAGTTGATAGCACTATAGGATAATTTAAAAATTGTCTATCCAATAATATTTTTTGATAATCTTCTATGGCATATTTCTCATTCTTATATAGATTTATATTTGAACTATTCTTTACTTTATATGGAGTAATTGAGTTTACTACAGCTATATTTGACATAATATCCTCTTTTTGTCCAAATATTTTCTCCATAGAATTCATATTCTGTTCAACTAAAGTATTAAACGGATATACATAAAAAATCTTTTTGCAATAGTCCGATTTTTTCAATAATTGAAAACTTAAATTAAATGCGGTATTACTCTTTCCACTTCCGGTTGGAGCTTCAAGATAGAATATCTTACTGTCTATATTGTTTTTCAGATTATATTCTGTTTCAAGAAACATTTCTGTCCGCAGTACATTTATCCCCTTAATATTTCCAATAACCGTGTCTTTATTAACTTTAGCAAGCTGTTCTTCATCTAATCTTTTAATATTCTTCTCATAATTATGTATACTTTTCTGTACGTCATTATTCTCATATTCATTTATTATGTTATCAATATTATTAACATTTCCATAATCGTTATTTTCATATCCATTCATAAATTCAGATGTTGCATAATAATCTGCTGCCACTAATAAAGAATATAAAAGCCTTGTCCACGCATACAAATAAATATTCTTTTCATTACTTTGATATGCCATTCTATTAAGCCATTCATCACGTTTTCTAAGCTTTACAACCGGCTCTTTGTATAACTCCTGTTTAAACATTTCGTACCAGTCATATGCCTCTTTTCCTGAATTATCACCTTCTGTATTTTTTCCAGTTAACCCACTGAAAAAATATTCCAGATTATTCATATCACTATGATGCCTTGAAATAATATAAGAATAGATATATGCAAAGTCTTTCAGCACATCAGTCTCATCCCTGTTAATTCTACCATCACCTTTGGCTGTATTAATAATACCCAGAAAATAATCAAGATAAAAAATTGCCGATACAATAGAATGTCTGCTCGATATACTTTCAGGTGCATATTCCACTTTCCAGCTATTCTTCATTTTCAGCTTTTGAAATAAAGGATTTATCTTTCCAATATCGTGTAAAGTTACAACATTAACCGACATCAACTCAAATATATGTCTGGCTTCATTGGTAATATCCCCCATATACAACTGCTCAAACTTTATAAATACTGTTTCAATATGTTTAGCTTCAACAATATTAAACCAATACTTCTGACAACGCCTTGTGTGCTCTGTTAAAGTTTCTTTTTGAGTTTCATCTTCTGATAAATGTGCATAACATTCATCTCCAAATTCCGTAATACTGTCTAACGGCAGCATTAAACTTTTTATATTAAACAACATTTTCCCATCACATTCTTTACTCATACTTGTCTATGTTTCCCCTTTCTCTCACTTACATAATTAATTAAAAATGCCACATCAGACAAAATGAACTTATAATAAATTCCTATTGCCTGATGTGACACCATTAACAAAATTATTAATAAAACTCTAAAATCTTATCTTCAGTTTTATAAAGCTTATGTAACTTGTCATTATTTATGTCTACTAACATATTAGTATAACAAAAGTCTGCATATTCATATAAGTTAGTGTATCCATTCAGAGCAATCGGCAATTTTTCAGCATACTTAAACACTTCTATATCATCCTCATCATCAGGCATAATTAAACTGCCTGTTTCCTTTAAAAACATACTAGATATAACTGTTTCTTTTAATATTGTTTCCTCAACAACAACTTTTTCTACATTTGTAATATCTGCTGGATGATCGTTTTTACCAAGATAAGGAAAATAAACGCACTTTCCTTGTTGTAAAAATCCAGCCAGTTTCTCGACTTCTTCACAGTCAATCAGTACATATATATCCCACACTGGATTTTCTAACCATTGCTCTTTTATAATAAGATTACCGCCCTGTTCAGCACTTGCATAACCTACTGAATTATTAAATATCTGGACTTTCTTAGGTATATATCCACGTTCATTTTTAGGCACAACTGACACTTTTATATGTCTTAATTTTTCATAGAATTCAGGATAATCAACTTCTATAGACTGCCCCTTCTTTTCCTTTTTCCATTCTTTCTGTGCGTATCCACCATACCCTAATATTGCACCAAATATTCCTAACAAAGCAACCTTATGTATATGACTATATGTAAAATAATAATAGGCATTAACTTCCGGTTTCTTGAAAAAGGCATTTCTGCCACTTAATGTAAATTTAACAGCCTCCATACATTACACCTCTTTTTGTGTAATAATGTCATAAAGCTTCTCCCCTTTAATTCCAGATACAAGCTTAGTTGTATGTGGATTAAAGTAAACTTCAACGCCCTTTATTCTATCTCCGATATTATTAAGTATTTCTGCAACGCCACTTATATCTATTGTATTAAGCTTATCACCTTTTTCAAAGTTTATGTATTCAGATAAATTAGGAAGATATGTATCTATCTCTGTCTCTACAAATATTGCAAATTCATTCTCGCAGCCTTCTTTAGCATTAGTTGCATAAGCTGTTGCACTTACTAAAGCAGTTCTTTTAAAGTTCTCATAATCTTCCTCTGTATATCCGTCTGTAACTCCAAGACTTACCAGTTCCTTATATGCAAGTGGGTTAATTACAAATGGATAAAAATAATGTGCTTCATCGCTTGTAATTTTTGTTCCTAATGTTGAATTCTTTGCCTCTTCATTTTTCTCGCTATCTTTACTTGCATCTCTGAATGGAGAAAGTATCTGCTGTTCTTCTGCATTCGTTTCCTTATATTTATTAAAGCCTTGTCCAAACTGAACTGCTCCTGTTATCGAAAAGTTATTCTTTGCTTCCGCAAATGTTGCTCCAAAATTCTTAACATCTACAGCAGACATAAGATTGGTAAGAACTTCTTTAGAATTATTACACTCTTTCAAGTCTTCAACATCAAATAATTCTTCATAACGCTCTTTTAATGAATTGGGTACAAGTGCTCCATCCTTGGAAAATTTCATAGACTTAATATATAATACTTTCTTTCCCTCATCGTTCCACATTTTCTTCATAGGATACTTTAAAGCTTTATCACTTCCGTACACATCTCCATTCTGCATACTCTTTGGATAGCCTGTAAAATCTGCATTCCAATTAGCCATAATTGAAGAAATTCCTATAACTCCATATACTCTCTTATCCATATAAATCCTCATTTCTGTGCACATTTTTTATACATAACAAATTTGTGCTAAGTGCACTAAGGCACAAATTCTGCGTATGAAAAATATATTTTTCACACTAATTGTTCTCCTCTGACTTCTTTGACTCGTATATAAGATTATTACTTATATATCCCGCTATTATATCTTCACTTCTAACTTTTCCATCTGGTACAGCAGAAATAATCATTGTATACAGCTTATCAAATCTTTTATAATTATCTTTTATTGCATAATCATATTTTTTGAAAAACTGTTTCAGTCTATTTTTTATTACACTATCATTGGAAGCATTAAAAAATGGATTGGCTAACGAATGATTTTTATCTTTTGATTTACTTAATGAAATATAATACCTTACGAGCTGACCAACAGCATAATAATATTCGCTTTCACTTTCTATCTGACTATATTCATCCGCATTAATCTTTCTACTAAGACTATTTCTTATATCAATATATCTGTCTTTCATATCATTCCCTCCAAAATACATATCTAATGATTTCATCAGATTAAACTGCTTAACCGCTTTTCCCATATAACCATTAGTAATTGAACTCTTAATAATATTCATACTTACTAAATGTAGAACTCTTTGTATATCCTTACTCTGACCCTTATAAAGCCACGCAAATATAGCATTCCTTGATAAAAATATATTTTT
>OGDS01002248.1_pt1 | contig 11907 bp, 9 predicted proteins | sample 1570351 | NCBI WGS metagenome assembly OGDS01 (sample SAMEA2581974, study PRJEB24529) | metagenome | biome: Human gut stool | place: China | collected 2011
CCTGGCTCAGGCCGGCCAGCGTTTCCAGACGCTCCATCTCCTTGGCGCGCAGGGCGTCGATCTCGGCCAGACGGGCGTCGGCCTCGGCGGTACGCTTCTTCAGGTCCTCTTCCTTGCGCTCCAGGGCTTCGGTCTTGCGGTCCAGGGCATTTTCCTTCTGGTCAATGCGGTTTTCCTGACGGCTGATCTCAGCACGGCGCTGTTTGATCTCCTTGTCGGCCTCTGCCTTCTGGGCATCGACCTCGGCCTTCAGCTTGAAGGCCTCGTCCTTGGCTTCCAGAACCGCTTCCTTGCGCTTCTGGTCTGCGGTCTTGATCGCTTCGTTCACCAGGCGGGTCGCCTCGGCTTCGGCGCTGCCGATCTGTGCTTCGGCGGTCTTTTTCCGGTTGTTGTAACCAACAAAATAGCCCGCAGCTGCACCGACAACACCCACGATCAGGGCCACGATCACTTCGATCGCGGTCATCGTGTTCACTCTCCTTTGTTCTGATTTTTCATTCAGGTTCAAACAGGTTCAAACAAGCAGGAGACGCTGTGCGGCAGGCTGTGGGCAACGATTTATAAGGGAGCCTTCCATGCAAAAAGTGACAACAAAAATCACACGCGCAGGCAGACCCTGCACGGGCATTGCGGCTTTTTTCTATCCGGTTCTGGCTTATATAAAACAGGCGCGCTTCGCCTGTGGAGAAACTCCGGTCACGGGGACGACCTGCACACAGCGTCTTTTATTCCATACTACTAATTATATTACGAAACATTTGCACGCTTGTCAAGGGAAAACCGGCTCCCGCCGCATATTTTTTGTGCACATGGCCGATTTTATGCCGCAAAAACCCCGGTGCATCTGCATACACCGGGGCTCATTCTGCATCATTATTCCAGATACATCCTCCGCAGGCGCATCCGCCGGGCGGGAGTCAGGCCGTACTCCCGGGCCAGATACTCCTCCGCGCTGCCGCACGCTTCCCGGATGACCTGCAGCACATAGGGTGCCGCACCCGGATCCACGCCCGCCTGTGTGCAGAACCGCATCCGCTTGGACGGGTCGGCGGCGATCTCTTCCGCGTGGCCCGCCAGAAGGGCGTCGATCTCGGCCTTGCGGCAGACATTCGTCTGCACAAAGTCCGCGCAGATCGTCTCGTCGGACGCACCCAGCGCCAGCAGGATCAGCATGGCGGCCACGCCGGTGCGGTCCTTGCCGGCAGAGCAGTGGAACAGGATGGGCGTCTCGCCGGCTTCCAGCGCCCGGAACAGCTCCTTGAAGGCCTTGTTGCCGAACAGCATCTGTCGGTACATCCGGTACAGGATGTTCTCGCCCTCCCGGGCGGTGTGCATCATGCGCTCGATGTCACCGGGGGCAAAGCTGATCTCATGGCCGTCGTCGCCGCACAGGGCACAGATCTGCACCAGCCGGGCACCGTCCGGCACATAGTCCGGCTCGGCCTGGGCCTCGGCAGTGCTGCGCAGGTCCAGGATCAGCCGCAAGCCCAGCGCATCCAGCCGGGCACGGTCCGCCGGGTCGGTGAGCCGCGCGGTGCACACGCCACGCCAGATCTGGCCCCAGCGCACGGTCTTGCCCTCATCGGCCGGATAGCCGCCCAGCTCCCGGAAGTTGGTCGCACCCGCAAAGGGCAGCTGGGTGCCAGGGGCCGGGTGCACCGGAGCGGCAGGCTTTGCCGCCGTGCTGGACAGCACCGGGAAGTTGTAGAAGGGCTTGGCCGGACGGCCCCGGCGCGGCGGCAGCGAGGCGGCCCCGCCCAGCACCTCCATCAGGTAGCTGCGCAGCAGGTCGATGTAGGCCGAGGTATAGTCCCGGCGCTGCACCAGCGATACGCACAGCGGGGGCAGGTCCTCCAGCAGCACATCCCGCACCCGGTCCAGCTCCCGCCGGGCACCGGGCTCGTAGCGGGTCAGGCAGGTGCACAGCTGCTCCTGCACCAGATAATAGGCCTGGTAAAAGCTGGGGCCGATCTCGGCGTTGGGCGCAAACCCGGCCCGGGCACAGGCCGTCCACAGCGGACTGAACAGGTCCTGCCGCAGGCTGGGCAGCAGCACCCGCTGCCCCCGCAGGTCGGCCAGCGGGATGCTCTCCCGGTCCCAGAAGGGGTGACCGCGGGGCACCAGCAGGCAGGCAGGGTCGGCCCGCAGGGTGGTGCGGGCCAGTACCGGGGCCGCACAGCCCAGGTCGATGACCAGACCGGCGTCCAGCTCGCCCTGCTCCACGGCATCGGCCACAGCGTCGTTGTCCAGCAGGCGGAACCGCATCTCCACATGAGGGTACTGCTGGCGGAACTTGTCCAGCTGCGTTTCCAGCCCAGGCAGGTAGTCCGGCACCAGCGCCACGCTGATGCCGATGTGCACCGGCTGGGCCGACTGGATCTCGGCCCGCAGGGCGGCCTGCATCTGCTGGAACTGCTCCACCACCGGGGTGGCATGGCGCTGCAGGCTCATGCCGCGGTCGGTAAGGGTGAGCTTGTGGTGGGCACTGAGGAACAGCGGCCCGCAAAGTTCCGCTTCCAGCGCAGAGATGCTCTGCCGCAGCGCCTGCCGCGACAAAAACAGCCGCTGTGCGGCCCGGGTATAATTCATTTCTTCGCACAATACCAGAAAGTAGTGCAGCTGGCGGATGTCCATGGTTTCCTCCTGCGGATGTTTGTCATAAATAAAGAATACCGCCTTTTCCGGCAATTGTAAAGCCGGTGGACCTTCTTCCCGGTCACATTTTTTGCTGCGCTCTGCATTCCGCCGTATCACGCCGTCACGTGGACCGCATTTTCCCGGACGGCATCAATGGTTTCCATCAGCTCACCACCCATTTTGCCGTCAAACAGGCGGGTGAACAGGATGGGCTGGTCGAAGGGCGGTTTCATCAGGACGGCTTTGCTTTCCACATAGCCGTTCTGCTCAATATAATGGATGACCTTCTGCACGAAAGCGATCTGCTTTGCATTCAGCGATTCGTCATTGATGAACTTGGAAAATGCCTGCATGGCAGCATCGTGGTCCAGCTTTGCCACTTTACGCACCAGCAGACCAAACGGGGTATCCCGAAACTCCCGTGCATAGTCCTCTTTGCTGCCCAGCTCACAGGTGAAGATATGTTCCAGCTCGGTATAGTCACCCCGGGAAAGCGGAATGTTCTGGGTCAACTTGTGGATGGCCAGCGTATCGGTGCGGTGCTCCATGATGTAGCGGTTCACACGTTCCCGGTACTCGCCGAAATCGTAGCCGGAATCCAGCGCTTTGCCCTCGGTCTGTTCCAGTACCGGGTCGGCAAGGGCCGTGTAGACAGGCTTTTGCCCTTCTACACCGTCCACCAGAAACTTGATAAGTTCCCGCAGCTCCTGCCGCATTTCCTCAAAGCGGAGCAAATCGTGGGAAGTCAGGAACTCGTCCGTCTGCACTTCCCGGATGAGCGGGAGCTTGGCCTGCACCTGTGGGATGGTTGCTTTCCCTTCCAGCATTGCCGCCGTGCTGCGCAGCTGTTTCTGGGCGCGGCCCAACCCCGGCAGACCTTCCAGTTCACAGAGTAGCAAGCCATACACAAAGTTATCGAACCGCTTGGCGGCTTCATCTTTGTCGTCCAGCGAGATGAGCGGTGCCACCTCTTTCATCAGAGTACCCTTGTCCGTTTCGGTCAGGCTGACAAAGGCTTCCGGCTCTTGATAGTGTTCCACGGCCTGTCGGTGCAGCCGCACAGAGACCAGCTCCGGGTTTAGCGCTCCCACTTCGGCACGGCAGGTTTCTGTTAAAATTTTACGCCAGTTCTTGTATTTTTCGTCCGCATAGGCTCCATCCTGCAGCGCGGCGGCGATCCGCACCTGCTTGCAGAAAATGCTCTCGGACAGACTCTTGGTGTCCGCGCTCTCGTAGCCGTTGGGTTTCTGACGGAAAAATTCAAAGTTGCCGCAGTAGTCGAAGATCAGAAAACGCCGTTTGCCCGTATATTCGCCGTCGATGGCATCCACGCAGGCAAGGGATGGGCAGAGCCGCGTACCACGGCCGATCATCTGCCAGAACTTCGTTTTGCTGCGCACTTTTTTGAAAAATACCAGATTCGCGCACTCCGGCACATCGATGCCCGTGTCCATCATATCAACCGAGACCGCAATAAACGGCGGCTTGTCCGGCTGTTTGAAGTCGTCAATGATGGACTGCGCATAGGCATCGTCGCAGACAACTCGCTGAATGAACCCCGGATACTGCTGTTCCAGCTGCGGGTAGAGCTTGCCAAAGCGTTCCCGGATAAACTCTGCGTGGCGCTTGTTCTGGGCAAAGATGATGGTCTTGCCGATGCGGTCGCCGCCCGCCGTCTGGATGCCCCGTTCCATCAGGTCTTGCAGCACCGTGTCCACGGTGTTGGCGTTGAAGATGAACTTATTCAGCTTTTCGGATGGGATAAAGGTGGGCAGGGTGTCGTCCTCGGCGAAATCGTCCTCGTAGCGCGCCTTATCCTCCGGTGAAAGCTGGTCGTAGTGGATGCCCTCTTCTGTGAATTTCGTCTTGACCTCGTAGTTGTAGTAAGGCACCAGCACATGGTCGGTGTAGACCGCCGTGTCGTAATCGTAGGCGTAGGTAGGGATGCCGTGCTCCATCTCAAAAAAGTCGTAGGTATTACGGTCCACATCGGTTTTCGGGGTGGCGGTCAAGCCCACCAGAACAGCATCGAAATAATCAAAAATGGCGCGGTATTTCTTGAAAATGCTGCGGTGGCTCTCGTCCACGATGATGAGGTCAAAGTGGGCCGGGGAAAACAGAGGCACGCCGTCCTTCGTCTTGGCGTTGTCGATGGCGTTGAGCATGGTGGGGTAGGTGGAGAACACGATACGCGCCGCCTTGTCGTCCTTGGAGGAGCACAAGTTGCACAGGGACTGGTCGGGCAGATACTTCTTGAAATCGTCCTTCGCCTGCTTGACCAGCGCGGTGCGGTCGGCCAGAAACAGCACGTTCGTCACATGGCCGCCCCGGCTCAGCACATCGGTCAGGCTGGACGCCGTGCGGGTCTTGCCGGTGCCGGTGGCCATGACCAGCAGGTTGCGCCGGAACCCCTGCGTGATGTGGGCGCACACCGCACGGATGGCGTTTTTCTGGTAGTAGCGGTCGGTGATCTTATCGTCAATTTCAATGGTGTCCAGCGGCTTTTTCTCGGTGCGGCGGTTCATCAGCTTCTGCAAGTCGTCCTTGCAGAACACCCCGCTCACAGCACGCTGCGGGCCGCTCTGCTCATCCCAGAAATAGGTGGTGTAGCCGTTGGTGGTAAACAGCATCGGACGGCGGCCGAATTTCTGTTCCAGACAGTCTGCATAAAGCTGAGCCTGCTTGCGCCCGATGTTGGGGTCTTTGGTGCTGCGCTTGGCTTCAATGACCGCCAGCGGCAAGCCGTCCTTTCCCATCAGCACATAGTCCGCATAGCCCTTCTGCCCCAGCACGCCGTTCATGTTGTCCACTTCGTACTCGGTCCGCACATCGGCCTCCGGCCCGGTGAACTTCCAGCCCATGGCCTTGAGGTCAATGTCGATGATCTTCCGCCGCGTCTCGGCCTCGGTCAGGTCGGCGGCGGTGAAGCTGCGGCTCTGCTGGTTCTGCTGTTTGCTGGCCGTGTACGCCGCCGAAAGGCTCTCCACCTGCTTGCGCAGGGCTTCCAGCTCGGCATCCTTCTGTTCCAGCAGGCTTTCCTGCTCTCGGATCTTCTTTTCGTCCAGTGCTACCTTTTCGCCGGGGATGGCTGTTTCATCAAAGGAGCGCTCCACATAGTCCGTGCCGTAGCAGTAATCCACCCACTGGATGAAGTCGAACAGCCCCCGCAGGCTGAACACTGCATCCGCCGCCGACACACTATGTTCCGTATGTACCGCCAGATTGCCCGCCTTCACGATGCTGGGCAGCACGCTCCACACGTTGCGGTCCACCGCGAACCGGAAACTCGGCTCGTGCAGCAGGGATTGCAGGTTGTCCTTGTAGGGCATCGTGATGGTTTTGTCTGCCGCATACACCCACTTCACCGCCAGCTCCAACGCCTTCCGGCACCCCACCGCGCACATCGCCGGGGAGGTGGAGAACACTTTCTCGGCCTCGATGGCAGAATTGGCAAAGAGGGAGTATTCGGGGCGGGTGGAGAGATAGGAGAAGTTGGACATGGGAGGCTCCTTTCTGCAATCACTTACAATATTGTTGCAATTCCGGGAATTTGCTCTTTGCATCCCGGATGATACAGCGCTTGAATGCCGCAAACGGTGCATTCCATTTCAATTTCATTTTAATGGAACATTCAAGGTCTTTTTTATCTTCACCATCTGCGGAAGCATACTCTTTTACGCATTCTTCAAATTGATTTAACTCTTTTGACAGCTGCGTCCGAATGATTTTCGCTTCCTCAATTTTTTGTGAGGTAGAGCCATAATACACTGCATTCAGGAGAGCAACCGTGTTTTTCGTTTCGGGGCTATCATCTAATGCAGTAATATCCAGTTTGTCTTCTTCCAACGCTTCAACATGTCTGCGAAATGCAATCTTTTCATCCACGGCAACCTTTGTGCAATCCAATATGGGAGTAAAGCCATCGCTTTTCATGTTATTACAATGACTGCACGACAAGAAGAGATTGTTCCAATCAAACATCAAGTCTCTGTTTTTTTGATGCGGCACAAGATGTTCGATTTGTATGCTGTGCAACCCCTTTTGCTCACACAAGTAACATTTGTGTGCAAACATCAGCCCCAAGGCTTTATTTACTTCAGGGGTGTTATAGGTGCCGGAACTCTTTGCTTTCTCTCGTTCCAGTGATGCAACCGCGGCTCTTGCTTCATCACTGTCTTTTCGTTCTATCTTAACCATCAGGAAACCTTCTTTCCCTCGATTTTTTCAAGAACATCTGTTGCATTGTTTAGCTCCATCCGAAGGTCCGCCCGTTCGGCTCGTTCTTCATCGGAAAGGTCAGCGCGTCCATAAAGCTCCTGATACCGCCCTGCTTTTTTCTTCAACTCAGCAGAATATGCATCAGCATCCAAATATCCTTCCGCAATGTCGTCCACAGAATAGGCCGAAAAGTCGGTGAACTGCACCTGCTTTTCCAAATCGTAGATGCAAGCATTGCTGATAGAGTTAAGGATATAGGCCGAGTGCGTTGTGATGATGAACTGGATGCGCGGGAAGAACTCCGTCAAGAAAGGCAAAATTTTGCGCTGAAGCTCTACATGCAGATGCGTTTCCAACTCATCGATCAGCACAACGCCCTCCACATCGTACTGGCTCAGTTCGCCTTTCAGCAGCCAGTTTCGATCCATGCGGAGAATAAGGTCTGCGACAATGCCGATAATAGCCGAATAGCCATCAGAAAGCTCATCTAAACTGTATGGATTGCGGCCTTTTTGTTCAATCAGAAAATTGTAATTTTTGTAGTCGTATACCAACCGGATGCTGTCATCGCTCAACAATACTTTCAGGGCACTTTCAAAGCGAGTAAACCATTCTGTAATTTTTTTCTCGACAGACAAATCATTCTCATTTTTTGCGTATGCTTGTTGAGTTTTGAGGTGAACCATATATTGAAGAAGAATATTTATAGGAGTCGAATCCAAGCCATACGTATCTTCTAATTTTACATCTTTTACACCATTTGCGCGGTAAATAACAGTTGATCTGTCTGCCGGGAAGTAGGCCGTTATAAAATCTCCTTGTTTATACAGAGAATCCAGTTCAACTTCATCAGACAATTGTATTGAAAGCTGTCCATTATATTCGGCAATCGAAGATTCAAAGCTTTTTATAGCACTTTGCGCTTGAATTTTCTCAGCTTTACTTGTGGCATTTTCATAATTTCTTTTTGCAAGCTCAATCGTTCTGGGCCAATCAACATGAATGGTATTTAGCATACCGTTATTTATGGCCTTTAGATAGTTTCTCATCGCCTGCAACACTGACGTCTTACCCGATCCATTTTTACCAGTCAGGATAAGATGCTGGCGCTTTTCAGGGTTCAGTTTGATCTCAATATTTTTCAGATGCCGGACTTCGTTGATGTGGATGTTTGTGATGAAATGTTCCATAACCTTACCTCTTTCTCCCAGAAGATGACACAGGTGTATTTTTTCTTTCCGTCAACGAGAGAATAGCCCGCGAACAAATCTGTGTCAACGGTTCACCAATAGCAGCTTTATAATTAAATCCCAGCAGTTGCATTGTTTTTAAGGTGTCTACACTGATTAAATTTTTCACCTGTTCCATTGTTTCTATCTGTTTCTGTACACGCATTACTCCTAGTGTATCCTGTGGGTCAACTCCAGCCAGCTGAATGTTTTTAAAAATTTCAAGAATATTTGAAACCGTATTATGCAAATGTTCTATATCTTCATCGCTGATTACAATTCTTTCCAGCTCTGATTTGTATGCTTGTGCAATTCGAACCGCTTCTTCCCGTTCTTGCAAAACCTCATTGATCAAAGCATCATATGTCGTTCTCAGTTTTTCAGCATCTTTTATGTCCTTTACTGCTCTAATCTTTTTTGTCACAGCAGAAGCAGTTCCTTTTACCGCCAGTTCAGTCAAGGAAACGCCCATTTCTACCAAAGGTTGCATTGATTCATCCATCGTATACTCCTTTCATTTCTTGCATGACAAAATATTCTTTCTGACGTTATTATACCGCTAAAATCCGCTACTGCACACCCTTTTAACCAAAATATTCCTGCATCAGTGCCTTTTTCATCAGTTCCAGCTTTTCGAGGCTCTGCTGTACAGTCTGCTTCTGCTCGTCTACATGCTCTACAAAGGCAGCAAACTCATTCTGCAAGGCAAGCGGCGGAACGATAAAGTCAAGTTCTCCAAGAATCTTTAGTGTAAGATATTTGGTTAATCCACCCAATGATTTAGTCTGTAAATATAGTAGTTTGTCTTCTAATTGATACTGAAATAATTTATATGACCAATTATGTTTCAATGACAAAACATATGTTCTTTGGTACGCATTAAACTTTCCTTGATAATATTTCACATCATATTTTCCAGCTGCGTTGTTTCCCGTCAAAAGCAATGCGGTTTGGTCAAATGCATAACTATCAATTTTCAATGGTTCTTTTGAACACGTAAAAAAGGGATACTTTCCGTTAGCTACAGCTGCATTAGAATCAAGCTTTCCCGTCGTTGTGTTGAATACATCATTCCACTTCATTCGTGGGTAGTCTTTATTTCCAAACATCTCCACAAACCGTGCCTTTACCAGCTCATCCAGTTTGGCAAGCTGCTGTTTGCGGAAAGTAATCAGTGTGGATATTTTATCCAGCACATTCACAATATGATTTTGTTCTTCTAAAAACGGAATTTTAAACTCCAAAGCTTTGACCCATTTGAAGTGCCGATTATATCCAGTATTTGGAATGTCTGCATGAGCAAGCTGATAAAACAGATATTTGCAATTTGTATTTTTAGAAACCGGACAAAGAAGTTTCACACCGTCAGCTCCCAAGAAGCACGGTTTATCTATGTACTTAACAATTCTTGTATGGTCGCCAAAAACAATCGCCGGAACGTCCTTGAACAATCCATTTTCGGTATCAAAGTAACCAGCAATGTTATCCTGTCCTTGGTCTATAATTGGATATGTGCCATTTTTCAAGTACTCGCTGGTTTGAATTTTTGTCCCAAGCTTTGTGCAATCTTTTAGTACTTCGTCAAAACTTGCCATCACACCATCTCCTCCAACTCTGCCAGACCTTTAGTGATCTCCATTTCCAGCTCATGCAGGTCGGCAAGGATCTCCGTGGTCGAGGGGTACTCCACCGGCACATACTCCGTCTCTTTATACTTATTGATGGACAGATCATACCCGTTGGCGGCAATCTCCGCTTTGGGCACAAAGAAGCTCTGCTCGGTGCGCTTGCGGTCAGTTTCGGCATCAAGGTTATGGAACCGGGCGATGATGTCCGGGATGTCGTTTTCCTTCACTTCGGTGCGCTTGTCGTCCAGCGAGAAGCCGTCGGCTTTCATATCGTAGAACCACACCTTGTCGGTGCCGCCCGCGCCGGTCTTGGTAAACACCAGCACCGCCGTAGACACGCCTGCGTAGGGCTTGAACACGCCGGAGGGCATGGAGATGACCGCCCGCAGCTGGTGATTCTCGATCAGCTCTTTGCGGATGCTCTGGTGCGCCTTGCTGGAACCGAACAACACACCGTCCGGCACGATACAGGCACAGCGACCGCCGGTTTTCAGCATCCGCAGGAAAAGCGCGAGGAAAAGCAGTTCTGTCTTTTTGGTGTTGGTGACGGCTTTCAGGTCGTCGTTGATGCTCTCGGCATCCACGGTGCCCTTGAACGGCGGGTTCGCAAGGCAGACGGTATACTTGCTGCAAATGGAGTTTTGCTTCGACACGCTGTCCTTGTAGTCGATCTCCGGGTTGGTGATGGAGTGGAGCATCAGATTCATGGCCGAAATGCGCAGCATGGTGCGGTCCGTGTCAAAGCCGGTGAACATCGGGCCGGCAAAATGCTGCCACTGCTCCGGGGTCATGCTGTCCTCGTAGTAGGCGCGGAGGTACTGTGCACTGGACACCAGAAAGCCCGCCGTGCCGCAGGCGGGGTCGCAGATAAAGTCGTCCGGCGTGGGCTGCACCAGCTCCACCATCATGTCGCGGATGTGCTTGGGCGTGCGGAACTGGCCGTTCTGCCCTGCTGTTGCCAGCTTGCCCAGCATATACTCGTACAGGTCGCCCTGCATATCAAGGTCGGCAATGTCGTGGGTGTAGAGATCCTCCAGCCCGGTGATGATCTTTTGCAGCACCTGCGGCGTGGGGATCAGGAACATCGCATCGTCCATGTACCGCGCAAAAGCCGTGTTGCCCTCGTCCGGGCGGGTGGGGTCGTCCTCGATCTCCACCAGCTCGCCGTTCTCGTCAAAATCCGGCAGTCGGCCATACTTCATCTTTTTGATGGCCGGGAACACCCGCTGCTGCATGGTCAGAAAAATCTCACGCGAGTCCTTATCCTTGAACTTGCTCCACCGCATGGACTGGCCTGCTTCGCTGGCCGGGAAGATGTGCTCCATCTTCTCGCCCGCCATGCTCTCGAACTCTTCGGTGGCAAGTTCCTTTTCATCCAGCGACCGGATGAACATGAGATAGGTCAGCTGCTCAATGACGGTCAGCGGATTGGTAATGCCGCCTGCCCAGATATCCGTCCAGATTTTATCTACCTTATTTTTAATGGCTCCTGTAACCATGCGTTCCTCCTGAATGTTTGCCAATCGCAAACGCTTTGCATCTTGAATTTTTGGTGATAATACCACAATTTTATTATAGCAGTGTACGATTGCATTTTCAATGTAGAGTGTTTAGCAGAAGTTGATGATAGCCCAACTGCGCCAGATAACAAAGCTGTCCTCACGTTTCGGCGGCTGAATCAGTGCACAAAGTTCTTCCTGCGTGTAAACGTCCTTGATGGTTTCTTGTGCCTTTACCATCTTGATTTTGAACGGTGCTATTTCGTCCTGCTCCATGCACCAGTAAAGGAACACTTTCACCGAACGGATATAGTGGTTGACGCTGTTTGCAGTCATTCCACTATCCGTCAAGTGGATAACATACCGTTTGAATCCTGCTTCATTCACGGCTAACTGCTCATCTGACAGGAACTTCAAAAACCGTGTAATATCCATACCGATATCCGTTCAACGTGGCTTCTGCTGTGCCAGAATACTTCTTATCGTCCAAAAAATCTTGCTTAAGATTATCAACCCGGACTGCATTCTTCTGAATCTTCTTCATTTTTGTACCTCTGACCTCTAAAATTTTTGAAAAAATCATAGGTACAAGCTCAAAAAGCCCGTATAAAATAAAAAAGACGACAAACCGTTTATTTCAACGATTTGTCGTCCTTTTGGTGCGCTCGAGGGAACTCGAATCCCTGGCCCTCTGAT
>OGDS01002252.1_pt1 | contig 11896 bp, 10 predicted proteins | sample 1570351 | NCBI WGS metagenome assembly OGDS01 (sample SAMEA2581974, study PRJEB24529) | metagenome | biome: Human gut stool | place: China | collected 2011
CCTGCAAATACTTGTCAAGAGAAGCGCTCTCTCTGTTAGTGATACTTTTTGTAATTTTAAGTTGTCTCATTCTTACTAATACAGATTTGGGTTGCAAAGGTACGACAAATTATTTTGTTACAATAATCTCATCCTAACTTTTTCACCTTATTTATATCTTATCCTATATAACAAAAAGGATGCCGGTATGTATTGTACCGACACCCCCTTTTTCGCTATTGTTAGCTAATATTACAATCTTCTTACCTAACTATCCCTATTTTTTATTCTTGAGTCAAATCAACGGCATACATTGCACGTTTTCCTGACGGGAACATACCGGTGATGAACAAACCTTGCTCAGGAGACTTTCTTGCCTCTTTCATCGCCTTTTCCAAATCGTCCACCGTCTTCATCGGCACTCCGTTGGCTTTCAGAATGATGAAGCCCTTGCGGATACCTGCATCGGCCATCTTGCCATTGGTAACCCCGGTAACTTCCAGACCGTAACCCAGGTTCAACTGCTTCTTCAGCTCGGAAGATACGGGCTTGAAGGCTGCACCCAAGATTTCCATTCCGGCATCCTTCACTACCTTCGTAGTGCCTTGCTCATTCTTCAGCGTGATTTCGAATTCCTTTTCCTTCTTGTCACGAACCACCGTTACCTTCACTTTGTCGCCCGGACGGTGTTTTGCCAGCATTTCCTGCAAATCCGAGAACTTGTGAATCTTCTTGCCGTTCAATGCTATGATTACATCGTTTTCCTTCAATATGCCGGCAGCGGAACCACCTTCAACAACTTCGGCCACATAGATACCCTCTTTCACACCAAGTTCGTCGGCCTTCTTCTTCAGTTCTTCGGTCCAGCGTTCGTCCATCTGCAGGTCTGTGCTCAAATCACTACCCTTGATGCCAAGGAGCGCGCGCTGCACGGTACCAAACTGTTTCAAGTCGGCTACCACCTTTGTCATAATGCTGGTAGGGATGGCAAAACCATAGCCGGAATAAGCACCCGTGGGTGAGTAAAGCATGGCATTGATACCAACCAGCTCGCCTTTGGCATTCACCAACGCACCACCACTATTACCTTGGTTGATGGCAGCATCCGTCTGAATGAAAGACTGGATGTTTGCAGCTTGTCCATTGGAGGCAGAAGAGCCAATGGAACGGGCTTTTGCACTGACGATACCAGCTGTTACGGTAGAGTTCAGGTTGAACGGATTACCTACTGCCAATACCCATTCTCCCACCTTCAACTGGTCGGAGTCACCAACCGGAATTGTCGGGAAGTCATCCCCTTCAATCTTAATCAATGCCAAGTCCGTGCTGGGGTCAGTACCGATGATGCGTCCTTTCAGCTCACGGTCGTCATTCAGTTTCACAGTGATTTCATCAGCACCTTCCACCACGTGATTGTTCGTCACAATATATCCGTCTTTGGAGATGATGACACCCGAACCGAAACCGACACGCGGCTGGGTCTGTATCTGGCGCTGGCGTCCACGACCGTCTCCAAAAAAGAAGTCAAAAATATCCGGCTGTTCTTGCACCGTCTGGGTCTTACTCAACTGAGTGGCACGTATATGCACTACAGCATGGAGCGAACTCTCCGCTGCTTGTGTCAAATCCACAGGCTGGGCATCCGTTGCATGGAAAGCCGCCGGTAGCAGATTATTGGGGTTCTGTTGGAACAACTCGCTGAATGCGGCAGGCTTTTCCTTATTCAGCATCTTATAAGTGGTCAATCCAGCCACTCCAGAGCTCAGGAGCACGATAGCCGCAACTCCAAGGATGTTTTTTGTTGTCTGTTTCATACTATTCTTCCTATTCTTTAAATTGTTAATATTCAAGTTTCGTTTAACATTACGACGTTAAAATAACGACAAAAAACGTTCAGTTATTCCGCTTGTCACTCTTTTTTGTTCTCTTTTAACAGAGGATATTTAGGGCTTAACAGCGGTTAACGGCAAAGACTGACAAATTAGCATTTATGTACGATTGCTGACTGTTAAAGAACTGACAGATAGGGCATAAAAAGACGCATCACCCGTTGCGGCCGAAACGGATGATGCATTTGGGGTAAACAGATGATGCGTTTATACCAAACAGATGATGTGTTCGGGCTGAACGCATCATCTGTTTTTAGAGGGTAGATAGCACCTTAATAATTCAAGTAATCAATGTCCATGTGGTAGTCCCACTGCGGGAAGTAGAGGTTACCTCCCTCCCACTCCACCTCGCCACGCTGGAAGTCGACGGTCTCGCTGCGGGGATACTGCTTTTCGGGCTGTAGCGGCATGCCGTAATCAGTGTTCACAATCATGCGCCAAGAGTCTATACCACCCAGGAAGAAATATTCTTCGTCGGCATTGCGAGCAAAGGCAGGAATGCCGAATGACTGGTCGGCAGGCACCCAACCCACACCCTCAAAATAGACTTCTGCCCAATCGTGCAGATTCCATGCACGGGGATGCATCATGAAGCCGCTCTGGAAATGTGCGGGAATTCCACTGATGCGGCAAAGCGTAATGAACAGCAGGCTGACTTGGCCACAGTCTCCGTGACGGTTGTCCAACACATATTCCGGGATATTCTCAATGGTGGAATATTCGCGTGCAGAAGCCCACGGGAAGTTGTCATTCACCCAACGGAAGATACGTTTGGCTTTCAAGTAGGGGTTGGTTTCACCGGCTGTCAATTTGGCAGCAAGTTCGCGCAAGCGTGGGGAAAAGACGATATGCTTCTCACGCTCGGCAGTATATTCCTTATAAAGGGCGGTCGTCGTATCATAGGGCTGCACGTCTTCCGGCTTCAGATTATGCCATTCGCCGTTGGCGGTAAACTCAAAGGTTTCGGAGAATACGGTCGGTTCGCCTTCGACAGCACGTTTCTCCATGTACAATGTACTGTGACGGCACTCGGGCGACGAAAAGGTGTATTGCGGTTCACTGGCCGAAATGAACTCGACATCCTGCTGCCGAGCCTGGTCCTGACGGGGATAGGGCAACCAGCAACGGATGATTTTCCCGGCAGGCACGGCATTGGTATCCACGGTCAACGTGTAGGTGACGCGCATGCGCTTCGGCGCAACAATGGCCTTGCCCTCCTTCTTCACAGCAGAAATGATTTCGGGCAGGTTCTCCATATTCACTTTCTCGCTGCCACTCGGCGAAGTGCCTTCCTTGGCTATCTTGATGTCATAGCAAGTGGAGTCCACACGAAACAGATTAGGTCCGGCATTACGGAAATAGCGTTTCTCTCCATCCAGCATCATGCACTCCAAAGCTTTGGAAGCTTCCCACTGGCGCATCTGCTCATCGGTCACGTCGGGAATATACTTGCGGATATAGTCCTTCACCTGGGATTCCGTCATACAGAAATCCGTAAGCAGACGTTGGTGCAGGTCGTCCTCCCAATTATAGGGCTTGCTCTCGGGCTTCGTGCTGCATGCAGAAGCCATCACAAACAGAGCGACGGTATACAATAGCTTTCTCATAACTTCACCACTCCAATACCCGGCAAATCGGGCAACGTTATCTTACCTTTCACAACCTCCATACCCTTGAAACGGTCGTTCGCAATCAGCAGACTACCGTCCAAGTCGGCAAAGTCCACTGCCGGAGAGAATTGGGAGGCAGCGGTAATGGCACAAGAGGTCTCGGTCATACAGCCTACCATCACTTTCATGTCCAATGCACGTGCCAAAGTCACCATCTTCCAGGCTTCGCGCATACCGGTACACTTCATCAGCTTGATGTTGATGCCCGTAAAGGCGCCCTTCAAGCCTGCCACATCCTTCAGACGCTGAATGGACTCATCGGCAAATATGGGCAACGGGCTTTGCTGGGTGACCCATGCAATATCGTCCAGTTGTTCCTTGGGCATCGGTTGCTCTATCATGACAATTCCTTTTTCGTGCAGCCAATGTATCATATCGAGCGCATGATGTTTGTCTTTCCAGCCCTGGTTGGCATCAATGGCAATCGGAAGGTCTGTCACCGAACGGATGGTCTCTATCATTTCTTTGTCGTTCTCCCGCCCCAGCTTCACTTTAAGGATATTGAACCGGTCGGCACACTCTTTCGTCTTTTCACGCACCACGTCGGCCGTATCAATGCCGATGGTGAAAGTTGTAGAGGGAGTCTTTTCCTTGTCCAAACCCCATATCTTATACCAAGGGGCTTGCAACAGTTTGCCCACAAGGTCGTGCAAGGCGATGTCCACAGCAGTTTTAGCAGCGGAATCCCCTGCCGAGAGGCTGTCTATATAAGCCAGTATATCTTCCAGCTGAAAGGGGTCTGAGAATTGGCCGATAACATCCTGCACCTTCTTCAGAAAAGCCAGTACACTGTCCATCGTGCCTAATTCGTGTTGCAGGTACGGGGGCATGGAGGCTTCACCATAACCGATAATGCCATCATATTCTATCTCGACTTGAACGTCGGGAGTGGTAGTACGCGAGTAGGTGGCCACTGTAAAGACATGGCGCAATTTCAGTTCATAGGGGAAGAAACGCAGTTTCATTTTGGGGGTTACACCTGCCCTACTGTTCACGTTGAACAAGGAAGGAGCGTCATTTCCTCCGGCAAATACATGATTGATTGCCATGCCTGAGCCGAGTGCGGCAAAAGCGGCGGTTTTCAGGAAATCTCTTCTGTTTGACATAATTGTGTGTGTATTAAATGTGCCAATATGCTAATGGGCTAATGTGCCAATGGGCTGCGCTATGTATATGCTACGTTATGTTTGCACCGTCACGCCGCAGGTCATTGGCATATTGGCACATTAGCACATTATTACATTGAATAAAATGGATTCGTTTCCGTTGTATTGAGCGACGCCTCCTTATTTATATAAGGTAACACGCGCGTAGCGAACAACAGTCTACCGAGGTTGTATTCATCGAACAGCTCGTCGTCGGGGCTGAAGCTATTGACGCGCACATCGCCTTGCGAATGGATGAAACGCTTGTTACCGATATACATGCCGACATGTACCACACGTTCCTTGCGTTCCGGCGTCGCCTTGCGCCCGAAGAAAATCAAATCGCCCGGCTGGAGGTTACTGAAATCAGGAGCGATATCGATATGCTCGCCCACGTATGCCTGCTGGGAAGCATCCCGCGGAATGATGATGTCGTGCATGAAAAGAACGGTGCGCATGAAGCCGCTACAATCCACCCCTTTGGAGGAAGTGCCAGCCCAAAGATAAGGGATGCCCATCATGCTATGCGCCGTGGCTATAATGCTGGCGGCATCCTGCTTCAAGGTGGCACGCCATTTCTTCTCAGGCATGGAGATAGATTTGGAGATATATCCCTGACGGCCGTCGGGATAAGCCACCTTATAAAAGGCACCTTTTGTCCCCTCCCACTTCAGGCGGTTTCCTGCAGCAACATCAGAGACGGTCTGCGATGCCTGGCTGGGCTGTGAGTAGACAAAGCCATAATGCGAAGTCACCACTATTTTCTCTGCATTGTTCCAAGCGGTCAGCTCTTCCCGCGTGACGGGATGTATGCCTACTCGGTGTACCCATGCAATGTAGTTGTCCGGTGTCTGGATACGGTACCAGCCGTCGCGCTGCAACACCCGCACCGGCATACCCATCAAGCCTTGCGTCATCATTTCCGAAGAGAAATCCGGGGCTACCCGAAGATTGCACACAGACACATTGACAATGCCATACGTCTTGCCTTCAAGTCCGGCCTCATCCGGAAGCACTTGCAGACAATCCATCACCGCATATCCTTTCTTTGCCAAACCATCCAGCAAAGCCGTCTTTGCCTCTGCCGAAGTGGTGACACCACGCAACATCACATTCTTTCCGGAGAAAGAGTAATCCACATCGAACAAAGCCACGCGCTTGTCCGGTGCAAACTTTTGTTTCAAACTGTCAGCGAGTTGCGCCACTTCTGCAGGTATTGTACGGTCACCCACTTCCGAAGCGACAGCAAAAAGCGGGATTAACAGAAATAAAGAAAAAAGAGAGGATAACTTTTTCATTGGCCAAAAGGATTTGGGGGTTATTACTAGATAGCAAAGCTACGAATTTATTCCGAAATAGATACATGTTTTTAAGATAATTAAGGGTAAAGAATGAAGAATGAAGGATTCATCCGTACTGCATCCGCACACTGCACAACAAATTCTTCATCCTTCATTCTTCATTCTTCATTAATATTCCGTATCTTTGTACCCTATAAAGCAGTTGGTCGGTCTGTCGCTTGCGCCTCGTGCGTATGAGGAAAGTCCGGGCAACACAGAGCGTCCCACTTCCTAACAGAAAGCTGTCCGTGAGGGTAGAGTAACGTAGAAGAAAATAACCGCCGTCGCCCTTGGGCTACGGTAAGGGTGAGAAGGTGGGGTAAGAGCCTACCAGTCTTGTGGCGACACAAGGGCTGTGCGTCTTGGGAGTTGTAAGGTCATGTAAACCGACGTTATGAGAGTTGCTCGCTCCATGTCGGAGGGTAGACCGCTAAAGCTTGTATGGTGACATGCGGCTCAGATAAATGACAGACACTTCTTTAATGGAGAATGGATAATGAAGAATGGATAATTCCTAATTAGGCTTTTTCAGAAACAGAAGAACAGAACCCGGCTTACAGACTGACTGCTTTTTTATTGACAATGGATAATCGAGATAATAGCATGAACAAGCGTATTGCTGCCCTTTGGAAATTCCTCACCTACGACATCTGGCGTATTACGGAAGATGAAGTCACGCGAACGACCTTTTCCGTATACAATATCATCAAGACGATTTATCTTTGCATCAACCGCTTCACCAAAGACCGGATAGTAAACAAAGCCTCGGCGCTGACTTACAGTACGCTGCTTGCCATCGTGCCTATTCTTGCCATTTTGTTTGCCATAGCCCGCGGTTTCGGATTCGATAATCTGATGGAAAGCCAGATTGTCAACGGTTTCGGCGGTCCTACGGAAACCACGGAAGTCATCCTGCAATTCGTGAATTCGTATTTGTCTCAGACCAAGAGTGGAATATTCATCGGAGTGGGTCTGATTATGTTGCTGTGGACAGTCCTGAATCTAATCAACAATATGGAAATCACCTTCAACCGCATCTGGCAGGTGAAAAAGGCGCGCAGCATGTACCGCAAAATAACGGATTACTTCTCTATGCTTCTGCTGATGCCCATTCTGCTGGTGGTGTCCGGTGGTCTTTCCATCTTCATGAGTACGATGGTGAAGAACCTCGAAGACTTTACCCTGCTGGCTCCCGTCGGCAAGTTTATGGTGCGCCTCATCCCCTTCGTGCTGACCTGGTTCATGTTTTCAGCACTGTACGTCTTTATGCCGAATACAAAGGTCAAGCTGAAACACGCACTCATATCCGGTATTCTGGCAGGTACGGCACACCAGGCATTCCAATTCCTTTACATCAGCAGCCAGTTGTGGGTTTCCCGTTACAATGCCATCTATGGTAGTTTTGCCGCCCTTCCGATGTTTCTGCTATGGTTGCAGGTATCCTGGACCATCTGCCTATTCGGTGCCGAACTGACCTACGCCGGACAGAATATCCGGAACTTCAGCTTCGACAAGGATGCGCGCAATATCAGCCGGCGCTACCGCGATTTTATCTCCATCCTGATAATGTCTCTCATAGCCAAGCGCTTTGAACAAGACGCCCAGCCCTATACAGCCGAAGAGATATCCGAAGAGTGCCAGATTCCCATCCGGCTGACACACGAAACCCTTTATGAATTGCAGGAAATCAACCTCCTACATGAAGTGGTGACCGATGAAAAGAGTGAAGACATCGCTTACCAGCCTTCCATGGATATCAACAAAATGAATGTGGCCCTCCTACTGGACAAACTGGACACGCACGGCTCAGAAGATTTCAAAATTGATAAAGAAAATGAATTCAACAACCAATGGGGAGCATTGCTGAAGGCACGGGAGGAATACTACAAGAATGCAAGCAAGGTGCTGCTGAAGGATTTGTAAGCACGCGGAAGTCTTTCCGGAAACTCCGTATCTGCTTTCTTTTTGATTATTTTTTAGACGCGGATGACGCGGATTGGAATATTAAAAAAATCCGCGTCATCTGCGTCATCTGTGTCTAAAAAGTAAATCACCGATATTTCTCAGGCTCCACGGCACGAGTCATATCATAGGCACGGTCACTCTGACGGGATGCCACTAATTGCAGGAAATCGTCCATAGTGCCGTTACCTTATTTATATTGTATCATGCGGCTGATGTACTTACCAATGATATCGAACTCCAGATTCACCACACTGCCCACTTTGAAAGCATGGAAATTGGTATGCTCAAAGGTGTAAGGAATAATGGCCACCTGGAAAGTATCGTCGGTGGGATTGCACACGGTCAGGCTGACACCATTGACCGTTACCGAGCCTTTGTCTACCGTGATGTAGCCGCGCTTTGCCATCTCCTTGTCAAAAGCATACCGGAAAGTAAAGTAATAGCTTCCTTCCGCATCCTTTATATCGATGCAAGTGGCAGTCTGGTCCACATGTCCTTGAACGATATGGCCATCCAGCCGGCCGTTCATCATCATACTACGCTCCACATTCACTTCATCTCCCACCTGCAACAAGCCAAGATTGGAACGGTCCAGCGTTTCCTTCATGGCCGTCACGGTATAGGTATCATCTGTCAGACTGACTACTGTAAGGCAAACACCGTTGTGAGACACACTTTGGTCTATTTTTAATTCACTGACGAATGAACACTTGAAAGTAAAATGTACATTCTCCTGGTCTTTGACCATCGCCACCAATGTGGCACATTCTTCTACTATTCCGGAAAACATGGTTCTATATACTTTTAGGTTATACACGATTTATTATTAATATGCGCAAAGATACAAAAAGCCCTTCGTATAGGTACAAAAAAAGGAAGCTTTTCACAAAGCCTCCTTTTTCAGTTTTCAATAGGTATTAGTTTTTTTTTAAGGTAAAAAGATTGTTTTCAGGATAACGATGCAAATATAGGCGCTTTTCGTGATACTAACCAAATTAAAAAACATGTCTTATAACATCTTTTTGAAAAAAACATTTAAGTTTATTATCATTTCAAAGCACTTTTCTACACCTGCAATCGTTTTCAATGGACAAATATAAGGCTATTTTCCATGAAACACTGAAATTATCCTAAAATTTTGTTTATTTCTTATCATTTAAGTAGTGTTCATCTGTCCGCCCGCTATGTTTTAACACTTTTGCGTCGATAAAGAACACTATTTCTTCGGCAATATTCGTGATATGGTCACCGGAACGCTCCAACTTGCGGAACACGCTCACCAGGTTCAGACAAGAGAGTGCACTCTCCGGATGCCGGCTGATGTAGTCGGCAAGAATGGCAGTAGCCTCAGCATTGATTTCGTCCAGCATATTGTCCTTGGCAAACACAGCGGTAGCCAATTCCTGGCTCTCCTCCTGAAGTGCCTGCTTGGCAAGCTCGAGCATGGAGAGCACCTGGGCTATCATCTCTTCAAGACGGAGTTGCTTGACCAACTCAGTATCCAATGCCGGTTCATGGCAGTTGAGGGCAAAGCGGGCAATGCCCTCTGCAAAGTCGCCCAGACGCTCCAGGTTCGTATTGATTTTGAGCATGGCAAGCACAAAGCGCAGGTCGATGGCAACGGGGTTGTAAAGGGCAATGATGTCCTCCACGTCGCTGTCTATTTTCAGTTCGAAAGCATTGACGCGACGTTCGCGCACCAATACCTGCTGAGCTAGCTCCCGGTCCAGCGTAAGCACGGCATCACCTGCACGGTCGAGCTGATTATATACCAGGGTCCACATTTCGTCTATTTCCTTTTTCAGCAAGACGAGTTCAGATTCGATAAACTTCACCATAATGTTTCTATTTTAAGATTACTTTTGTACAACTTATTTTTGCTTGTATGGAACAATCCGCTACCCGAAGCGTCCCGTGATGTAGTTCTGCGTTTCCACCTTGTCGGGATTCGTAAATATCTTCCGGGTATCTCCAAACTCCACCATCCGCCCCATATAGAAGAAAGCCGTATTATCACTGACACGCGCTGCCTGCTGCATGTTGTGGGTAACGATGACGATGGTGTACTGCTTCTTCAACTCGTGGATAAGCTCTTCCACCTTGGCAGTGGAGATGGGGTCGAGGGCGGATGCCGGCTCGTCCATCAGCAGGACCGAAGGAGACACCGCCATGGCACGGGCTATGCAGAGACGTTGCTGCTGACCGCCGGAGAGGGCGTAGGCGGAGACTTTCAGCTTGTCCTTCACCTCGTCCCAAAGGGCGGCGCCTTTCAGGGTTTCTTCCACCCGCTGACGGATGAAAGCGTTATCGGTGATGCCATTTACACGGAGTCCGTAGGCAACGTTCTCGAAGATGCTTTTTGGGAAAGGATTGGGGCGCTGGAACACCATGCCCACGTTCTTGCGGAGTTCATCCACTTGCACTCCTTTTCCATAGATGTCTTGTCCGTCAATGCGTATCTCGCCGGTCAGACGGGTGTCGGGAATCAAATCATTCATGCGGTTCAGCAGGCGCAGGAAGGTAGACTTTCCACAGCCCGAGGGACCGATGAAGGCTATCACAGACTTCTCCTCAATGTCCATGCTGATGCCTTTCAGGGCATGGAAATCGCCATACCAGAAGTTCACGTCACGGGTTTCTATCTTGTTCTTCATACCTATTGTATATGTTTTCAATTCGTCTTAATCTTCTTCTCAAAGTATTTCCGCAGGGCGTTCGCCAGCAGGTTCACCAGGAGGATAATGAGTATCAGCACCAGTGCCGTGCCGTAGGCAATAGGAAGCTGCGCTTCCATATCGGTGCCGCTGGTAGAGATGACGTAGAGGTGATAAGGAAGCGCCATGCACTGGTCGAAGATACTTGTAGGCAGCTGTGGCAGGAAGTAGGCGGCACAGGTGAAAAGGATGGGTGCCGTCTCGCCCGAAACGCGCCCCAGCGCCAGAATCAGTCCAGTAATGATATTGGGCATCCCCATCGGCAGGATGACATGCCAGATGGTCTGAAGCTTGGTAGCTCCCAACGCGCGGCTTCCCTCGCGCATGCTGTCGGGGATGGCTTTCAACGCTTCTTCCGTGGTGCGGATAACCAAAGGCAGACTTAGCAGACCCAGCGTCAACGAACCTGCCAGAATGCTGTCTCCAAAATCCATATAGTTGACAAACAGCGCCATGCCAAACAGACCGAACACGATGGAAGGGATGCCGCTCAGATTATTCGTCATCATCCGTATGAAGCGTACTACCCAGCCTTTCGGCACATACTCATTCATATAAATACCGCTCATCACTCCCACCGGAAAGGCAAATAAAGCACTGCCCGCCATCAAGCAGAACGTACCTACAATGGCAGGAAGGATTCCACCGGCAGTCATACCGTTGGTAGGAGCCGTAGTGAGGAACTCCCAATCGATAACTCCTATACCTTTATATATAATGAAGCCGAGGATTGCAAAAAGAATCCCCACCACACTTAGGCTCAACAGACGGAACAAGCCGAATGCCACGTTTTGCGAAAGATGCTTTCTATTGACCATATCTATCTTCTTTTATTTTCGTCTTGGCGAAACCGCTTCCACCGTGAAGTTTATCAATAAACTGATGAAGAACAGCACAACACCCAGCAGGAACAATGCTTCGTAGTGAGGTCCGCCGGCAGGCGCCTCGCCCAGTTCGGCGGCAATCGTTGCCGGAATGGTGCGCAGCGGTTCCAGGATGGTATGGGGAATGACGGCGGCGTTGCCTGTCACCATCAGCACAGCCATCGTCTCGCCCACCGCACGGCCGATGCCTAACACCACCCCGGAGGTGATGCCCGAAATGGAGTAAGGAATCACCACCTTATATATAGTTTGCCATTGCGATGCTCCCAGTGCCAAGCTGGCTTCGCGCATGGCGCGGGGACAATTCCTC
>OGDS01002256.1_pt1 | contig 11880 bp, 9 predicted proteins | sample 1570351 | NCBI WGS metagenome assembly OGDS01 (sample SAMEA2581974, study PRJEB24529) | metagenome | biome: Human gut stool | place: China | collected 2011
CCGGCGGCGACATCTTCTTCAAGGGCCAGAAGATCAACGGCAAGATCTCCAAGGAACTGGACAAGGAAGTCATCCGTAAGATCCAGATGATCTTCCAGGATCCCATGGCTTCGCTGAACGAGCGCGCCAAGGTGGAGTATATCATTGCCGAGGGCCTGCTGAACCATCATCTCTACAAGGATCAGGAAGATCTGCATGAAAAGGTGATGAACGCCCTGCATGAGGTCGGCCTGCTGCCGGAGTTTGCCTCCCGCTTCCCCCATGAGTTCTCGGGCGGCCAGCGCCAGCGCATCGGCATTGCCCGTGCTCTGGTCATGGAGCCGGAGTTCATCGTGGCCGATGAGCCCATCTCCGCACTGGATGTCTCCATCCGTGCACAGGTGCTGAACCTGCTGAACGAGATGAAGAAGAGCCGCGGCCTGACCTACCTGTTCATTGCACATGACCTGTCGGTGGTCCGGTTCATCTCGGATCGTATCGCTGTTATCAGCAAGGGCCGCATCGTGGAGCTGGCTGAGGCGGAGGAGCTGTTCCTCCATCCGCTGCATCCCTACACCAAAGCCCTGCTGAGCGCGGTCCCCATCCCTGACCCCAGCCTGGAAAAGCACAAGAAGCTGCTGGTCTATGACCCCTCGATCCACGATTACAGCGTGGACAAGCCGGTCTGGGAAGAGATTGCAAACGGCCACTTTGTGTATGGCAACCAGCGTGAGCTGGAAGGCTACCGCAAGGAGTATGAAAGCCAGCTGTAAGCTGAACCGCTTTCCTGTATTTTAACACAATGACCCCGCCGCGCTGGGAGCTTTCCCGCGCGGCGGGGTTTTGTGCTGTCAGGGAGCAAAAAACAGAACCGGACGCTTCAAAAACGTCCGGTTCTGCTTTTTGCTATGGGTTAACTCGATCAGGCCTGAGCGGCTGCGTCGTATGCGGCAGCAAACGCATCGTACTGTTCGGTGGTGTAGGCCTCCTCGCTGGTCTCCCAGTTCACAGCCTTGTAGTTGCAGGGACCATACATTGCGTTGATCTTGCTGTACTCGTTGACGTGAGTCAGGCACCAGGTGATATCGTAGACGGTGGGGAAGATCAGGTTCTCATCCAGGAAGTAAGCCTCGGCCTTGGCAAATGCAGCGTAGCGTGCATCGGTGTCGTCAACGATGGCACGGCCCTCGTTCACCAGATCGGTGAACTTCTCATAGGCAGCCACCAGCTCGGTCTGGTAGCTGGCGGGACCATTGTTCACAATGCCTGCGATGTTGGTCATGTTGCAGCTGTAGTAAGCGTTGTCATCGTGAATGATGATCTGGGTCAGGAAGTTGACGGGATCGCCGAAGTCAGCGCCCCAGCCCATGTGGGTGAAGCTCTGCAGCTTGGGAGCCACGACTTCCTTCATGGTGGAGGACACGAAGGTGTTGACATCCAGCACGATGAAGTCATCGCCGAAGCTGTCGGTGAAGCACTGCTTCAGGACGGTGGCGTGGTCCAGAGCGGAGGTGGAGCCGGCCAGAATGTAGTAGGAGCAGTGAACAGGGAAGGTGACACCAATGGCGCTCAGCTCTTCCATGGCCTGCTTCTTCAGCTCGGTGATGTCGCCGTTGTTGGCGCGCAGACGTTTCATGGTCTTGCCATCGTAAGCCTCGCCGTCCAGACCCATCTCCTTGGCCACCAGGTTGGTGTAGTCGGTGCCATCAGAGGTGTAGCACAGGCCCTTCATGGTGAAGAAGTCGTTCTCACACTTCAGGGGATTGATGGGGTTGTAACGGGCGAAGAACTTGTTCAGCACCATGCCCTTGGAGAAGCACTGACGGAAGGCCTTGTTGGCAATGGCCTTGTTCCAGTTCTCATCGGGGGTGCCATCGGTGTTCTTCTTGTCGTAGTTGAAGATGAAGCAGTAGCTGAACTTCTTGGCACGCTTCTCGCACAGCTGCTGATTGTATTCGTTGGAAGGATCGGACTGAATGGTGGTGATGCTGCTCTCGCCCAGGTCCACCTCGTCCAGCTCGCGGTTCTGATACAGCTGCAGGCTGATGGCACCGTCGCTGATCATGGTGACAGTGAAACGCTCAAAGCGGCTGACGTTGGCAGCATCGTAGTAGTTGGGGTTGGGGATGTAGCTCTTGGTGTTGCCCTGGATGTACTCCTCCACCATATAGGGGCCGTTGTACCACATGGTGGTGTTGTCGCAGCCACGGAAGCCATCGATACCCAGCTCCTCGATCAGAGCGGGAGCCACGGGGTAGAAGCTGGTGTAGGCAGCAACGGTATCAAAGTAGGGGCAGGCGTTGGGGCAGGTGAACACCAGAGTGTAATCATCCGGAGCTTCGATGCCCACACCGGCAGCCAGCATGTCCTCATAGGTCATGTCAGCGGCAGCGTCACCGGCTTCCTTGGTCAGCTGGTAGTACTCGTAAGCACCCACAATGGTGTCGTTGGGCATGGAGGTGTTGTTGGCCTCGTTCTTGATGGCGTTCATCACCCATTCAAAGCCAACCAGGAAGTCCTTGCTGGTCAGGTGAGCCTTCACCTCACCGTTGCAATCCACCCAGTCCACGTCGTCCCGCAGGTGGAAGGTCCAGACGGTGGCATCCTCATTGTGCTCCCAGCTGGAAGCGATGGCGGGAACCACCTTGCCGTAGCAGTCAAAGCTCAGCAGGCCGTCCCACAGGTTGGTGACCACGTTGGCATCCTCAGCCCTCTGGCTGTACAGCATGTTCCAGCTTTCCAGCTCACGGTTGCCGCTCTCAAAGGAGATGAACTCCTTCAGGGGGGTAGCGCCGGTGGAGTTGGGGGCAGCAGCACCGCTGGCGGCAGCGCCATTGCCGGTGTTGTTGGACTTTTCGCCGCAGGCTGCCAGCAGGCTGGCGGCACCCACAGCACCTGCACCCTTTAGGAAGGTGCGGCGATCAAAATTGAAGCTCATTGGATGATCCTCCCAGATCTTGCGCGGACAGAGCCGCGCGTTTTTCCTTTTCCTAAACGCAGTGAGGCTGTCTGCCTTTCCAAAAAGTGCACAGGAAAGACAAAAGTCGCACCGCTGTATATTTTAGCACTTTACTGGAAAGAAGTCAATCCGCCACAGCATAGAATTGGAAACAAAACGGTGACAAACACTTTCGTGGGAAAAGAATATGGAAAAAATTACTATAAAATGGAAAGAACTGTATATCTGTGAAGAACAGGCAAAAGAGAGAAACTGTTCACGCCGTGCGCACAAAACAGCTATCTTTTTTCACAAAAACATGATACAATAAAGTGTATCTGTATCAATAAGGAGCGCACCATGAAGAAACTGACCTCGATGTACAAACGCTACATGTTCCACCCCATTTTATATAAGACCGTGACCCGCACCTCCATTGTGGCCGTACTGATGCTGCTGTGGCAGCGCTATGTCAGCGATGGCACGTTTACCATCTGGGAGGCCCCGGGCTTTCTGTGCGGCGTGGTGCTGCTCATCTGGGCCTGGGTGGACTACCTGCGGCTGGATGGCGTGACCATCCACCACCTGCTGGAGGAGTTCAAGGGGATGGGCAAGCGGCAGAAAAAGATCCACTCCACCCGCTCCATCATCGACTATGCGGATGAGAAGATCGTCTCCTTTGAGGAGCTGGAACCCGAGGAGCGCACCTACTGCAGTCTGCTCTCCAATCTGGTGCTGGGCCTGCCGCTGGTTGCTGCTGCGCTGATCGCCAGCGTGCTGTAAGGGGGCCGCGGCATGGAACAAGAGCACAAGCAGCTGGTCATCGGCATTCTGGCCCATGTGGACAGCGGCAAGACCACCCTTTCCGAGGCCCTGCTCTACGGCACCGGCACCATCCGCAAGCTGGGCCGGGTGGACCATAAGGATGCCTTTCTGGACACCGACACGCTGGAAAAGGCGCGCGGCATTACCATTTTCTCCAAGCAGGCCCTCTTTACGGCGGGCAATACCGATTTTACCCTGCTGGACACCCCGGGCCATGTGGATTTTTCCACGGAGACCGAGCGGACACTGCAGGTGCTGGATTATGCGGTGCTGGTCATCAGCGGCACCGACGGCGTGCAGAGCCATACCGAGACGCTCTGGCGGCTGCTGCGGCGGTACCGCATCCCCACCTTTGTGTTCGTGAACAAGATGGACCTGCCCGGCCCGGGCAGGGAAGCGCTTCTGACCCAGCTGAACCGTCGGCTGGGGGATGGCTTTGTGGATTTTGGGGCAGAGCAGGCCGACCGGGACGAGGCGTTGGCTCTCTGCGATGAGCGGCTGATGGAGACGATGCTGGACCGGGGAAGCCTGACCGATACCGACCTCATCCCCGCCATTGCCCGGCGGCATGTGTTTCCCTGCTGGTTTGGCTCAGCCCTGAAGCTGCAGGGTGTGGATGCGCTGGTGGAGGGCCTGGACCGCTATACCCGCCCGGCCCCCGCGCTGGAAGCCTTCGGGGCCAAGGTGTTCAAGGTGAGCCAGGATGAGCAGGGAAACCGCCTGACCTGGCTGCGGGTGACCGGCGGCGCGCTCAAGGTGAAAGCCCAGCTCACCGGAGAGGTCGACGGGGAGCCATGGACCGAAAAGGCCAACCAGCTGCGGCTCTATTCCGGCGCAAAGTTCACGCTGGCGGAGTGCATCGGCCCCGGCCAGGTGTGCGCCGTTACCGGCCTGACCAGAGCCCGCCCGGGCGAGGGTCTGGGGGCGGAACGGGACAGTGACCTGCCGGTGCTGGAGCCGGTGCTGAGCTATCAGGTGCTGCTGCCCGAGGGCGCGGATGTGCACGCCGCGCTGGGAAAGCTCCATCGGCTGGAAGAAGAGGAGCCACAGCTCCATGTGGTCTGGAACGAGACCCTGGGCGAGATCCATGTCCAGCTGATGGGCGAGATCCAGCTGGAGGTGCTGAAAAGCCTGCTGGCCGAGCGGTACGGGCTGGAGGTCAGCTTCGGCCCCGGCGGCATCCTGTATAAGGAGACCATCACCGAAGCCATGGAGGGCGTGGGCCACTACGAGCCTCTGCGCCATTATGCGGAAGTCCACCTTAAGCTGGAGCCGCTGCCCCGGGGCAGCGGGATGCAGTTTGCCGCCGACTGCCGGGAAGAGGTGCTGGACAAGAACTGGCAGCGGCTGGTGCTGACGCATCTTGAGGAAAAGCAGCATCTGGGTGTGCTCATCGGGGCCCCCCTGACCGATGTGAAGATCACCCTCATTGCGGGCCGCGCTCACCTCAAGCACACCGAGGGCGGCGACTTCCGGCAGGCGACCTACCGCGCCGTCCGGCAGGGCCTGATGATGGCAGACCAGATCCACAAGACCCAGCTGCTGGAGCCGTGGTATGCCTTCCGGCTGGAGCTGCCCTCTGACAACGTGGGCCGCGCCATGAACGATATCCAGAACATGGGCGGTAGCTTTGACCCACCCGAGACCGGAGCCGACGGGGATACCACCCTGCTCACCGGCACGGCACCGGCCTCCACCATGCGCAGCTACCCCATGGAGGTGGTGGGCTACACCCGGGGCAGGGGACACCTGACCCTGACGCTGGACGGCTACCGTCCCTGCCACAATGCAGCGGAGGTCATCGAGGCTGCGGGCTATGAGCCGGAACACGACCTCGACAACCCGGCGGATTCGGTGTTCTGCGCCCACGGGGCCGGATTTGTGGTGCCCTGGGAGCAGGTGCGCAGCCACATGCATGTAGACAGCGGCTGGGGCAAGACTGCAAAGACCGAGGAAACGATGCAGGCCCGTCCCCGCCGGATGGCCGCCTATCGTGCTACTTTGGAAGAGGATGCTGAGCTGCTGAAGATCTTTGAACAGACCTATGGGCCCATCAAGCGGGACCCGCTGGCGGCGTTCCGCCCCACCCAGAAGCGGGAACGCCCTGATTTCAACGCCGAGCAGTGGGAGATCCAGCCCGAATACCTGCTGGTGGACGGCTATAATATCATCTTTGCATGGGACGAGCTGAACGCACTCTCCAAAGAGAGCCTGGAAGCGGCACGCCACAGGCTGATGGACATCCTCTGCAACTATCAGGGCTTTAAGAAGTGCGTGCTCATCCTTGTGTTTGATGCCTACCGTGTGCCGGGCAGCCCCGGCAGCATAGAGCAGTACCACAATATCCATGTGGTCTACACCCGGGAAGCCGAGACCGCCGATATGTTCATCGAGCGTGTCACCCATGAGATCGGCAAGGGCCGCCGCGTCCGCGTGGCCACCTCCGATGGCATGGAGCAGGTCATTATCCTGGGCCATGGTGCTCTCCGGGTCTCTGCCCGCATGTTCCATGAAGAGGTGCAGGAGGCGGAGAAGGAGATCCGGAGGTATTTGCAGGGTTAAACCCCACCGTCATCCCTGCGGGATGCCACCGCCCCTATTAGGGGCGGCCTTGGCAAAGAGGACGAGCTCTACGAAATGCCAAAGGCCCCCCTACTAGTGGGGGCTGTCGCCGCAGGCGACTGGGGGGTTGAGCCGCAAGCCCGACTGAGAGGTTGTATGAAAGGGAGCGTGATAAAATGACAACAACTTCCGATTTTGTCTGGCAGGCAATCCAGCCCCGTCCCCGGGATGCGCATAAGGGGACCTTTGGCTCCGTGCTGGCGGTGGCGGGCAGTGCGTCCTACCGGGGCGCGGCGGCGCTGGCCGTGGAAGGTGCCCTGCGCACCGGAGCCGGTATCGTTACGCTGGCAAGTGTGGAACCGGTGCTGGCGGCAGTGGCCGCCCGCCTGCCCGAGTGCTGCCTCTGCCCCTGCGAAGCGGGGGCCGAGGGCGGCATCTCGCCCCAGAATATCGACCGCATCCGGCGGCAGAAGGCTTCTGTTCTGCTGGCGGGCCCCGGGCTGGGCTATACGGCCCAGAGCGCGGCCCGTGCCGCCGAGACCCGGGCGCTGGTAAAAACGCTCCTGCCCGGCTTTTCCGGCAGTGCAGTGCTGGATGCGGACGGACTGAACGCCGCCGCTGACCTGCTCCAAACGGAAAAAATGCCTCACCCTCAAGGAGAACTGATTTTAACGCCCCACCCCGGCGAGATGGCCCGGCTGACCGGACACTCTGCGGCAGAGATCAATGCGGACCGGGAAGGCATGGCGCTGCGCTATGCGAAAGTATGGAATGCTGTGGTGGTGCTGAAGGGGGCACACACCGTCATTGCAGGGCCGGATGGCCGCTGCGCGGTCAATCCCACCGGCAACCCGGGGCTTTCCCGGGGCGGCAGCGGGGATGTGCTGGCGGGCATGACCAGCGCCTTGCTGGCCTGCGGTCTGCCTGCCTTTGATGCCGCTGCCTGTGCCGTTTATCTCCACGGTGCAGCTGCCGACCGTGCCGCTGCCCTGCACGGGGAAACCGGGATGCTCCCGCATGATCTGCTGGATGCGCTGGGGACCCTGTTTGCCGAAAACGGGCGCTGAGCAAGGGGACGATCCCATCAAAAAAAAGAAACGCTTCCTTTCCTCTGGATTTGTGTTATACTGGAGCTATCCAAAACACAACGATCTGCCGGAAAGGAAGCGTTTCTTTTATGGTTCCTGCACTGGAAAAAATCATTGCCGAGAGCGACCGCATCGTCTTTTTTGGCGGCGCGGGGGTCTCCACCGAAAGCGGCATCCCCGATTTCCGCAGCGTGGACGGCCTGTACCACCAGAAGTACGATTACCCGCCCGAGACCATCCTGAGCCATACCTTCTGGGAGGAGAACCCCGAGGAGTTCTACCGGTTCTACCGGGATAAGCTCATTGTGAAGGGGGCAAAGCCCAACGCTGCCCACCTGCGGCTGGCAAAGCTGGAGCGGGAGGGCAAGCTGAAGGCCATCGTCACCCAGAACATCGACGGCCTGCATCAGGCTGCGGGGTCCAAGACCGTTTACGAGCTCCACGGCAGCACCCTGCGCAACTACTGCGTGAAGTGCGGCGCGTTCTACGATGTGGACTTCATTGCCAACAGCACCGGCGTGCCCCGCTGCCCCAAGTGCGGCGGCATCGTCAAGCCGGATGTCGTCCTGTACGAGGAAGGGCTGGACGAGGAAGTGCTCTCCGGGGCCGTGTCTGCCATCCGCAAGGCGGATACCCTCATCATCGGCGGCACCAGTCTGGTGGTCTACCCGGCGGCGGGGCTCATCCGGTACTTCCGGGGCAGCCGTCTGGTGGTCATCAACATGCAGCCCACCGGGGCCGATGCGCAGGCCGACCTGTGCATTGCCAAGCCCATCGGTCAGGTGCTGAGCGAGGACGTATTGTTGGAGGACTGAGATGAAAGCTGTCATTCTGGAAAGCTATGTCATGGAGGAAGGCGACCTCGACTGGTCGGGGGTAAAGGCGCTGGTGCCCGATACCACCAGCTATGTCCGCACGGCCTACGAGGAGATCGCCCCCCGCATCAGAGATGCGGACATCGTTCTGCTGAACAAGTGCCGCATGGATGAGGAGATCTTACAACAGTGCCCGAACCTGAAATGGGTGGGCATCATCGCCACGGGCACCGACAACCTGGATCTGGAAGCCTGCCGCCGCCACGGTGTTGCAGTGGCCAATGTGCCGGGCTATTCTACCTACAGCGTGGCCCAGATGACCTTCAGCCTGCTGCTGGCCATCTGCCAGTGCGCGGAGCGCTACAACCGTGCCGTCAAGCATGGATGCTGGCAGCTGGATATCCCGGAGAGCATCGGCCTGCTGCCCCAGATAGAGCTCTACGGCAAGACCTTTGGCGTTTACGGCTATGGCAGCATCGGGCGGCAGTCGGCCCGCATTGCCAGAGCCTTTGGCATGGAGGTGCTGGTCTGCACCCGCACCGTCCGGCCCGAATACGCCGCCGACGGTGTGGAGTTCGTGGATTATGATACCCTGCTGAGGCGGTGCGATATCCTCAGCCTGCACTGCCCGGCCACGCCCCAGACCCGGGGCCTTGTCAACGCGGAGGCGCTGGCGAAGATGAAGCCCGGGGCCATTCTGCTCAACACGGCCCGGGGCGCGCTGGTGGATGAGGAGGCCGTGGCAGCGGCCCTCCACAGCGGTCAGCTGGGCTTTTACGGGGCCGATGCCTTTGTCACCGAGCCTCTGCCTCAGGAAAGCCCCCTGCGGGCAGAACCCCACGCTATCCTCACACCGCACATTGCGTGGACGACCCGGGAGGCTTTGCAGAACCTGATGGACATTACCACCCGGAACCTGCGCACCTGGCTGGAAGGAAACGGCGAGCACATCGTCAACAGATAAAAAGGAGAGATGAATCATGCAGGCAACCATTCACAACGAATTCCTGACCCTGACCGTGGATACACATGGTGCCGAAGCAGTCAGCCTGAAAAATGCCGCCGGGCAGGAGATGCTCTGGCAGGCCGACCCAGCTGTCTGGAAGCGCCATGCCCCCATCCTTTTCCCCTGGACGGGCAAGCTGACCGGCGGAGCCTTTACCCATAAGGGCAAGACCTACCCCGGCGGTCAGCACGGCTTTGCCCGGGACGTGGAGCACACCCTGCTCTGCGCCGAGGGCGACACCATCCGGCTGGAGCTGCGCTCGGATGAAGAGAGCAAGGCAGAGCGCTTCCCGTTTGATTTTGTCCTGACCAGCACCTTCCGGCTGGAGGGCAGGACGGTGCACCACACCCTGACCGTCACCAACCCCACCGATGCCGCCGAGGAGCTGCAGTTCGGCATCGGCTACCACCCGGCGTTCCGCATCCCCTTTGATGACAAGCACACCACCACCGATTACGAGTTCCGCTTCGACCAGCCGGAGAGTCCGATGATCCTGGACGCTTACCCCAACGGTCTGCTGACCGGCAAGTGCGGTTACCGGTGGAAGAACGAGCAGAGCATCCCCCTGACAGACGATCTGTTTGAGAACGACAGCTTCTGCATGGCCGGTCTGCGCAGCCGCACGCTGGGCATCTACGAAAAGGACACCGGCAAGGGGATCGTCTGCAATGTGGAGGGCTACCCCTACACCCTCATCTGGTCGGCTCCGGCAAAGCCTGTGCGCTTTGTCTGCATTGAGCCGTGGCACTCCCTGCCCGGTGCCCAGACCGATACCCAGGAGTGGAGCCAGCGCGCCGCTGCCGCCTGCCTTGCCCCCGGCCAGACCTGGGAGACCACCCTCAGCACAACGTTTGAGCGCTGAAGCAAAGTTTGGCAAAGAAATGCAGGAACCCCTTGACAGAGGGGACTGCATTCTGATTTAATTAGAATCGATAAAAGGGAGTAAAGGGCATCCCGCAGGGCCTGCGGGGTGCTGCATGGCAGCGTCATCACGGCAGAAATGCCCGATGTCATGTGTTGGCTTGAGACTTTTGTCACAGACAGAGTGCTGTGGCAGGGGTCTCTTTTTTCTTGCCCGGCACAGGAACACAAGGAGGAAAAATAAATATGGATCTTCTGAACACATTCGCCAGTCTCTTTTCCAATTTTGGGAATCTGACCTGGCAGATGGTGGTGATGTGGGGCATCGGTGCGCTGCTCATCTACCTTGCCATCGTCAAAAAGATGGAGCCGAGCCTGCTGCTGCCCATGGGCTTTGGTGCCATTCTGGTCAACCTGCCCCTCTCGGGTGCCATCACGCAGGGGGATACGGTGGGCCCCATCTCTGCATTGTTTGAAGCGGGCATGTCCAACGAGCTGTTCCCGCTGCTGCTCTTCATCGGCATCGGTGCCATGATCGATTTTGGCCCGCTGCTGGAAAAGCCGTGGCTGATGCTCTTTGGCGCGGCGGCCCAGTTCGGCATCTTTTTCACCCTGTTTCTGGCGGGCTTCTTCTTTGACCTGAAGGATGCTGCCTCCATCGCTGTCATCGGTGCGGCAGACGGCCCCACCGCCATTTTCGTGGCCAACACGCTCAACTCTCAGTACCTCGGTGCCATTATGGTGGCAGCCTACAGCTACATGGCGCTGGTGCCCATCGTGCAGCCGCCCGTGATCCGGCTGCTGACCACGCAGAAGGAGCGCCGCATCCGGATGTCCTATGAAAAGGGCAGTGTTTCCCAGCTGACCAAGATCCTGTTCCCCATCGTGGTCACGATCATTGCAGGCATGGTGGCTCCGGCCAGTGTGGCGCTGGTGGGCTTTTTGATGTTCGGCAACCTGCTGCGGGAGTGCGGGGTGCTGAATGCGCTGAGCGAAACCGCCCAGAATGTGCTGGCAAACCTTATCACCATCGTGCTGGGCCTGACCGTTGCCGGGCAGATGACCGCCGACAAGTTCGTGCGGCCCGACACCCTGCTGATCCTTGCACTGGGTCTGGTGGCCTTCGTCTTTGACACGGCAGGCGGCGTGCTGTTTGCAAAGCTGCTGAACCTCTTCCTGCCGGAGGGCAAAAAGCTGAACCCCATGATCGGCGCGGCCGGCATCTCGGCCTTCCCCATGAGCGGCCGTGTGGTCAACAAGATGGGCCTGGAAGAGGACAACCAGAATTTCCTGCTGATGTATTCCATCAGCGTCAATGTTTCGGGACAGATCGCGTCCGTCATTGCAGGCGGCCTGATCCTGACCCTGATGGCTTAACGGAGGTGATCGCATGCTTCATCTTACTTCGTGGATGACCACGCTGCCGATGATGCTGATCGGGATGGTCGGCATCATCCTTGTCATCGGTATCATTGTTCTGGCAGTGATGCTGCTCAACCGGCTGACGGGCCGGAAATAAAAGAAAAAGGCGATGCAGCTGTTCGAAACTGCATCGCCTTTTTGCTTGTGTAAGATTACAGAGTCTGGATGGCGGCCTTGATGCGCTGGGCGGCGACCTTGGTCTTTTCGGCATCGCCGAAGGCGGTCAGGCGGAAGTAGCCCTCGCCGCACTCACCAAATCCGACACCCGGGGTGCCGACCACGCCGCAGTTCTCCAGCAGCCAGTCGAAGAATTCCCAACTCTTCATGCCGCCGGGGCAGCGCAGCCAGATGTAGGGGCTGTTCTTGCCGCCGCAGTACCACACG
>OGDS01002258.1_pt1 | contig 11869 bp, 9 predicted proteins | sample 1570351 | NCBI WGS metagenome assembly OGDS01 (sample SAMEA2581974, study PRJEB24529) | metagenome | biome: Human gut stool | place: China | collected 2011
GTTAATTAACTCTCTCATTTTCAATCGATTACATAAGAATTAACAGAGTATTGATGCTAATCAATCCACATACGTTCGTAATACTAAACTTCCCTTTTCTATGAAAAATTGTGCCTGCATAAGCACCGTCTGTAGTCCATGTCAGATATTCACCATCATAATCATACGTTGAAATTCTTCCAAGCTCACCATCGTTTTCTGTTTGTGAGGAATACACAGGATAAATTCCTGGATTTTCTGATATATATGTTTTTGAATATACTTTTCCACGAGAAAGATCACATAACATACTCAATTTCTTAAACTCCACCCCATCAGGACAAAGCCTTTGTATCAATTCATTTAACCTGCTCATGCCTCGTCCTCCTCAAGCTCTGCCACAATCTTGTCTATCTCTGCACGCAGCTCATTCTCACGTGCAACAATACGGCGAATGCGTTCGTTAAGCTCCTTTATATCTGTCTGCGGACGCGTATCCTTAACCTCAATATAGCTACTAACAGACAGGTTGTAGTCGTTTTCGGCGATAAGACTATTATCGACAGACTTGGCTATATATTGAATATCCTCTTTCTTGTCGAAAATATCTATTATCCTTTCTATGTGTTTATCCTCAAGAATATTATTGTTTGTCTCTTTTTTAAAGAAATCTTCACCGCTTGCATCGATAAACTGAATCTTGGTATCTATCTTATGTTTTGAAAGAACCAATATGTTTACAGCTATCGAAGTGCCATAGAAGAGGTTGGCAGGCAAGGAGATTATTGTCTCGATATAATTGTTGTCAACAAGATATTTCCTTATTTTCTGTTCAGCTCCTCCACGATAAAAGATTCCAGGGAAACAGACTATGGCGGCTCTGCCCCTGCCTGAAAGGTAGCTCAACGAATGCAGAACGAAAGCGAAGTCGGCTTTAGATTTCGGAGCAAGCACTCCTGCCGGCGCAAAGCGGTCGTCGTTTATCAGTGTAGGGTCGTCTGAACCAATCCAGTGTATTGAATACGGCGGATTGGAAACAATGACGTCAAACGGCTTATCGTCGCCAAATTGCGGATTGATAAGCGTATCACCCAGCGCAATGTTAAACTTGTCGTAGTTTACGTTGTGCAGAAACATATTCATACGGGCAAGGTTGTAGGTGGTATGGTTTATCTCCTGACCATAGAATCCGTCTTCAACAATATGTTCATCAAACAGCTTCTTTGCCTGCAAAAGCAGCGAGCCTGAACCTGCTGCGGGGTCGTATATCTTGTTTATCGTTGACAGGTTGTGTGTGGCAAGCTGCGAAATAAGTTTAGATACATCCTGCGGAGTAAAGAACTCTCCGCCTGACTTTCCGGCATTTGCAGCGTAGTTGTGTATCAGAAATTCGTATGCGTCACCAAACAGGTCTATCTTGTTTTCCTCAAAGTTGCCGAAATCCAGTTCTTCAATGCCTTTTAATACGGCAGCCAGTCGTTTGTTCTTATTTTCAACCGTATTGCCGAGGCGGTTACTTGTTGTATCAAAATCGGCAAACAATCCCTTAATGTTCTTTTCAGAAGCATAACCGTTAGCGGAACTTTCTATTGAGTCGAATATGGCCTTTAAATCCGTGTTGAGGTTAGGATTGGTGTCAGCGTCTTTTACCACGTTTACAAAGAGTTGGCTCGGATATATGAAATACCCTTTTGTCTTAACCGCGTCGTCCTTTATTTCCGGCGTTATCACGTCGTCTGACAGCTCGGCATAGTTGATGCTGTCGTCACCGCCCTCAATATAGTTGGCGAAGTTTTCACTTATAAAACGGTAGAACAATGTGCCTAACACAAATTGCTTAAAGTCCCATCCGTCAACAGCCCCACGCACTTCGTTGGCTATTTTCCAGATTTTGTTTTGCAGTTCTTCTCTTTGCTGTGTACTCGTCATTTTTCAGTTATATTTTAAGACTCAGGACACGACTATCTTATCCTTGAATCAAAATTTTGGTTGTAATTATTTTTAAGGGCATTTAATCCGTAAAACACATTTCTTGATATTTATATCTTTACGTGTTTTATCATAAGACGATAAAGATACCTTTTATATTCAAATTAAGCCCTTTTCTGATTTTCATACAAAGATATTCAAATTTGTTGAGAATGTAAGAGCTTTTTAAATTTTTCTTTTAACAACACAAATTTTCACTTTGAATAATCGCATAAAGATATTGTACAACATAAAATGAATATATGGCATAACACATATAAGCACTACAACGTTTACAGATATATAAAGTAAATCATTCAACTAATCCACATTCTTTAAACTCTTGTTGTCTTTAGTATATCTTTCACCTACTACATATGGACTATTGTCCAATTCATTTGTTATATAAGATGTAGTATATATGACTTGATAGTCTTTTGAATCATATTCTAACAATTTATTAATTAACACTTTTTGAAAATTTTGTGCTCTTCCAATTTCAATACCTTTATCCTCCATATTATCTGCAAATATGAAACGAGGAAATCTCATAAATGGTATTTCTAATGACGCCATAAACAGAGCAAATCGAGCTACAATTTTTAGATAGAAGTTAGAACTAGCAGAATATTTTGAATGCTTGTTAGAAAGGTAGACAATGTTATTTGAAAAATCAACATTGAACTCGTCTGCTTGGGTAAACTCTTGTTGTCTTTGTAAATCATGCTGAAGAAAATATATACCAAATTCTTTAATCTTGTTTTCTACGATGGCTCTATTCTTCTGCTGTTGAGCTTCTTTAGCTTTGACAAATCGTTCTTCCTCATCTATTAAAGTTTGTAATTGATTTTTCTTTTCTATAAGACCTTCATAATATGATGCACGTTCAAGCATTGTTCGATATTGAAGAATTTCACCTTCAATTAATCCTTTATGATAAATCATCTCATCTACTTCTTCATCTTGTGGACTAATGGTACTTTTCAACTCTTGAGTCAGTAAATTCTCGTAAGTTTTTAATTGGGATTTAGTACCACTGATCGTTGATTTCTTTTCTACAAGTTCTGTATTCAATTGTTCAAGAACAATTTTTGACTCTTTAATCTGAAAGCTAAGCTCCAACTCATATCTTTTTGCTTGTCTTATCCCCTTGGTGTTGTCAATAGGAGCCTTACATAATCGACAATGACCATTTTCAACGTGATCATCCAATTTTGTTAAGCATTCCGGACAAAAATCTAAAACTAAGCCCTCTAAGCTTTCCCTTACTGATATAGAATCCGCCAAAGCTTTTTGTCTATTTTCAAGAGCAATGATAAACATCTTCGTATCGTCTATTTCGCTTTGAAGATGATTTTGATCATTCAACAGCTGTGAATACAATAGTCTAAGTTTAACTACAGTTTCTTTTAAGCGATCAATGTTTTTAGAAAACTTAATTTTTACCTCTTGGCCGGTTCTTTTTTTTGTAATATATTCCGATAATCTAATAATTTCAGATTCTTTATTCTTTATTATATTTTTAAGGTACATACTAGAACATTCCTCAGGGCTGTTAAAAGAAGCTTTAATTGCCTTTATTTCCACGCTAATATCACCAAATTGTTTTTTATACTCTTTGATATTGAGTTTTGAAATGTATAAATCAGCATCGTAGATTCCCATTAATAATTCGGCAACAGTTTCTCTAGTTGTCTGACTATCAAATTGCTCATACATGAACAAAGAACCTGTTGGTGACTCTTGATCTACATACATTAATCGTAAAAGTTGATGCATAGTAATATTGTTATCACTTACGACCAATGGCATATCCATGATTTCAAAAAGTGCATTCGAAAAACTTTTAGTTTTATCAGTTGCACGATAACCAAAATAGTTAGATTCACAGGAATTTGTCAATACATCATCTATATTACCCCAAAATATAGTAAGCCCAGCCATAGAATCGACACGGCCATCATCTGACAATTTTAATTCTCGCTTTAATGTAATTATACATCCATTGATGTCGACTTGCGTATAAACATATTGGCAACGCTTCGCTTCTATAACAAAATCAGAATAAGCACCGCCTAGTCCAAAGAATAACAAATGAGTAATAGTTGATTTACCACTACTATTTTCACCGCGGATAATGTTAATACCCTTATGAAAGTATTCATCGTATGCAGTTTGCCCCATTCTTGTTACGACCTTTAATCGTTGAATCTGTATTTTACTTGCCATCGTATTTTGATATTAACAATCCTGTTCTATTCTTTAATCCTTTTGGTCCATTCAGTGGGGATACTTTAAAGTATAAGCTTAACCATGATAAAGTATTTTTTTCCAAGGTAGTAAGTTCCCCGATATTTGCCAATATTGAATCAAGTTTCTCTCTATTAAGGAGGACCACTTCCTGATTAAATAAATTTTCAGCAGCAATGATTCCCAAAGAGGCCAAATAATTTAAGGCAGCCATTTGACAAGGACGTTGTCTTTCTAAAAATTTTCTGCCGTCATATACAGTATTATATGGATTATCTACTTTTGAGATGTATTTCCTTTTTAATATTGCTTCGTGATACTCATAACCTCCAATACGAATGCTGTGAATTTTGTTTGGAAAAAGAAGATAAAAATCCCATATACGTAACCTTTCTACATCAACTTTTTCGTTCACATCATATTTATTTAAAATATGAAGCATTCGAAACAGGGTATGATATAAGTCAAATGCTTGATTATACATTTTCGTAATTTTTCCAATTAATATGACAACTACCGGTCAAATAATAGACCATACCATATACATCTTCGGCATCATAGCAAAGGTAGTCATCGTCAGCCCCTTCTGTATATAGTTTATTAAGTATAGGAGCTATGACATTATTACTGACAGCTTTGAGGATTTCTACCTTGTCTGCCTTACTATATATTAATGGTTTGACACAATCATTGAATTTTAACAAAATCTCAGCAAACAGATGAGAATTTATGTATTGTGCAGATTGGTAGTATTTATACTTCTCTTGTTTTTTTGCAAATTTCAACTTTTGCCTGATAGCACAATTGATTTCCTCTTTTGAACACCCTCCATCTTGTAGTTTTTTTTCTAATCCAATAGAACCATCAAGAATGGTATTATAATAAACTAAATCATCTATAGTTTTTTCATAACGTTCATCTTGTTCAATCTCTAGAGCTAATTTGCGGAATCGCCGTTGATACCAAGTTACTTTCTCTGGATAGTTATTAATATAGTTATTATTAATAATATTACCTCCCGCAACATCACGACCAGCATTAATATTCTCTTGTTTGTAATTGTCTCCAAACATTATATAATTTATTTATTAATATCGTGTCCTGCAACATCACCACCAGCATTGATATTTTTTTGGGTGATATGTTTATTATTATATATTTTTTTATAATAAAAGTGCATACCAACGCCACCAGCAAAACAACCTCCGATAAATGATGCAATATTATATAAATAATGTGTAATTGTTTCTATCATAATATTATAAATATATAATTAATATAATTCTAATTTAGGATTCATAGAATTCTAATAAATCTCATTACTCCTTGAACTTTTGAATATTTCAAAGGAGAAAAATAGATATTTGCAAATATACAATTTTAAATCTGAAAATACAAATTTTAGTTATTATTTCGTGTGTTTTGTTTTTTAGGAATAAAATATATCAATGATTATTATACAGCCATTAAAAAATTATGACTTACGCATAAAAAACCTATGACTTTTGATGTAAAAGTGGCCGAGTTACGAGGCAAAACTCAGCCATTAACAGTTTATAAGTAAATACATCGGATTTACTTAACAAGAAGCCATATATAAAGACACAATCCTTCAATTTAAAACATAAAACAACGCAAATGCTTACGATTTTTCGGAACTGTTTTTGTGATGCGAATGTATGGACATGAAAAGGCGACCGGACTGGGGAGCTGACAAATATTAATCGGGCGATTGGGTATAAGAAGTAACGCTCATGTCAATGTTGCGGACTATGGGGCGGCTATGGTTTATGGTATTGCGATTGATAAAAAAGTCATAAATAATGTTACGCAAAACGTGATGTAATAAAGCAAATTGACTGAAAAACGTCATTTTAAAAGGCAAGGACGAAAAATAATGGCTCCGTTGGCAAATTTTTATTTTGTAGTTATGCCAATTTGCATTATCTTTGCATAAGATAAGCTGCATCTCGGCATAACATTCAAGCAAGCTTAATGATTCTGCTCTCGGTTTGCATTATCTTTGCAATAAGATAAGCGGCATCTCGGCATAACATACAAGCAAGACTTGATGATTCTGCTCTCGGTTTGCATTATCTCTGCAATAAGATAAGCGGCATCTAGGCATAACATTCAAGCAAGCTTGATGATTCTGCTCTCGGTTTGCATTATCTTTGCATAAGATAAGCGGCATCTCGGCATAACATTCAAGCAAGCTTGATGATTCTGCTCTCGGTTTGCATTATCTCTGCATAAGATAAGCGGCAGACAGGACTGACCGGGGAGACAGGACGCACGGGCACTACTGAGAGCTGCTTTATCTGAAGAAGAAGACAACAACGTTGAAGGCTCCATGACGACGCCAGCCGGAGGGAGACAAGACATATATAGCACGCATAAACAAAAGACATTCAGGACATGAACAAAAGCGACAGCATAGTCATTATACCTACGTATAACGAGAAAGAGAACATCGAGAAGATTATAAGGGCGGTGTTCTCGCTTGAAAAATGTTTTAATATTCTCGTAATAGACGACGGCTCGCCCGACGGCACCGCGGCTATAGTTCACCGACTGATGGAGAGCGAGTTTGCCGACCGTCTGTTTATCATTGAGCGCAGCGGCAAACTGGGCCTCGGCACGGCATACATAACGGGCTTTAAATGGGCCCTGGAACACGGATATGACTATATATTCGAGATGGACGCCGACTTCAGTCACGACCCCAACGACCTGCCGCGCCTCTATTCGGCATGCCACGACGAGGGCTACGACGTTGCCATAGGCTCGCGCTACGTGAGCGGAGTGAACGTGGTGAACTGGCCTATAGGACGCGTGCTGATGAGCTATTTTGCATCTAAGTATGTGCGCATGGTGACGGGCTTCAAGGTGCACGACACCACTGCCGGATTTAAGTGCTACAAGCGCCGCGTGCTCGAGACCATAGAGCTGGACAAGATACGCTTCAAGGGCTACGGCTTCCAGATAGAGATGAAGTTTACGGCATACAAGATAGGCTTCAAGATTAAGGAAGTGCCCGTGATATTCGTCAACAGACGTGAAGGCGTGTCGAAGATGAGCGGCGGCATATTCGGCGAGGCTTTCTTCGGTGTGATGCGTCTGCGCTGGGACGGATGGACACGCAAGTATCCCAAGATTAAAGACTGACAGCAGGAAGGGACATGCAGCAGGGCCGCTGCCCTGCTGCAACACCATAACCGCAACAACGCTGCTGCGCCGAACAGTCTGCAAGGACGCAAGAAGATACAGACATAAAGCGCAAGCCGCGCAATATCAGAAGACGAGCAAGGGAATGAGCGCCCCGGCTTATCAGACACGACAACGCTCACCGAGGCAGACAAGGCTGCCACAGATGCAGCAGGCATCACAGACAGGTTAACCGCAAATATTATTCTAACGAAAAAACGATAAAAACAACTAACAATGAGATACATCTACCGAATATATCAAATATGCATCGCGCTGCCGATAATACTCGTGCTCACCATACTTACGTCGCTCACCACGAGCGTGGGCTGCGTGCTTGGCAACGGTCACTTCTGGGGCTACTATCCGCCTAAGCTGTGGGCAGCAGCCATACTTAAGGTGCTGTTTCTGCCGGTAAAGGTTGTGGGACGCGAGAACCTGAAGCACAACGAGTCGTATGTGTTTGTGAGCAACCATCAGGGCTCGTTCGACATATTTCTGATATTCGGTCATCTGGGACGCAACTTCAAATGGATGATGAAGCACCAGCTGCGCAAGATTCCTCTCGTTGGCTTTGCCTGCGAGATGTCTCACCAGATATTTGTAGACAAGCGCGGCCCGAGCAAGGTAAAGGAGACATACGACAAGGCACGCCACACGCTGAAGGACGGAATGAGCGTGGTGGTGTTCCCCGAAGGCTCGCGCACGTTTACAGGGCATATGGGTACGTTTAAGCGTGGCGCCTTCATGCTTGCCGACGAGCTTCAGCTGCCCGTAGTGCCGCTGACCATCAACGGCTCTTTCGACGTGCTGCCAAGGACAAACAAATGGTTCTGGGTGAAATGGCATCCGCTGACGCTGACTATCCATAAGCCGATATATCCCGAAGGACAGGGTGCCGAAGACATAAGCAAGCGCATGGACATAAGCTATAAGGAGATTATGGCCGACCTGACTCCGAAATATCAGGGGTATGTGAAGAATCCGAATCAGTAGTTTTTTTCTTTAGGAGTAATTCTTTAGGAGTTAAGGAGTTATGTAGTTAAGGAGAAGTTCCTTGAGCATAGCGAAAAAAGACAATAGTCTTGTGGATTCGAGTCGGAAGTTAAAGTAGTTAGAGAAGTTAAAGTAGTTAAAGTCATATGCTAACGTTGTGCGTGTTTAAGTGAAGAACGAAGAGTGAAGAATGAAAAATCCAAATGTTAGCGTAGTACGTACGATAATAACCAACAAGGCTATTATACCGGCTAAAGGTTGATGCTAACTTATAGCCCGAAGGGCTACACTTAAGTAACCGTGGGTGATACACCCACGGCCTGTACAAAGCAAACTATAAGCACCCGAAGTGGTGCTATATCGGAGCAAATAACGGACACAAAAGCAAACAAGTAAGTAACATAAAAACAAGAATAGCACCACTTCGGGTGCTCGCATTACCAGGACTTTAATCCGTGGGTAATGACCCACGGTTACCAAAGTTAAGCCCTTCGGGCTACCGGCAAATTAAGCCGCAAAAGCGCAATGAAAAGTTAAAAATGAAAAACTCTTGTGGATTCGAGTCGGGAGTTAAAGTAGTTAGAGAAGTTATCGCTCACTAAGGTGAGCTAGGAGCATATTTAAGTGAAGAACTAAAAGTGAGGAGTGAAAAATCCAAATGCAAACGTATTGCTTACAAGTAGAAACCACAATAACATTTGGATTTTTCGTTTTTCACTTTTAACTTTTCACTTTCGTAAGACGCACTACGTTGCTATTGTGCCGGCTGATTTGCGCTTTCGAGTCGGGAGTTAAAGTAGCATTTTTAAGTGAAGAACGAAAAGTGAAGAGTGAAAAATCCAATTGCCTTGTTGGTCCTTGTCGCAAGCACTGCGTTTACTATTGACTCTAACTCCTGTAACTACTTTAACTCCTTTAACTTCTAACAACCACTTCCATAATCTGTGGCTTACTTACGCGACTATCAGACGGACATAATGGCTCGCATCATTGACGAATGGCAAAGATGCAAGAGCGTGATGGTGCAGATGCCTACAGGCACCGGCAAGACGAGAGTATTGGCTGCACTCGTGAATGAAGAACTAAACGCTAATAACGAAACGACAGGACGGACGCGTAGCGTGTGGATTGTTGCACACAGACGGGAACTGGTGGAACAGATAAAGGAAACGGTAGAACAATTCATAATTAATAATTGGGTTAAACCGAACGATGTTTCACAATTAGCTAACGCTGAACGACGTTTCATAATTGGGGTAAACCGAACTACGTTTCATAATTGGGTTAAACCGAACAATGTTTCACAATTAGATTGTGACAAACGTTGTTCAACGCCTATAAATAAACACAAGGCAAATCATAATTTTCCATTATCAATTATCAATTCTCAATTGTCTTACGCCAGTAAGATCCACGTGTTGTCGATACAATGGCTGGCGAGACACTGGGAGGACGTGAAGGACGAGATGCCGAGTCTGATAGTGATAGACGAGGCTCACCATGCGCTGGCTGACACATACGCCGAACTGTGGCGAAGATACCCGGAGGCTAAGAAGCTGGGAATGACGGCCACGCCATGCAGAATGAACGGCAAGGGATTTACGGATCTGTTTGACAAGCTGATATCGGGATGGAGCATTGCGGAGTTTGTAAGACGCGGCTATCTGTCGGTGTTCGACTATGTGTCGATAAGACGTGAGAGCGAGGAACAGAGACTGATAAACGAACTGAAAAGACGGGGCACCGACGGCGACTACCAGATAAAGGAGATGAACGAGAAGCTGAACAGGCAGACGAGCATCGAAAGACTGTATGACGCCATGAAGCGCTATGCCGACGGCAAAAAGGGCATAGTGTACGCCATAAGCATTGAACACGCCAGGAACATTGCGGAATACTACAGCAGACGGGGCGTGAAGGCGGTGGCGATAGACAGCAGGACGCCGCGGGCGACACGTAAAGCCTTGGTGGACGACTTTAAGGCGGGAAGGATAAAGGTGATGGTGAACGTTGACGTGTTCAGCGAGGGCTTCGACTGTCCTGACGTGGAGTTTGTGCAGATGGGCCGCCCTACCCTGTCGCTGGCTAAATATCTGCAGCAGGTGGGCCGCGGACTGAGAATGAGCAAGGGCAAGGATGCGTGCATGCTGATAGACAACGTGGGGCTGTATCGTGTGTTCGGACTGCCGACAAGGGAACGCGACTGGCAGGCTATGTTTGAAGGCAGGATGACGGGAAAGGCGGAGACGGAAAGACGTGGCAGGCAACTGGCTGCGACGGCACGGACAGCTGACGAAGAGACTATAGGACAGGACGAGATGGAAGTGGTAATGAACCACGAAAGGCTGCTGACATATATAGAGAAGACCAAAGACGGAGACGAGACGGAGGCTAAGGCACTGACGGCATACAAGGACAAACGGAGCGGAACATGGGGCCTGAAACGCGGCAGGAAGATAACGGCGAGGGCGCAATATGCGAAGGTGTTTGACATAAAGGACAACATGGCTGCCGTGAGATTCGGCGACATGCGCGTTGGCGTGGTTGACGGCGACGGTAATGTGAAGATGAGAATCGACAGATACAGCGGCATGAGGTTTGTGAAGAACGACTTTGTTGAGGTGAAAGACAACGGATGCAAGACGTTTTATATTGACATAATGACAAACAGACTGTACAGGGAGAAGCCGGAGGTGATGGTATTCGGAGGCGTGGAGATGCTGAAGATGGGCAGAACGCTATACAGCAGAACTAAGGATGTGTATGTGAACGCTCAGGGCATAGGACGCGGCGAACTGGCATGGCGCGGCTTTTATCTGGAAATACCTGACAGCAACGTGCCGGAGACGTGCCGCAAGGCAGCGCTGACGCTTAGCACGGGCTACGAGACATCGGCATGCGTGATAGAAGGTGACGAGGAAAGGGCATACTGGTGTTGCGGCAGACTGGCTGACGGAAGTATTATAGCGGCAGACAATGACGGACGCTTCTATCACATGGCTAAAGGCATGACACCTGAACGGATAGACGGAAAGGACGACATGGAAGCCCAGCTAAAGAGACTGAAGACGGAAGCCTGCGCAAGAGCTGCGGAAAAGAGACTGAGAAAGGAACAAGAGGAACAGGAACAAAGGCTGAAAAGACTGGAAAGGATAACCGACGCACAACCATTTAAGAGCGGAACGAAATGGGGACTGAAGTCGGGCGACAGAGTCGTAGTTCCGCCGAAATACAGAATGATAATGCCGCCGATAGGCAAGCTCTGTGCCTTTGAGGACAGTCCGAGACAATGGGGCGTAATGGAAGTTGACGGAAAGGTGGTGGAAAAGGCCAGATATATGAAAGTGGCAATAGAAGAAAACGGCACCATGAAACTGACCGTGATACGGGGAAAGGTGATTACAAGGAGGAAGTGAAAGCCCCACCAAACCTCCCCCGTGGGGAGGCTTTTGTTTCTCGGTAGTTAAAG
>OGDS01002262.1_pt1 | contig 11858 bp, 7 predicted proteins | sample 1570351 | NCBI WGS metagenome assembly OGDS01 (sample SAMEA2581974, study PRJEB24529) | metagenome | biome: Human gut stool | place: China | collected 2011
TTATCTTTTTTTTTGCTTAAGTTTATAGCGTGATAAAAAAATCACATAGTATTAACCATTAAATTTATGAGACATGAGAACAATAACGTTTAATGAACTTCGTAAAATTAAAGATTCATTGCCTAGCGGTAGCATGCATAGAATAGCAGACGAACTTGGTTTGCACGTAGATACAGTGCGAAACTTTTTCGGAGGACACAATTTCAAGGAGGGAAAAAGTGTCGGAATACATCTTGAGCCCGGTCCAGATGGTGGGCTTGTAATGTTGGATGATACGACCGTTCTTGATCGGGCTTTAAAAATCCTAGATGAATTGAATATGAGTATGCAAAAAGAACAGGCTACCGAATCTGTGCAAGTTTAAAATATAACAAACTGAATCCCAATTGAATCAAACAATTGGGATTTCTTATTTGTTTTCACCTTATAAAATGTGCATTTATGGAAGACAAATTAGTAACCCTAGCCATTCTGACATACACCAAAGCGCAGATCTTAAAGAATGTCTTGGAAAATGAAGGTATAGAAACATACATTCACAACGTAAATCAAATACAACCGGTTGTTTCTTCGGGGGTGCGTTTACGCATAAAGGAAAGCGATCTGCCACGTGCTTTGAAAATAACAGAAAGTTCTACATGGCTGTCTGAAAGTATAGTGGGAGAGAAGGAGCCCAAAACAGAAAATAAGTCAAATAAGATTTTAATTCCCGTCGACTTCTCTAATTATTCGATGAAAGCGTGTGAATTTGCATTTAACCTAGCAAAAACAGAAAATGCTGAAGTCATTTTGTTGCACGTCTATTTTACGCCTATATATGCTTCATCATTACCATATGGAGATGTTTTCAATTACCAAATTGGAGATGAAGAATCCGTAAAAACGATTATTCAGAAAGTTCATTCTGACCTCAATGCCTTATCAGAAAAGATAAAAGAAAAAGTCACATCGGGTGATTTTCCCAATATTAAATATAGCTGTATCTTACGTGAAGGTATTCCAGAAGAAGAAATCTTAAGATATGCTAAGGAACAGCGTCCTATGGTTATCATCATGGGGACTCGGGGAAAGAATCAGAAAGATATCGATTTGATTGGCAGTGTAACTGCTGAAGTTATTGATAGAAGCCGCACAGCTGTACTGGCCATTCCCGAAAACACACCATTTAAACAGTTTAGTGAAGTAAAACGGATCGCCTTTATTACCAATTTTGATCAAAGAGATTTAATTGCTTTCGAAGCATTCTTTAATACTTGGAAATCATTCCATTTTTCTGTATCTTTAATACATCTTACTGATTCCAAAGATACCTGGAATGAAATAAAACTAGCAGGCATAAAAGAATATTTTCACAAGCAATATCCAGGGCTTGAAATTCATTATGATGTAGTAATGAACGATAATTTGTTAAAAGGACTTGATCAGTATATCAAAGATAATCAAATAGATATAATCACTTTGACTTCTTACAAAAGGAATATATTTGCTCGGTTATTTAATCCAAGTATTGCTAGAAAAATGATTTTTCATTCTGATACACCATTACTTGTTATTAACAGCTGATCAGATCAAGCAAAAAATGGGCATTTATGATTGGTGAATAATCAATATTATGTTTAATTAAAAAGGGGCAATATAATAACATTGCTCTTTTTTAATTTACATCAATTAAAAAATGCATATTCCCTCAAATGTATTTTTTGATTATCTGGATTATAAAAAAAGAAGGTTACTATTTCTAGCAACCTTCCCATATTTTTCAGACTTATATTTTTCAGACTTATAATTTTCCTGAAAACGATTACTTCATAAGCTTATCAATTTCTTCAAATTCAGGTCCCATATTCAAGTTATAGTAAACTCTATAAAGACCTTGTAACCATAAATCTTGTTGATCAGGTTTCAAAGCTCTAGCTTTTTCATAGAATGGTTTAGCTTCTTCGTAGAATTTCTTAACTACAGCCTGTGCTTCAGCATATTTAGGATCATTGATATCTGTTGTTGCTTTATCAGCATAATCCTGTGCTTTCATCAAATATACCAAACCCACATTTGAGTATGCTTCTGCATATTCCGGATCAGCCGCAATAGCTTTCTTGTAGTATTCAATTGCATTATCATATTCTTTCATATTATGATAAAGATATGCTTTTACATACAAATACAACTTATTATTCGGATCATTAGATAACATTCTATCAGCAAACTCCATAGCTTTTGAGGCTTGATTAGAGCTATTATAATAATCAACCAAATTAGCAAAGAAATAATCATTTCCAGGGAACTTTAGGATACCCTCTTCCAAAGATTTAATCCAAGCAACAGTATCACCTTTAGCTTTATAAGCATCAGCCATCAATTGCATTGCAAATTTACCTCCGTCCTTATCAGATAAAGCCATTGGGGCATACTTAATAATTGCATCTTTATCACCTACCCTATCAGCAGCCAATGTAGCATAATATGCAATTTGTGGGATAAGAGTATCATTCTTAGCCAATTCTTTATCAGCTAACATTGGGTAAGAAGCTGATTCAACATATGTTGCAAAGAATTTCAAGGCTTCTTTATTCTTATCCAAGTTAAAATACTGAATACCACCATTAATCAAATTAGGACGTTCAGCCAACATACTTGAAGCATTTGCTTTCCGGTATTTGTTTTTAACTTTTCCCTTTTCATTAGGTATTTCCGCTAATTCATCACACTTAGTATAGTACTCATACATTTTCAGAATGCTATTATACACTTTCAATGTATCATACGGTTTTTTCAAAAAAGCATTTTTCATTTGCTCTTCGTTGATACGTCTCTGAATAAATCCAGCAACGTCCCATGTGTCAGCAAGATCCTTCGTTTCAGGATTCTTCATAGCTTCTTTAATAAGCTGCTCAGCCTGCTTAAAATTAGGTTTTACGTCATTAGCCATACTCTTTGCTTCTTTCACATTTTTCATCTGTGCGAATGAGAAGCTAACAGCCATCAATAAAACCATCGAAAATAATACTCTTTTCATGATTGTTGTTTGATTAATTATTAATATTATGTCTATTCCTCGATTTCGTTGTTGCTTTCGTTTTCATTTACGTCTGCTGCATCATCAATATCAGGAGCATCAGCATTTGGATCACTCACAATTGTTCCTTCTGCTTCTTCTGCCGGAATTTCATCTTCAAGACTTTCTGTCATAACCTTACATACCGAACCAATCTGGTCGTTACGTTTTTCTAGATTTATCAGACGGACACCTTGAGTAGCACGACCCATAATACGAACATCAGCCACTTTCAAACGAATAGTGATACCAGACTTATTGATAATCATCAAGTCATTTTCATCGGTTACTGACTTGATTGTTACCAACTTACCTGTTTTTTCGGTAATATTCATGGTCTTCACACCCTTACCGCCACGGTTTGTCTTACGATAGTCTTCTATTTCAGAACGTTTGCCATATCCTTGTTCGGAAACTACCATTACAGATTCTGTCTCCAAATCTTTGATACAAATCATTCCTACTACTTCATCCTGACCATCATTATCCAATGTAATACCGCGTACACCTGTTGCTGTACGTCCCATTACACGAACTGCTGCTTCATGGAAACGAATTGCACGTCCATTGCGGTTTGCAATGATGATTTCATTATTTCCATTCGTCATACGAACTTCAATTACGCTATCATCTTCGCGGATAGTTATAGCATTTACACCATTCTGACGTGGGCGAGAATACTGTTCTAGTAATGTTTTCTTTATTACACCTTTCTTAGTACAGAACAATACATAATGGCTATTAATAAACTCAGAATCTTCCAAACTCTTCACACGCAAGTATGCAGTTACATTATCGTCCGAGTCAATATTCAACAAATTCTGAATAGCACGTCCCTTAGAATTCTTCGTTCCCTCAGGTATTTCATATACTTTCAGCCAATAGCACTTGCCTTTTTGTGTAAAGAACATCATCGTATTGTGCATGGTAGCAGGATAAATATGTTCTACAAAGTCTTCATCACGGGTCTCCGTACCTTTCGAACCTACACCACCACGATTTTGTGCACGGAATTCAGTCAACGGAGTACGTTTGATATAACCCATATGAGAAATTGTAATAATCATCTGATCATCTGCATAGAAGTCTTCCGGATTGAACTCTTCTGAAGAATAAACGATTTCAGAACGACGTTCATCTCCATATTTCGTTTTAACTTCCAACAATTCATCTTTCATTACCTGACGGCATACTTCATCATCAGCCAAAATACTTTCCAAATAAGCTATCTGCTTCATTATTTCTTCGTATTCCGCATGAAGCTGATCCTGCATCAGACCTGTCAATTGACGCAAACGCATTTCTACTATTGCGCGAGACTGAATTTCTGTCAGGTTGAATCGCTCAATCAAGCCTGCTATAGCGTCATTAGGAGTTTTTGCTGCACGAATGATACGAATTACTTCATCAATATTATCCGAAGCGATAATCAAACCTTCAAGAATGTGCGCGCGTTCTTTCGCTTTACGAAGATCGAACTGAGTACGACGAATAACAACTTCGTGTCTATGTTCGATGAAATATTTAATTAAATCTCTCAGATTCAACGTCTTTGGACGTCCATGAACCAAAGCAACATTATTTACGCCAAAAGATGTCTGCAAAGCTGTCATTTTATAGAGTTTGTTCAACACTACACTTGCATTTGCATCACGTTTGATGTCAATAACAATGCGCATACCGTCACGGTCAGACTCATCGTTGGCATTTGAGATACCTTCTATTTTCTTATCATTTACAAGATCAGCTATATACTTAATCAACTCGGCCTTATTTACATTATAAGGGATCTCGGTTATTACGATCTTATCATGTGTCTGTCCGCTTTCGATTTCGGCTTTCGCACGCATAATTACACGTCCTCGTCCAGTCAAATATGCCTCGCGTACACCACTCACACCATATATAAACCCACCAGTAGGAAAATCTGGTGCTTTGACAAATTCCATCAGTTCCTCTACTGTAATTTCCGGATTATCAATATATGCTTCACATGCTTCAATTACTTCTGAAAGATTATGAGGAGGCATATTTGTAGCCATACCTACAGCGATACCGGATGCTCCGTTCACCAGAAGATTTGGGATACGTGTCGGCATAACTTTAGGTTCTACCAACGTATTATCAAAGTTAGGCTCAAAATCGACGGTTTCCTTATACAGGTCATCCATCATTGCTTCACCCAACTTATTAAGACGAGCTTCTGTATAACGCATAGCAGCAGGGCTATCACCGTCTACAGAACCAAAGTTCCCCTGTCCATCTACCAAAGGATAACGCATTGCCCATTCCTGAGCCATACGCACCATTGCAAAATAAACAGAAGAATCTCCATGAGGATGGTACTTACCGAGTACCTCACCCACGATTCTGGCTGATTTCTTATAAGGTTTGTCTGAAGTATTGCCCAATTCCATCATTCCGTATAAAATTCTACGGTGAACGGGCTTAAATCCATCTCTAACATCCGGAAGGGCACGTGAAACAATGACCGACATGGAGTAGTCAATGTACGATGACTTCATTTCCTCCTCGATGTTAATCTTTATAATTCTGTCTTGTTCAAGCATTTAAAATGATTATTAATTATACATTCTACGGTTTGTGAAAAACCACGCTAAAGTACTACTTTTCCCCGATATACGAAAGTTTTTAGAAAGAAAGTTTTAGCATGACCGGGACGACAACTCATTAAACTTTAAAATTCGAAAATAAAAAGATAAAAACGATAAATATAATATGGAAAGATAGATAACATTGGTAAAAAAGAGCTGGATATTTGTTATACCTTATATATATAATGCAAATACACCGTTTTTATGGCACGCCATTTGTAGATATAAGAAATAAAGCAAATATTGCAATACAAACTTGATTAATGCGTATATTTGCCAGTGAATAACCCTTAGAAGAAAAGGAAAAGTATGAATAATCAATTCTCACAAAGAGTTTCCGACATTATCGTCTATAGTAAGGAAGAAGCGAATCGGTTGAGAAGTAGGTATATAGGCCCTGAGCACCTGCTTCTGGGAATCCTTCGTGACGGTGAAGGAAAAGCTATCGAGATATTGTCTAAACTCAACACCAATCTAGCTGCAATAAAGCAACAGATTGAAGCTCAACTGAAGGCAGAAGCTGATGATATGTTATTGCCTGATGCAGAGGTACCGTTATCTAATGATGCGGCAAAGATATTAAAAATGTGTATTTTAGAAGCTCGTGGAATGAAAAGTAACATCGCTGATACAGAACATGTATTATTGGCTATTTTAAGAGAAAAAAACAATATGGCCGCTTCTGTACTTGAAGCAAACGATATAAATTATGTGAAAGTACTGGAGCAAGCTACATTGCAGCCAGATATAAACTCTGGTATGGGTTTCACGGAAGACGATGATGATGACGAAGAAATGTCCTCTCCCCGTTCCGGCAGAGGTGGTTCGGACGAACGCCAACAGGCACAAACCGCTTCAAAAAAGCCGTCTAATGACACGCCGGTACTTGACAATTTCGGTACTGACATGACAAAAGCGGCAGAAGAAGGACGCTTGGATCCTGTTGTCGGCAGAGAGAGAGAAATCGAACGTTTAGCGCAGATCTTAAGCCGCCGCAAAAAGAATAATCCGATTTTGATTGGTGAGCCTGGTGTAGGAAAATCAGCGATTGTTGAAGGTCTTGCATTAAGAATCATTCAGAAAAAGGTTTCGCGGATTCTGTTTGATAAACGAGTGGTTGCTCTTGATATGACTGCTGTTGTAGCAGGAACCAAATATCGTGGACAATTTGAGGAACGTATTCGTTCCATTCTCAATGAATTACAGAAAAATCCGAATGTAATATTATTCATTGATGAAATCCACACGATTGTAGGCGCAGGCTCTGCGGCAGGTTCTATGGATGCTGCCAATATGCTAAAACCGGCATTGGCAAGAGGAGAAATACAATGTATCGGTGCTACCACTCTTGATGAATATCGTAAGAACATTGAGAAAGATGGCGCTTTGGAACGTCGTTTCCAAAAAGTAATAGTAGAACCAACTACGGCTGAGGAAACTCTTCAAATTTTACATAACATCAAGGACAAGTATGAAGACCATCATAATGTTTTTTATACTGATGAAGCATTGGAAGCATGTGTCAAGCTGACAGACCGCTATATCACAGATCGTAATTTCCCTGATAAAGCTATTGACGCTTTAGACGAAGCCGGTTCACGTGTACATCTTACCAATGTCAATGTGCCCAAAGAGATAGAAGAACAAGAAAAACTGATCGAAGAAGCCAAAAGCAAGAAAAACGAAGCTGTGAAATCGCAGAATTTCGAACTTGCAGCCAGCTTCCGTGATAAAGAAAAAGAGCTTTCTATCCAATTGGATGAGATGAAAAAAGAATGGGAAGCCAATCTGAAAGAAAACAGGCAAACTGTTGATGCAGAAGAAATTGCCAATGTCATCTCAATGATGTCAGGCATTCCGGTACAACGGATGGCACAAGCTGAAGGTATCAAGCTCGCAGGTATGAAAGAAGATTTGCAGGCTAAAGTCATCGCACAAGATACAGCAATAGAAAAACTGGTTAAAGCTATTTTGCGAAGCCGTGTAGGGCTAAAAGATCCTAATAAGCCAATTGGCACATTTATGTTCTTAGGCCCGACAGGAGTTGGTAAAACTCACTTAGCAAAAGAGTTAGCCAAATATATGTTTGGTTCTGCTGATGCACTGATTCGTATAGATATGAGTGAATATATGGAGAAGTTCACTGTTTCACGCTTGGTTGGAGCACCTCCGGGATACGTAGGATATGAAGAAGGTGGTCAGCTGACAGAAAAAGTGCGCCGTAAACCATACTCGATTGTATTGCTTGATGAGATAGAAAAAGCACATCCAGATGTGTTCAACATCTTGCTTCAGGTTATGGATGAGGGGCGTCTGACTGACAGTTATGGCAGAATGGTAGATTTCAAAAATACTGTTATTATCATGACTTCCAATATAGGAACCCGTCAGCTGAAAGAATTTGGACGTGGCGTTGGTTTTGCGACACAAAGCCGCCTGGATGATAAGGAATTCTCGCGAAGCGTAATACAAAAAGCTCTAAACAAATCATTCGCGCCCGAATTCATCAATCGTGTAGATGAGATAATCACGTTTGACCAGCTTTCTCTGGAAGCAATAACAAAGATTATAGACATAGAGCTAAAAGGATTGTATGATAGAATAGAATCTATTGGTTACAAGCTTGTTATTGAAGATAAGGCGAAAGAATTTATCGCCGGCAAAGGATATGACGTACAATATGGCGCCCGTCCTTTGAAGCGAGCAATTCAAACTTATCTGGAGGATGGCTTATCCGAGCTCATCATTTCCTCCTCTTTGAAGGAGGGAGATACTATTCAGGTATCTCTCAATGAAGAAAAAGGTGAATTGGAGATGAAAGTTGTCACTCCGGAATAATATTATTTCCTGAATAAGAAAATAAAATAATATGCCATAATGTCAGACCTTCGGGTCTGGCATTTTTTTTGTCTCTATCTGAACAAACATCAATTAAAATTAATCAATAGATAAACTAAAAAATATACGTATTATGCAAAAAGGTAATATTGGGGTTACAACAGAGAACATTTTCCCTATCATTAAAAAGTTTTTGTACAGTGACCATGAGATTTTTCTGCGCGAGTTAGTATCCAATGCAGTAGACGCCACTCAAAAGTTGAATACGCTTGCTTCTATTGGCGAATTTAAGGGTGAACTGGGTGATTTAACCGTTCACGTTGAATTGGGCAAAGATACCATTACTATTTCTGACCGTGGTATCGGTTTGACTGCAGAGGAAATTGAAAAGTACATCAATCAAATAGCTTTTTCAGGAGCTAACGACTTCCTGGAGAAATACAAGAATGACGCAAATGCCATTATCGGACATTTCGGACTTGGCTTCTACTCTGCTTTTATGGTTGCAAAGAAAGTGGAAATTATCACTAAATCATACAGAGACGGTGCACAAGCCGTAAAATGGACTTGTGATGGCAGCCCTGAATTCACTATTGAAGAAATAGAAAAAGCCGATCGTGGATCAGACATCATCTTATACATTGATGATGACTGCAAAGAATTTCTCGAAGAAGCACGTATTTCCGAGCTTCTGAAGAAATATTGCAGCTTCCTTCCTGTTCCCATTGCATTTGGGAAAAAGAAAGAATGGAAAGACGGCAAACAAGTAGAAACAGCCGAAGATAATATAATCAATGATACCACTCCTTTGTGGACACGTAAACCTAGCGAACTTTCGGATGAAGATTACAAATCATTCTATAGTAAGCTATATCCAATGTCTGATGAACCACTATTCTGGATTCACCTGAATGTTGATTATCCATTCCATCTGACCGGTATCCTCTATTTCCCGAAGGTAAAGAGCAATATTGAATTAAATAAGAATAAGATTCAGTTATATTGCAATCAGGTATATGTTACAGACTCGGTTGAAGGTATTGTGCCGGACTTCCTGACTTTGTTACATGGCGTAATCGATTCTCCGGATATTCCGTTGAACGTTTCCCGTTCGTATTTGCAAAGCGACTCGAACGTGAAGAAGATTTCAACTTATATCACAAAGAAGGTTTCCGACCGTTTACAGTCTATATTCAAGAATGACCGTAAGCAGTTTGAGGAGAAGTGGAATGATTTAAAAATATTTATCAATTACGGAATGCTCACACAAGAGGATTTCTATGATAAAGCGCAAAAATTTGCCCTTTTCACCGATACAAATGACAAGCATTATACATTTGAAGAGTACCAGACCCTTATTAAAGATAATCAGACAGATAAAGATGGAAACCTAATTTATCTGTATGCAAATAACAAGGATGAGCAATACAGTTATATTGAAGCTGCCACCAACAAAGGATACAATGTTTTGCTCATGGATGGCCAGTTGGATGTAGCTATGGTGAGCATGCTGGAACAAAAACTTGAAAAATCCCGTTTCACTCGTGTAGACAGTGATGTTGTTGACAATCTTATTGTAAAAGAAGATAAGAAAGGTGAAACGTTGGAAGCCAATAAACAGGATGCAATCACAACAGCCTTCAAGAGTCAATTGCCTAAAATGGATAAAGTTGAATTCAATGTCATGACACAGGCATTAGGAGAAAATTCAGCTCCAGTCATGATTACTCAAAGCGAATATATGCGTCGTATGAAAGAAATGGCGAATATTCAGGCCGGAATGAGTTTCTATGGTGAAATGCCTGATATGTTTAATCTAATTCTTAATTCAGACCATAAGTTGATAAAACAGGTATTGAATGAAGAAGAAAGCGCTTGCCAGGCAGAAGTAGCTCCGATACTTTCTGAAATGGACAATGTCAACAAACAACGCAATGAGTTGAAAGACAAGCAAAAGGATAAAAAAGAAGAAGAAATCCCCACATCAGAAAAAGATGAACTAAACAATCTGGATAAGAAGTGGGATGATCTGAAAGGTAAGAAAGAAGCTATCTTTATCGGCTACGCAAGCAATAATAAAGTTATCCGCCAGCTGATCGATTTGGCCTTATTGCAAAACAATATGCTAAGAGGTGAAGCTTTGAATAACTTCGTAAAACGTAGCATAGAATTGATTTAATATCGCCCCTTTAAACATTACACATACTTCAAGAAAGAGCATTCAACGTTAAATACACGTTGTAATGCTCTTTTTCAATTTAAAACGATCGGTAAAATATCGATTAATTGAAAAGTATTGTATATATTTGAACACTTAATAGACAAAAAATTCAATTGTTTGATTTGGGTTATGAGAAAGATTTTTTTAGTGTTAATTACTTTATGGCTGATTATTCCGGCTATCCATGCCCAAAAAGTAGGACTTGTATTAAGCGGTGGTGGCGCCAAAGGGATGACACACATCGGTATCATTCGCGCTTTGGAAGAAAACAACATTCCTATTGATTACATTGCAGGCACTTCTATGGGAGCCATTATCGGTTCTTTATATGCCATGGGATACTCTCCTGACGACATGGTAGAACTTCTCAAGTCGGAAGACTTTAAACGATGGTATTCCGGAGAAGTGGAAGAGAAATATGTATATCACTTCAAAAAGAATCTTCCCACTCCCGAATTCTTCAATATTCGTTTTTCATTCAAGGATTCATTGAAAAGTTTGAAACCTCAATTCCTGCCTACCAGTGTTGTCAATCCGATTCAGATGAATCTCGTTTTTGTAGACCTATATGCACGTGCCACAGCCGCTTGTAAGGGAGATTTTGATAAACTTTTTGTTCCTTTCCGTTGCATTGCGTCCGATGTATACAACAAGAAACAATTAGTCATGAAGGAAGGAGATTTAGGAGATGCCGTCAGAGCTTCCATGAGCTTCCCATTCATGTTTAAACCTATTGAAATAGACAATGTATTAGCCTATGACGGAGGTATTTATAATAACTTTCCTACAGATGTCATGAGAGATGATTTTCATCCGGATGTCATCATAGGAAGCGTCGTGTCAACCAATCCCACTAAACCCAAAGAAAATGATCTCATGAGTCAAATTGAGAATATGGTGATGCAGAAAACCGACTATTCCATTCCGGACTCCATGGGGATTTTAATGACGTTCAAATATGACAATGTCAATCTAATGGATTTTCAACGCATTGACGAATTACACGATATAGGATATAATCGAACCATCAGCATGATGGATTCAATCAAAAGTCGTATTCATCGGCGTGTAAATCTGGACAATATACGTTTAAGAAGAATGGTATACCGGAGTAATTTTCCGGAGCTAC
>OGDS01002279.1_pt1 | contig 11803 bp, 10 predicted proteins | sample 1570351 | NCBI WGS metagenome assembly OGDS01 (sample SAMEA2581974, study PRJEB24529) | metagenome | biome: Human gut stool | place: China | collected 2011
TATCCAGACCGGTGAAGTACATGAGCACCACGGCAAACAGCACCGACAGCGGGATACTGATGCCGACCACCAGCGTGGGCTTGATATCCTTGAGGAAGATGGCCAGCACGATGATGGCAAGGGCCGCACCGATGAGCATACTGCTCAGGATGCTGCTGACGATGATGCTGATGTAGTTGCCCTGGTTGGACAGCACGACCACATGCAGGCCATCGTATTTCTGTTCCAGCTCCTTGAAAGCGGCCTTGCAGTTGCCGGAAACTTCACCGGCGCTGGAAGAATTGCTCTTGAAGATCTTCAGCACCACGGAGCGCTCGCCGTTCAGGCGGGTAAAGCTGTCTTCCGCGTTGTCGATGATCTGCACATCGGCCACGTCAGACAGGCGGACATCGCCAAAGCCGTCCACATGGAGCAGCAGGGCACCGGAGATATCCTCGATGCTGTCGTACTCCTCGCCGACCTTCAGCAGCCAGGACTTGTTGCTGGAATCCTTGACATAACCGGCGGGCATGGAGAAGTTCTGGGCATAGATCAGCTGTGCCAGCGTGTTGATATCCAGCATCTTGGCCACGTCGGAGTTCTCCATGGCCATCTGCTTGGCATCCTCATACTGCTGCTTGGCATCTGCCAGCTGCTGCTCGTAATTGTTCAGCATCTCGCGGGCCTCGGTGAACTTGATATAGGCCTGCAGCTGCTGCTGGGAATAGCTGCCCACGATCTGGGTGAACTGGTCCATCAGGCCGGGCACATCGTCCATGGCCTTGATGGTGCTCTCCAGCGTGTTATAAATGTTGCTCAGGCTCTGCTGCACCTGCAGATCATCGACCAGCTCCCCGGCCGTTGTGCCGGCGGTGTCGCCCTGCGCGTTCAGGCGCTGCTGCAGATCCTGCAAAGCGGTGGTCAGCTTATCGGTGATATCGCGCAGCTCCGCCACGATCTCGATCAGAGAATCGATATCCTGCATTCCGGTCTCGTTGAACTTATCCACGACCCGCTGCAGGCCGTCCCGCACATCGATCAGGGCCTGCTGGATCTCAGGCTCGTTGACCACGGCAATGAGCTGGTTGACGCTCTCCAGAAGGGCCTGTGCCTGCTTCTTGACCAGCATGAAGGATTCCTGCAGCTCACCGGAGTACTGGCTGTTGATGGTATCGCTGACCAGCTTGTCGTAATTGGCCAGCTGGGTCTCGTACTCCTTTCTGCCTGCCTCGATCTGGGCCTCGGCATCATCCAGCTGGGCCTTTGCATCGGCCAGCTGCACGTCAATGACTTCCAGCAGCTTTTCGTTGATGGCATCGATCTTTTCCTGATCGAGCTGCACCTGCACCATCCGGGTGACCAGGCCATTGGCGGAAATATTGGAAACGCCGCCCTGACGCTCGATATAGGGGACCATGGTATCGTTGACGAAATCGGCCAGCTCATAGGAATCGCTGCCCTCGCGGCTGACGGCCACGGTCATAAAAGCGTTCATGTTCAGGGTATATTCAATGATGGAGGGGGTCATACAGGTGCTTGGCAGGCTGGCGGTGGTCTGATCCACCTTGTTGGACACCTTGACCACGGCACTGTTCATGTCCGTATCATCCTCAAACTCCATCAGCAGCAGACTGTAGTTTTCTGCCGAGGTGGCGGTGACGTTTTTCACGCCCGAGATGGTGCCCAGCGCACTCTCCATCACGTCGGAGACCTCGTTCTCCACACGCTCCGGGCTGGCACCGGGATAGACCGTGACCACCATCAGGTACGGTGTGTTCACGTTTGGCAGCAGGTTGGTCTGCATATTCTGCACGGACACAAGGCCCAGCATAATGACCATGATGACTGCAACCAGAACGGTGAACGGTTTTTTGACGCTGAATTTTTCCATTTCTTCCTACCGTTTCTGTGTTTTCCCACGCATTGCGCGGCTGCTCTTTTTTCTCAGAGCGGCTCAAAGTCGATATCCCTATTATACACCCGGTTCCGGGGCTTGCAAGGCTTGCCCGGAGATTCTTTAGCAAATCTTGAAAATCTTTTGTGAAATCCGGGTGATACCTCAGTTTTTTGACGTTTTGGAGATCAAATTTCAGACGGAGTTCAAGTGGGATACGAATGAGCGGGACGGAATGTTGCAGAGGATGAAAATTTTTACGGATATCACCCTCTCCGTCATCCCTGCGGGAGCTGGCGAACGAAGTGAGCCTGAGAGGGCTGTTCAATTTTCAACGTTTATGCTATAATAATCTTTAGAATGGATTTTCAGGCCCTTCTGTGGGCCTTTTTACAAGATAGGGGAGTTTCCCCTGTGAGGAACAGTATGAAAAAAGTCATTTCTGTCCGTTTCAAGGAAAACGGCAAAAGCTATTATTTCGACCCTGCCGGGGCCGACATCAAAACCGGCGAATACGTGATCGTGGAGACCGCCCGCGGCATTGAGTGCGGCGAGGTGGTGCAGGGCGTGAAAGAGATCGCCGACAGCGCCGTTTCCAAGGCGCTCAAGCCCATTACCCGGATGGCCGACAGCGTGGATGTGCGTCGGATGCGCCAGAACCGCGAGGATGAGAAGCGCGCCTACCACACCTGCCAGGAGTGCATTGCCCGCCACGGCCTGGAAATGAAGCTGGTGGAGGCCGAGTACACCCTTGACCGCTCCAAGATCATGTTCTACTTCACCGCCGACGGCCGGGTGGACTTCCGCGAACTGGTCAAGGATCTGGCCGGCATCTTCCACACCCGCATCGAGCTGCGCCAGATCGGCGTGCGCGACGAGAGCAAGATGATCGGCGGCCTGGGCATCTGCGGCCAGCCCTTCTGCTGCAGCCGCTTCCTCAAGGATTTCCAGCCCGTTTCCATCAAGATGGCCAAGGAGCAGGGCCTTTCCCTGAATCCCACCAAGATCAGCGGTGCCTGCGGCCGGTTGATGTGCTGCCTTTCCTACGAGGAAAACGCCTACGAATACCTGAACAGCATCATGCCCATGGTGGGCAGCACCGTGCGCACCCCGGATGGTCTGGGCACCGTGCTGGAAGTGAACCCCATCTCCGGCTACCTGCGGGTGCGCTGCGGCACCGAAGCCCTGACCCCGCGCTACTATAAGGTGGGCGTGTGTGAGTATATCAGCGGCGGCAAACGGGCACCCCGCCGCCCCGACCCGGACGACGATTATTCCGGTGTGCGCAACCCCGCCCCGGTGGTGGCATCCGCCGATGAAAAGGGCAATGTGGGCTGCGGCAAATGCCCCAAAAAAGAGAAATAATTCCCAGAAAAATAGTGGGATATCACGGTGGTTAGTATCATAAAACTAACCTTTCTTCGTGATTTTCGCCAAAAAACTCTCTTAATTTTCCCGCAAAGTTAGGCCTTGCTTTTGTGCAACCCCACAAAAATAAAACTTTGGGCTTTTATGGCACACGGTTAGTCTTGCCTTTTCTTTTCCACTTTGCTAGAATGCAGACAAGGATGAATTCCGGGGAAGCCTGCTGGCACCGTGCGAGGGCAGACTTCTTCTTAAAGCTAGTGCACGGGTGATAAAAGGAGAGTTTTATTATGGCACACAAGGTTTCTGACGCATGTGTTGGCTGCGGCGCTTGCGAGGGCGCTTGCCCCGTTGGTGCTGTCACCATTGAGAATGGTGTTGCAGTTGTGAATGCAGACGCTTGCATCGATTGCGGCGCTTGCGAGGGTGCTTGCCCCACCGGTGCTATCGCTGCTGAATAATTTCACGGCGAACACTGAAAAAACGCATCAAAAGCAGCAGACCTGTCAAAAGCGGGTCTGCTGCTTTTCTTTCATGCACAATTTTCCCCAATTTTTCCGCCCGATATTTTGGCAGTGGATTTTAGGTGCTGTATATGGAACATTCCACCGAGATTTTGTATAATAGAACAAGAGTCTATTGTTCAGCCGTGCACCGCTTTGGCTCAGACGCGCTGCTGCTGGCCCGGTTTTCGGAGCCAAAGCGGGCCTGGCGTGCCGCCGACCTGTGCTCCGGCTGCGGCATCGTGAGCCTGGAATGGCACGACCGGGGCCACCGCGGCCCCTGCCTGGGGCTGGAACTGCAGCCCGAAGCCAGCGCGCTGCTGGCCGCCGCCTGCGCCGAACAGGGCATTGAGCACATCACGCCCGTCTGCGCCGACCTGCGCGCCTTCCGGGAAGGCGCAGGCAGCTACGACCTGTGTGCCTGCAACCCGCCCTATTTCACGGCAGGGGAACAGGCCGCCGACAGGGCCCGGGCCACTGCCCGCCACGAGACGGACTGCACGCTGGACGATGTCTGCAAATGCGCGTTCCGGCTGCTGAAGGATGGCGGGCGGCTCTCGCTCTGCCACCGGCCCGAGCGGCTGGCCGAGGTGCTGGCAGTCCTGCGGGCCAACCGGCTGGAGCCCAAGCGGCTGGCCTTTGTGAAGAACCGGCCGGATGCCACCCCCTGGCTGTTTCTGGTGGAAGCACAGAAGAACCGAAAAACAGGGCTGCGGGTCGAGCCGGATGTGCTCATCTCGGCAGGCGCGGCACTGTATGGACGCTGAACCTCTCAAACGCTGCGCACCAGGTACGGGCTGCGGCTCCTAGTAGGGGAGGCGGCATCCCGTAGGGATGACGGAGAGGTTTTGTACAAATCAAATGGGAGGATACTATGGCAGGTACTCTTTATATCGTTGCCACACCCATCGGCAACCTGGATGACATGCCGCCCCGTGTGGCAGCCACCTTTGGCGCGGCAGATTTCATTGCCGCGGAGGATACCCGCGTGACCATGAAGCTGCTCAACTTTCTGGGGCTGAAAAAGCCGATGGTGAGCTACTACGAGCACGCCCTGCAGAAGGGAGAGGGGATCCTGCGCCGCATTGAGGCAGGCGAGAACTGCGCCCTGTGCAGCGATGCCGGTATGCCCTGCGTCTCTGACCCGGGCGAGGTGATCGTGCGGGACGCACTGGCCCGGGGCATCAAGGTGGTGCCTGTTCCGGCAGCCTCTGCCTGTGTGACGGCGCTGGCTGTCTCCGGTCAGGACACCTCCCGCTGGGTGTTCGAGGGTTTCCTGCCTGTGAACAAAAAGCAGAAGCGGGAGCGGCTGGCCGAGCTGCAGGGGGAAAAGCGGACGGTCATCTTCTACGAAGCGCCCCACAAACTGCGCACCACGCTGGACGACCTGACCGCCGCCTTCGGCCCTGAGCGGAGCATCACCCTCTGCCGGGAGCTGACCAAGCTCCACGAGGAGATCTGGAAAACGACGCTGGGCGAGGCCCAGACCCATTATTCCGAGAACGACCCCCGCGGCGAGTATGTTCTGGTGATGGCCGGTGCGCCCGCCGCCGAAGCCGAAGAAGAGCTGACCCTGGAGCAGGCCGCCCAGCGGGCGCTGGAACTGACCCGAAACGGCTATGCGGCCTCTGCCGCCGCCAAGGCCGCCGCGCAGGGCACGCCGTATTCCAAGAGTGAAGTGTACAAGCAGCTGCTTGCTTTGCAGGCAGATTGACCTCTCTGTCCATGCTTCGCATTGCCGCCTCTCCTGACAGGGGAGCTGTCGCCGAAGGCGACTGAGAGGTTTAATACGTATAAATAAGGAGGACGTAGTCCCGTGACGAAACTTTTGATCCTGAGCGACAGCCACAACAGCGCCAGTGCAGTGGAGCGCATCCTGCACGCAGAAAGCGATGCAAATGCCGTTGTCTTTTTGGGAGATGGCCTGCGCGACCTGGAAGATGCACTGACCCTGCACCCCAAGATGAAGGTCTACGCCGTAGCCGGTAACTGCGATTTTGGTGCGTTGGAGCCGCTGGATGGGCTGGCCGCCTTCGATCAGGTGGTCGTTTTCTATACCCATGGTCACATGTACGGTGTAAAATACGATCTGGACACGCTGGCAGATGCCGCCGCCGCCCGCGGCGCTGAGGTGGCACTGTTCGGCCACACCCACAAACCCACCGCCCTCCAGAAAAACGGCGTGTTCCTGTTCAACCCGGGCTCCTGCGGCCGCTGCTACACCGGCCCCAACACCTACGGCGTGATGCTGTTGGACAAGGGCAAGATCACCAGCTTTGCACACAAAGAGGTACCGCAGCAATGAGCATCAATGAAGTGCGTTATCTGCCCGAATGCGGCAGCACCAACGCGTATATGAAAGAGCATTTTGAAGAGTTCGGCCCGGTGGGCGCGGTATACACCACCAACCAGACCGCCGGGCGGGGCCGCCTTGGCCGCACCTGGGTCAACGCCGAGGGCAAGGCGCTGTACTACACAGTCGCCATCCGGGAGCCGCTGGCGCAGCCCGCCACCCTGCCCCTGCTGGCCAGCCTTGCCGTGCGCAGACAGCTGGCCCTGCGCTACGGCGTGGACTGCCAGATCAAGTGGCCCAACGACCTGCTGCTGAACGGCAAAAAGATCGTGGGCATCCTGTGCGAAAGCGTCTGCTACGGCTACCAGCAGCAGGGCCGGGGCATCCTGTGCGGCATTGGCATCAACCTGGCCCAGCCGCAGAGTTATTTTGATGCCGCCGACCTGCCCCATGGCACCTCGCTGGCCCTGCAGGGTGCCACGATCGATCTGGAGCAGGATCCCGGCTGGCTGGCCGAGGCTCTGACGGATTTCGGCTTTGATCGGCCCCTGTACACCTTTGCGCGGGATGGCTTTGCACCTTTCCGGGAGGAGTACAAGGCCGCCTGTGTCAACATCGGACGGCGGGTGACCTTTGACCTGCCGGACGGCGGGCAGGGAGCAGGCGAGGCCGTGGATGTAGACGAGGAGGGCCGTCTTGTTGTCCGCACCGACAGCGGCGAGGAGCATGTGTTCACCGGCGAGGTCTCCGTGCGCGGCATCTACGGTTCCCTCTGAAACTTGATATAACACAGCGCCCCCGGCAGAGGATTGCTCCGCCGGGGGTGCTGTTTCAGACAAACAAAAGTCCCCTCCGGCGCTTGCGGTACACCGGAGAGGACTTTTGTTTTGGGGTATTGCTTTGGTGTGAGGAGGAATCATGTGCAAGGGAGACGGTTGCGGCCCCGCTCCCTTGTGCTCATAGTATACCCGATTTCGGCGCAAAAGTCATTACTTTCTTGTGAAATCTTGTGAAAATTCTGTTAAGCTTCGCACGAAATTATTTCGCTCACTCGTTTTCACCTTTTTCCTCTTTCCGCAGGGCTGCGGCATGACGGCGGCCCTCCCCCACATAGTGGGCGGCATTGGCAAGGCTGGCGGCTGCCTGTTCGGGGCTGACCTGCTTGATGATCTTCCCCGGAACCCCCACCACAAGGGAATCGTCCGGGATGATCTTGCCTTCGGGCACCAGCGCACCGGCCCCGATGATGCAGTTTTTGCCCACAACACAGTGGTTGAGCAGGGTGGCGTGCATCCCGATCAGGGAACCGTCTCCCACGGTGCACCCGTGGACAAGGGCACAGTGGCCCACGGTCACGTTCTTGCCCAGCGTGACCGCCCCGCCCGGATCACAGTGGAGCACGGCATTATCCTGCACATTGGTGTTCTCGCCCAGGGTCAGAGTGCCGTCGTCCCCGCGCAGAACCGCACCATACCAGACCGAGGCGCCTGGCCCCAGCACCACATCGCCCAGCACCGTAGCGTTGGGTGCCACGAACACTGCCCCCTCGTCCCGGGGAACTTTTCCACCAAAAAGCAACAACATTGTGAAAAACCACCTTTCTCTTTTCCGTCATTTATGGTATTCTTTTATATAGTGTTTTAGTTTTTTTGATTCAGGGAAGCCGGGAGCTTCCGTTGGAGGATACGCTTATGCAGAACTCTACTCTCTTCCGCCGGGCGGCGGCCCTGCTGCTGACGGCAGCGCTGGCCCTGACCCTTGTCCTGCCCGGTCTGGCCGCATACGAAATGCCCATCCAGACCGTGAACGAGGGCGAGTCGGTCTATCTGTTCAACGCGGACATCGACAAGCCCATTCTGGAACAGAACGCGGACCAGCAGCGCTACATTGCCAGCCTGACCAAGATGATGACAGCCCTGCTGTTTCTGGAAAGCGGCAAGGACATGAACGCGGAGATCACCATCCCCGCCAGCCTGACCCAGGAGTTCAAGGACATCCAGAACGCCAACGGCAGCACCATCAACCTGCGCATCGGTGAAACGGTGCGCCGCATCGACCTGCTGTACGGCCTGCTGGTGGCCAGCGCCAACGACGCGGCCAGCGCGATCGCCAGTGATGTTTCGGACGGCGACCTGACCGCCTTTGTGGCCCGGATGAACCAGCGTGCCAAAGAGCTGGGCTGCACCAGCACCAGTTTTACCTGCGTGCACGGCCTGTATGATTACGGCAACGTCTCTTCGGCCCACGATCTGGCCCTGATCGCCAAGGCCTGCGCCGAGAACGAGACCTATATGCAGGTAGCAAACACCCTGAGTTATACCCTGCCTGCCACCAACCTGCACCAGAACGAGCGCACCATCACCTCCACCAACCTGATGCTCAACCCGGAGTACCCCTACTACCGGGATTACATCCGGGGCATGAAGACCGGTTTTACCACTCTGGCGGGCCGGTGCTATGTGACCTTTGCCCAGAAGGATGGCCACACCTACGGGCTGGTGGTGCTTGGCTCCGACCTTGACAACATTTACAGGGAGGCCTCCGAGATCCTGGACTGGGCCTTTACAAGTTTTTCTGACCGGGAGCTGGTGGACACCGAGACCCCGCTGACCACCGCCCCCCTGAAGAAATGCCGCTCTTATGAGGAAGTGGAGCTTTACGCTGCCGCGCCGGTCAGCGGTTACGGCCATGCGGACGACAAGGTGACCTTCACCTACGACCTTCAGGAAAACATCTCCGCCACCGTCAAGGATGGGGCTGTCCTTGGCACGGCCACCGTTTATCTGGACGGCTATGAGGTGGGCACGGTAGACCTTATGACCCATCAGGAATATGTCTCCGACTTTCGCACCGACCTTCAGTCCACATTTCTCCTGATGGCGGCCCTCATCGTTCTTCTGGCTGTTCTCAGCTTCTTCACCCTTGTTGCCGGGGGCGGCTCGCTGAATCTGGGCCGGCGCAGAAAAGCACGGAGAAGATGATCTCACCCTCTCAGTCTCGCTAACGCTCGACAGCTCCCCCGAAGGGGGAGCCAAGGGCTATTCCATATATAGCAGCATTTACCCTCTTTGATGTTTTGCCTCTCCCTTCGGGAGAGGTGGCATTGCGCAAGCAATGACGGAGAGGGTAAATGCTGCTCTTTTTTATCAGAATGTCCGGAACTTCATTGCCAGCACACTCAAGGTGATCTTGGGGTTCACCTGCGCACCCAGCCGCTGGATCGCCGCATCGGCGGCTGCAAGAGCCTTACGGGCGGCATCGCCCTGCACCGGGGCACGGGGGCTGCCGCGCAGTCCGGCGGCCGCTACGGCCCGGAAATCAGCCAGCAGAGCGGCGGCCCCCACCTTATCCTTTTCGTAAGCTGACAGCAGAACGGCGGCGGCATAGCTGTCCTGCGCGGCCGCTGCTTTGGCAAGGGCAAGCGCCTTGTCCACCTGCGCCCGGCGGGCCTCATCCCGGGCCGCATCCAGCACCGTGCCGATGTGGCCATCGAACAGCTCACTGTACAGGGCGGCATCCTTGCTGTCCACCCCCTGTGCGGTGCAGTAGCGGGCGCAATCGGCGGGGGAAACCGGAGCCACTGCAAAGCTGATGCAGCGGCTCCGGATGGTGGGCAGAACGCCCGCCAGCGAATCCGCCGTCAGCAGAAAAAGCACGCCCTCGGGCGGCTCCTCCATGACCTTCAGCAGGGCGTTGGCCGATTCCTCGTTCATCCGCTCCACATGGTAGAGCAGCACAGCGCGCCCCTCTGCCGAAAGGCTGGTGTTGAAGATCTCGCTGCGCATGGCCGTGACCTGACCGACCAGATACCGCCCGCCGCTGCCCATACCGGTCACGGAGATGGCTTCCCGGACGATGCCTGTCTCGATCTGGCCGCTGTCGCGCTTACCGGCCTTTGCCACAGCACGGCAGCACTCGCCCCGGAGCAGGGCTTCGGCGGGCGCACCGCCGTTGGGATAAAGGTAATCCGCCGCCACACAGCGGGCCGCAAACCCGGTTCCCAGCCCCTCTTCGCCCACCAGCAGAACACTGTGGGTCATGCGGCGGCCCCCCAGCATCAGCCGGACGCTGGTCTTTAATTCCGAATTGCCTTCCAGACGATCAATCATCATCTCCGATTTTTCCTCTTCCACTGCTCCCGGCGCACCCAGGCACGGATGTTATGCCAGGCCTGCGGCCCGAAGAACAGAAGGAAGCCCAGCATACAGAGCAGATAGTTCAGCTTGCCCAGCATCCCCATGCTCAGGAAGCTGAACACCCACAGGGCGGCGGCAAAGATGCCGAAATATTTCACCTTGAGGGGGATGACGAAGAAGAGCAGCACCTGCAGCTCCGGGTAAAGCATGGCAAAGGCCAGCAGGAGGGAGAGGGACAGACAGTAGGTATCGGCAGAGCCTGTCAGCAGGCAGGCCAGCCACGCGCCTGCCATCCCCAGCAGGACGTAGAGGTTGAAGCGGAAATTGCCCCACTCCCGTTCCAGCGCACTGCCGACGAACCAGGTAAAATAGATGCCCAGCACCACGCTGAGCGGCCCGCCGCCCGAAAAAGGCACCAGCACAAAGGTGAACAGCCGCCAGATCTGCCCGGCGAACAGGGCACTGCGGCTCAGGGAGAGATAAAAGGAAATATACTGGTTGACGAACAGTTCAATGGCGTAGACCAGGATCTGGCCGCCGATGAGGATGTTGATGAGGTTGGGAATGCAGAACCGGCCGTATTTCCGTTCCAGCTTGGTGATCCAGTTCATAGGCAGAAGCCTCCGTTATTCGTAAAATTTGTGCCCCGTTGGCCGGGAACGCTCTCTTTTTTCATTGTACCATGATTGGCAGGGCCATTCAAGGCGAAGGGTGTGAACAAAGGGATCTGGCTGTCTGTTCATCCGAGTGCTAAAACAGCAGGTTGTATCCACTTTTGGTGTGTTCAGATGGACTTATCCACTCTTTCCACTGGGTTTTCCACCGGAATTGTGAAAAAAGGCCCGGTTTTCCCACGATATTTTCCACTTTTTCCACTGAGTTTTCCACATTTTCCTGTGAAGCGGTTTATACATGGTGTATTGTACCGCGCGGATCTTTGCAAAAATCAGGGGAATTATGGGCCTTTGCACCTTTTTTCTGAAAGAAAGTCAAACCCGAAAATTTACTTTTTACAGCAGGCAGAAAATCCGCTCCTTGAATTTCTCCCCGTTGGAATGAAGGAGACGGTAGTTTTCCACACCCATTTTCTACAAAAATCGACCTGTGGAAAACAGTAGGAAAACCTGAGTTTTCAACAAAAAGAAACAACCCTCTCAGGCAAAGCCGTCAGGCTTTGACTGAGAGGGCTGCTCCTATAAAATCAAACGTTACATCATATTCCGGAACACGACCTGCGCGATCTGGAAGTACAGGATCAAGCTGCAGGCATCCACGATGGTGGTGATGAAGGGGGTCGCCATGATGGCCGGGTCCGCACCCAGCTTCTTGGCGGCAAGGGGCAGCATACCGCCCACCAGCTTTGCCAGGATAACGCTTAAGAACAGCGACACGCTGACGACGATGGCGTAGCCCATCACATTGTCATACTGACCAGCAAAGATGAAGGTGTACATCAGGTAGATGCGCAGACCGTTCACCACGCCCAGCACCGCACCCACGATCGCAGAAACGCGGAGTTCCTTGGCCAGCACCTTGAGGAAATCGGCGGGTTCCACCTCGCCCAGCGCCAGACCGCGCACCATCAGGGTGCTGATCTGGTTGCCGCAGTTGCCGGCGGTATCCATCAGCATGG